>ERZ779869.1735-NODE-1735-length-19431-cov-11.834125_pt1 | contig 19431 bp, 20 predicted proteins | sample MGYA00511557_ERZ779869 | MGnify/ENA primary metagenome ERZ779869 (study PRJEB29588, sample SAMEA2154620) | human gut metagenome | biome: human gut; feature: human-associated habitat; material: faeces | place: Denmark | collected 2008/2010 ...
GAGGCGTTGAAAAACGCTTTGTCAAGGTTCACGCTACGACTTATTTTCGTAGCAAGGGAGAGGCAAAAAAGGCGGTACAATTGCTTGAGTCTTACCACGACAATTATGATACATCATTATCTGTTTTGGCCAATATGATCTATACTTTAGCGAATTTAGAGTGTGGCAATATCTATCGTATGCGGCTATCTATAATAAATATGCAGGAACGAATCCAGAATGTGCAAAAAACTTTTGCATCACCACAGTACAAAGCCGTCTGTGCTCTTGCTACAACGGCCGTTTCAATATCTCTACATATGCCGATTTCCACAATGTTTTCTCTTCAGGAATACATACAATATCTACCTGATGGCCTCAAAATATATGCATGTTACCTCCTCGCCTATAAAGCTTGTGTGGAGGGGAACTACACGAAGTGCCTCGCAATTTCTGAAACCGCGCTTGCTCTGTATTCACTTATCTTCCCTATTCCCTCGATTTATCTTCATATCACGGCTGCCGCAGCGTTGGTAAATATGAGACGAATTGATGAAGCGAGAGAACATATTGAGGCTGGATGGACTCTCGCAAAGCCAGATGATATTATAGAACCCTTTATCAAGCATCACGGCTTATTGTTAGGGATGGTTGAAGTTTATTTTAAAAAAAATTATCCTGTTGAATTTGTAAGAATTACAAAAAAGGAACGGGAGTTCAGAGTCGGATGGTATAAGGTTCAGAGTGCGGATGCAAATACTAAGCCTATTGAGACCCTCACTACAACTGAGTATGCGGTTGCTATGCTATACAACCGAGGATGGATGATGAAGGAAATCGCCGGACATCTGAGTATTTCCATTAATACTGTGCGATCATGTATCAAATCTATCTTTAATAAGCTCAGCATAAATCGTCGAAGCGAACTCAGAAAATACGTATTACTGTGAAAACAACAAATTCTTTTAAAACAACTTTAATTCGTTTAAGCGAATTAAAGTTGTTTTTTTGAGACCACAAATTTACACCGATAATGTACAATAACGGACCTGTTGACAAAAGCAAAAATTCTGCTGAAACCCACAGTGGTTCCAGCAGAACAGTAAATTTGGAGATAGCGAAAGATGGCATTTACCATCCTCTTGAGGTTTAGGGCCATGGCGGCAAGGAGGCATTCTTCCGTAGCTGCAAGAATGCCCCTTTTTCGAATCCTTGAAATACAGTGTTCCCGTTTCAAGACGGAGAAGCTGCCCTCGGCCCAGATTTTACGAAGCCGCATCATGGCCAGGTATTCTGGAGTTCCCACGCGCTGATGCCCTCTGAAAAATGCCGGATAGCAACTGCTGGCCAGCACTCTGCGCCGAATTCCAGCCTTGTCAAAACAGCCCGGCCGTTTTGGACAGTGCATACAGACATCGCCCTCGACTTGGTAGCAACGCAGATATTTGCCCGTCGATTTGCTGCAATTTAGCCTGTGGTATGTAAGAGGAACTCCTTCCGGACAGATGAATGCGTCGAGCTGTGGATCGTAGGAGAATCCATATTTCTCAGGTGGATTGGAGAACTGAATTGCGGGGATATATCCGGTAATGCCCAGAAGCTCCAGCCCTCGGTGAACAGCGCCAGTCTCATATCCGCGATCCAGAGCAAGCTGGCTCATTGGGATACCAAAATTGATTTGCCGTTCCAAATGCCGCAAGACCAGGACGCTTTCCTTCTCATTGGCAGGATATACATCAACGCCTGTTATCGCCGCCGGGAGAGCAGCGTAGAGGAGGCGCTCATCGAGATGTATCTGGCAGGCGTTTCCATGCGCCGTGTGGAGGACATCACGGAGGCACTGTGGGGCAGCAAGGTCTCGCCCGCCACCATCAGCGAGCTGAACAAGAAAGCCTACGTTCACATCGAGGACTGGCGCAACCGCCCCTTGCAGGGCGGACGGTATCCATACGTCTATGTGGACGGTATCTACCTGCGGCGCAACTGGGGCGGAGAGTATGAAAATGTGGCGATTCTGGTGGCAATCGCCGTAAATGAGGACGGCTTTCGTGAGGTTTTAGGTGCTGCCGAGGGCATGAAGGAGGACAAGGCCAGCTGGGTCAGTTTCTTTCAATGGCTTCGTGGACGCGGCTTGGACGGCGTGAAGCTCATCGTCGGGGACAAGTGCATGGGGATGCTGGAGGCCGTGGGCGAGGTGTTCCCGGACGCCAAGTATCAGCGCTGCACGGTGCATTTCTACCGCAATGTTTTCTCTGTTGTGCCTAAATCCAAGGTCAAAATTGTGGCGAAAATGCTCAAGGCGATCCACGCGCAGGAGAGCAAAAAGGCGTCCCGCGAGAAAGCGAAAGCAGTGGTTGCCGAGCTGAGGGCCATGAAGCTGAAGGGGGCTGCCAAGAAGGTCGAGGACGGCATTGAGGAGACGCTGACCTACTGCGATTTCCCAGGCGAACACTGGACCCGCATCCGCACCAACAACGTGATCGAGCGACTGAACCGGGAGATCCGCCGACGGACGCGGGTGGTAGGGACATTCCCTGACGGAAATTCCGCCCTGATGCTGGTCTGCGCCCGGCTCCGCCATGTGGCGGGCACCCAGTGGGGCAACAAGAAATACATGAACATGAAGCACTTGGAGGCGGCTCTGTACGACGCCTCTATTGCCGGCTGACTTCACTCAGCCGGAGCCTGCAAATAAATTTGCGCATAAATCTTGACGAGACCTTTACACCATATTATGGATTATTGCATCAATTATGTTGCCTGCACCTCTTCTAACCTTGATGAAGCCACCCAAAACAAAATACAATACGGGTGGTGTGCAAACCGAAATTTATCTGTATAACATAAACAGCGAACGGGTCTTATGATGGCTGTAACTTACTGAGGGAACTACTATAAATTTGGTAAAGATATGCAAGGGGAAATAATCTAAATCTTTGCTGAGTTTAAACTAATGCACGAAATGTATGGAACTGAAAATTGGGACACTCAGCATAGTAGTGAATTGCCTTATATCGTAATTCCAACAAACGGAATAAAATGTGTTTCCTTGTGTAAAACAAACCGGAATATGACCAATTCGCAAAAAATTTTTTTGAAGGGAACCACAAAAAATGAAGAAGACACTATCTCTTATTCTGGCGCTCGTCATGCTACTTGCGATTACAGCATGCGGTCAAACAAGCAACAATACTCCAAACAATACTCCAAATGATAGCGCAACAACCAACACAGATACCAATGTTGGTAATGCCGGCAGTAATGATGCTGGTGATGCCGCACCGAAGTATAAGTTTGGCTTTACTGAATGGGCATCCTCTCAGTTCTTTGATTCCGTCTATGACGGCTTCATGTCTGTTGTTGAAGAGCACGGTGATGCCGTAGTCATCCATAGTGAGGGCAAAGCAGATGCAACTTATCAGCAGAGTGTTATCGAAGATTTTATTGCACAGGGTTGCGATGTAGTTTTCTACAATCCTGTTGACTCTGCAGCATCTGGTGTTGCTGTTGATATGATGAGAGAGGCCGGTATTATTATTGTCAATTTTGACTCTCAGGTTCTTGACACCAGTCTCGTTGACGCGTTTGTTGCTACTGATAACTATCAGGCAGGCTACGAAGCAGGTGTAGTGATGGTTAAGGATTTCCCGAATGGAGGCAAGGTTGCCGTACTGGATTATCCTGCTAACACTGCCGCTGTTGACCGTGAGAATGGATTCCGGGCTGCAATTGAGGGTACAGGCCTTGAAGTGGTCGTTACTTTGGATGGTCAAGGAAGCCCCGAGATTGCTACCGATCAGATGGACGACATCCTCCAGGCCCACCCTGATCTCGCTGCAGTGTTCTGCACTAGCGATGACATGGGCTTTGGCTCTTATTCAGCTATTACAGCTGCAAATATGGAGACTAAGATTTATTCTGTTAACGGTTCCCCTGAGGCCAAGGCTATGGTCGCACAGGGCGGCATTTATCGTTGCACCTCTGCTCAGTCCACGATTAACATGGGCAAGCAGTCTGCCGAGGTCGCTTATTCTATTCTGAATGGCGAAACTATTGAAGATGATGTACTTATTGCTCCTATTCCTATTACCGTTGAGAATATTGGTAACTACAATATCGATGGTTGGCAGTAAACAATTTGTAGCGGAGTTTTAAGTTAACATGATTTTGGGCATTGTGTAAAATAATTTTATGCAATGCCCTTTTTTAAAGAATTAAACTCTTTTGTACCCGTTCTTTCGGAGGTGAATTTTTTTTGAACAAACTTTTAGAAATGTCAGGAATAAATGTATCTTTTTCTGGCGTCAAGGTTTTAAATAATGTTCAGATAGATTTGAATGCCGGCGAAGTTCATGCGCTTTTAGGTGAAAATGGAGCTGGAAAATCCACGTTGATTAAAGTTCTTGGAGGAATTTATAAAAAAGATAGCGGTACTATTAAAATTGAAGGTTCTCCCGCTGAAATTAACAGTGTTAATGATGCTAGAGAGTACGGTATTAGCATTATACATCAAGAACTTATGTTGGTACCAGACTTGAGCATCTCTGAAAATATATTTCTAGGGAGACGATTGCGTAATAAAAGCGGATTTGTTGATACAAACAGCGAAGTCAAACATACTCAAGATTTATTAGACAAGTATGGTGTAGACGTTAGTGCAAAAACACTGATAAAGGATATAACCATTGCAAAACGTCAGATGGTTGAAATTATCAAGGCGGTGTCTTTTGGTGTAAAAATTTTAGTCATGGATGAACCTACATCATCACTTGATAATGACGAAGTAGAGGTCATGTTTGACATGATCAGAAAATTAAAGGAAGAATCCATTGGTATTATATACATATCACACCGCATGGCAGAACTTGATGTAATTGCGGATCGCGTTACTATTCTGCGTGACGGAAAATACATTATCACCAGTAATATGAGTGATATAGATCATGACACTATTGTTGCCCATATGGTCGGTAGATCCATGAGTCAGCTTTACACAAGAGCAAACACTCCTAGTGAAGAGGTTGTGCTGAGTGTGTCGCATATTAGCGATGGCAATGTTGTAAATGATGTCAGCTTTGATTTACACAAAGGAGAAATCCTGGGTTTTGCTGGATTGGTCGGTTCAGGGCGAAGTGAAACAATGATGTCTCTTTTTGGCCTCTCCAAGAGGACTCGTGGTACTGTGAAAATCAGAGGTCAAGAAGTCTTTTTCGAAAATCCCAGGCAAGCCATGAAGGGCGGGTTAGGATTGGTTCCTGAAGACAGAAAACTTATGGGTATTTTCCCGGCGCAGTCTGTGCGTTTCAATGCAACAATTACTGTTTTGAAGCAGTTTATAAACCACTGTATGCATGACATAGGCAAGGAAAAAACGCTAACACAGAATTATGTGGATAAAATGAAAATCAAGGTTACTTCGATGGAGCAACCTATAAGCGCTCTATCGGGTGGTAATCAGCAAAAGGTTATTATATCCCGCTGGTTACTTGCAAATGAAGATATCCTCATAGTGGACGAACCTACTAGAGGCGTTGACATTGCTACAAAAGCCGACATATATAAAGAGATGGATGAATTGACTTCATCTGGAACTTCTATCTTGATGATATCATCTGAATTACCTGAGCTGCTGAATATGTGTGATCGCATTGTGGTACTTAATGAGGGTGTATCTACCAAAGTGTTGAATAAGGATGAGTTTTCGCAGGAAACAATCATGTATTATGCAACATTGGATGTTAAAACGTTAGAATATGGAAACTGATCGCATCCTCTGCGGCGACGCGCTGGAGATGCTGCGAACCCTTCCGGACAACTCCGTACATTGCTGCATCACTTCGCCGCCCTATTACGCGCTGCGGGATTACGGTGCGGAGGGGCAGATCGGACGTGAGGACACACCGGCGCAGTATGTGGCGCGGCTGACGGATGTGTTCTCCGAGGTTCGGCGCGTCCTCAGACCGGGCGGTACTCTATGGCTCAACATTGCAGATACCTATGCAGCGAAAGGAAAGCCGTGCGATTCCGTTGATCCAAAGTATCCCAAAGGCAGGAACGGGCAGATGGCTGAAATCAACCGAAAGGTGGAAGGCTGCAAGGCAAAGGACATGATCGGGATTCCGTGGATGCTGGCGTTTGCCCTCCGCGATAGCGGCTGGTATCTGCGCTCGGATATCATCTGGATGAAAGCAAACCCCATGCCCGAAAGCTGCAAGGACCGCCCCAGCCGATGCTACGAACACGTTTTCCTGCTGACAAAATCGCACTGCTATTACTATGACGCTGCGGCAATCGCAGAACCGATGGCTCCTTCCTCCGTCGCACGATACAAACGCGGGCGCATCGGCGGCAAATATGCCGAAGAAGTCCCCGGACAGGGCAACATTCAAGGCCTGAACAAAGCACGCAGCGGCGGCTATTACGAAGACGGCGCGGTGCCGACCGTTCGGAACAAGCGCGATGTGTGGCAGATCAACCCGTTTCCCTACAAGGGTGGACATTTTGCCGCGTTCCCGCCGAAGCTGGTGGAAACGTGCCTGCTTGCCGGCTGCCCGCAGGACGGCATCGTCCTTGATCCGTTTCTCGGCTCCGGTACGACCGCTGCCGTTGCAAAGCAGATGGGGCGGCATTACATCGGCATTGAGCTGAATCCAGACTACTGCACGCTTGCCGAACAGCGAATCGGAGGTGTGACGGAATGAGCGTCTATACCCGGCAGGATTTGAGCGTCATGCAGGCGTGGTCGCTGGAACGCAAAATCCGTGTCACGCAGGCAAAAATCTTGGAATGGTATCACCATTACGGTGGCAAGGTAGCCATTTCATTTTCGGGCGGCAAGGATTCCACTGTTCTTCTTGATCTGGCACGGCGCGCGTTCCCGGATATGCCCGCCGTGTATGTGGATACCGGACTGGAATACCCGGAAATTCGTGAATTTGTCCGCACAATTCCAAACGTGACGTGGCTGCGGCCGGAAATGCCGTTTTCAAAGGTTCTAACAACCTATGGATACCCCATCATTTCGAAAGACGTTGCAAAGCGTATCCGCTATGCGCGGCAAGGCAGTCCGTGGGCGCTGCGGCATCTGAACGGCTTAAATGCAGATGGTACGCCATCAAAATTTAATGAGCGATATATGAAATGGCGCGTCCTGTTGGATGCGCCATTTCTCATTTCGGACAAGTGCTGCGAGGTAATGAAAGAACGCCCGTTGCATAAATACGCCAAAGCAAACGGTTTGCACATGATCGTCGGCACAATGGCCTGCGAGAGTGTGCGCCGTCAGAGCGCGTATCTGAAAAACGGCTGCAATGCTTACAGCAAGCGCGACCCGACCTCACAGCCGATGTCGTTCTGGACAGAGCAGGACGTTCTGGCGTACCTCAAAATGACGGGCATCCCGTATGCGTCTGTTTACGGCGAGATCGTCGAAAAAAGCGGCAAGCTGGCAACGACCGGCGCAAAGCGTACCGGCTGTATGTTCTGTATGTTCGGCGTGCATTTGGAAAAGCATCCGAACCGGTTTCAGCGCATGGCGCTGACGCACCCGAAGCAATATGAATTTTGTATCCATAAGCTCGGCTGTGGTGCTGTGCTGGATTTTCTCGGCGTACCATACTGCCCCGGAGGTGACAGCACATGAGTAAACGCGCCCCAAGGCTGCAATTCACCGACGAAGAACTCGCTGCCCCGGAGGTTTCCAAGGCAGCGAAGAAAGCAGCAAAACGTATCGAGAAGCTGGAACGGCTTGAGGAAAAGATTCCAATGAAAAACGGCACAGAAAAGCCGCGCCCGGCATCCAAGCTGCAGCACGCTGTTCGGGATGCACCCGGTAAAGCGGTCCGTTCGGCGGTACATCGAGAGGTTTCGCAGCATGAGGATGATAACGTCGGCGTGGAGAGCGTACATAAGCTGGAAGAAGCTGCCGAGCAGACCGTCCGCGCCGTGGAAACTGCACACCGCTCCCACCAGCTCAAGCCGTACCGCAGCGCCGACCGCGCAGAAGCTCGCGCCGACAGCGCCAACCTTGACGCGCTGCAAAAGCAGGCACAGCAGCAAAATTCGGAGCTTCAAAGCAATCCGTATTCCCGCTGGCAGCAGAAACGCGCCATCAAAAAGGAATATGCCGCGGCAAAGGCAGGCGGCACGGTGCGTGCGTCCGAAGTCACTGCCAAAGCCGCCAAGCGTGCCGCAGAGGACACGAAAAAAGCGTCTGAGTGGATCGCGGAACACAAGAAAGGCTTTTTGATCGCGCTGGCGATTCTGCTCGTCGCGGTGTTTCTTCTGAACATCGCTTCGTCCTGCTCGGTGCTGGTCGAGGGCGGCGTAACGGCGCTCGGCGTATCGACCTATCCCAGCGAGGACAGCGATATGCTTGCTGCCGAAGCGCAATACTGCGCAATGGAGGCAGAGCTGCAAAGCAAGCTCGACAATTACGAAGCGACGCATGATTACGACGAGTATCACTTTGATCTTGATGAGATCGGGCATGACCCGTATGTGCTGATCTCCGCGCTCACAGCGCTCAAGGGCGGCGCGTGGACGCTTGACGAGGTACAAAGCGAGCTGCAAATGCTTTTTGATAAGCAGTATATTCTCACGGAAACCGTGGAAACCGAAATCCGCTATCGACTGGAAACAAGGTATGACGAGGACGGTAATCCGTACACCGTCCAAGTGCCGTATGAATACACGATCTGCACGGTCACGCTTGAAAATTTTGACCTCTCCCATGTGCCGGTCTATGTGATGAGCGAGGACCAGCTTGCACTCTACGCCTCCTATATGGCGACGCTTGGAAACCGCCCGGACCTGTTCGGTGATTCGGATTATGTAAACAGATATTACGGCAACGGGAGCGGTGGTAGCTATGATATTCCACCGGAGGCGCTGGAGGATGAAGCCTTTGCCGCCATCATCAAAGAAGCGGAAAAATATCTCGGTTTCCCGTATGTCTGGGGCGGCAGCTCCCCGGCGACCTCGTTTGACTGCTCCGGTTTTGTCAGCTACGTTTACAACAACTGCGGCGTTGGCTGGAGCTTCGGCAGACTCAGCGCCGAGGGCATCCGACAGATCTGCTCGTATGTATCTCCGGCAGACGCAAAACCCGGCGATCTGATCTTCTTTGAGAAAACGTACAACACCACCGGCGCGTCGCACATCGGCATTTATGTAGGAAATCATACCATGCTGCACTGCGGCGACCCCATTCAATACACCAGCATTTCGTCCGATTACTGGCAAAGTCACTTCCTGCAATTCGGACGGCTGGCACCACCTTAAAGGAGGGACAATATGAATCCGAAGATTAACAAACTCAAAGCAGAGCGTGCAAAGAATGACGGCAGAATTGCCGATTTGCAGACCCGCAACCGCGAAATTGATGCGGACATTATCAAGCTGGAAAATGAGGACATCGTGGGGCTTGCCCGCGCGACCGGCATGACGATGGAGCAGCTGGCGCAGTACCTCATGCACATCAAAAAGGGCGGTTCGCCCTTTATCGCGCAGGAAAAGGAGGAGGAAACAGATGTACCCGAAGAAGCGTAACCGGCTGCGTGTTTTCGCGCTGTTGCTCAGTTTTGTGTTGGCGCTCTGCGTCCTGACGGGCGCTGCCATCGCAGAAGAACCGTTCCCCGGTACCCCGGAAGACCCCACGACAGAAACAGCCGAACAGCCGCCCGCGGAGGAAACTCCGGAGCAGGAACCCGGCGACGAAGATACCCCGCCATCTGAACCGGAGGAACCGGAAGAACCGGAATTGCCCGAAGAACCGCCGATGGTAGGCGCGTATGTGCTGGATGCCGATGTGCCGGGCGGCTGGCAAAACCGTCCCGCGACGATTTTGGTGCGCGTGATCGACCTGAACGGCACCGGCTGGGAGAAAGTCGAGGTAGTCCTTCCCGGTATGAGTCCGTTTGATGTGACGCAGGAGCTTTTGGAATACGGCTGTGTGGAGCGCACGATGCTGGAAAACGGCACCGTGTTTATCTTTGTCACAGACCGGGCTGGCACGGTGCATGAATTGTCTCTGGACGTGTACTGCATGGATGTTACCGCGCCGGTCCTTCGTGCGGGCATCAACGGCACGCTCCTGCGCGTAGAAGCCTATGACGACCTTTCCGGTATCGCGGCGATCTACATCAACGACGAGCTTTACACCACGCTGGACGGCGGCGAGCTGAATGTGCGCATCGACCGCCTGACGGATGATGCTTACCTCTACATTGACGCGCTGGACAACGCCGGGAACTGGACGGATTCCGTTGTCCTCTCCAATCCGTTCTATGAAGAAGCCGAACCGGAGCCGACGCCCACACCCAGCACAGATACGGATAAAGACCAGCACGACGAGCATTGCCCGTCCGACTGTGATTGCCGCAAGGAGCAGGCATCGACTGCGCAGCCGTCCAATAATACCGGCAGCGGCGGCAACACCGGAAATAGCAACAATACTGCTGCATCTGGCAGTAGTAAAAACGCAGCCGCTCCCTCGCAGCCTGCATCGTCTGCCGCAGAGCCGGTAACGAAGGAGGATGGCACGGGCTTTACGCAGAACGGAAATTCCGTCACGCGCGATCTGCTGTACGACAAATACAGCAACAAGCAGTTCGTCACGATTGAAACGCGCGGCAGCGAGACGTTCTATCTGGTGATCGATTATGACAAGCCACTGGACGAGGACGGCGAACAGTATGAGACGTATTTTCTGAATCTGGTCGATGAAGCCGACCTTCTGGCGCTGATCGAGGAGGAAGAACCGGCAGAGGAGACGTGCGTCTGCACCGTCCATTGCGAGGTCGGCGCGATCAACACCGCCTGCCCCGTCTGCAAGGCAAGCATGGTGGACTGCATGGGAAAAACGCCGGTCGCGGAAAAAGAACCGGAACCGGCAGCGCCTGCGGAGACAGAGCCGGAACCCGAGGTAAAGCAGGAGGATACGAAGAAAAACAGCGCCCTTCTGCTTCTTATTCTGCTGGTGCTGCTCGGCGGCGGCTTCGCGCTCTACTGGTTCAAATTCCGCAAGCCCAAGGCAAACACCAAAGGTCCCGTTGACCTCGATGATTATGATTTCGGGGAGGAAAACGAGGATGAGGAGGCGGAATATGAAACCGAGGAGGATACCTCCGGGGAATAACCTCGTCCAGCCGCATTGACGGTTCGCCCAAGGCACAGTATAATCTGGATGAAAGGACGGCAGTGATGGTGCTGTCAAAATCTTTGCCGATGAAGATGGAGATGCTTATGAGTCCACAAGGGAAATTTGCGGTTTTCTGCGCGGAGCAGTATAAGCTGCGCAAGAATCTGACTGGGCGGCAGCTTACAAGCCTTTTCCAGCGATACGACGTGTGGGACTATCTGTTTTCCTGCTACGAAGCGTTGCATACGACCGGAACAAATTATATCATCGCGGACATTGAGCAGTATATTCAGGAACGGCAAGCCGAACCGGTAATCAACTGAACACAATAATATAGACACACAAAAAACGCAGTCCATACGGGGGCTGCGTTTTGCTTATGCGCTTGCGGACGGTCAATCCGTCTGATCTTCACTTGTTTCGGTCAGCAGCTCTATGAACTCTGCCGGGGCGTACACGGGGATCGGTGCTTTGCTGTAATCCTTCGTGTTTCGCGTCACGATGCAGTCCGCACCGGAGCGCACCGCCGTTTCGACCATCACGGCATCCTCAAAATCGGAAATCTCCGCTGAGATCGCCTTGCGGATGTCCAGCGCCGTGGTGTCCAGCAGACCGAACAGAGCGCAGAGCTTTGTCAGAACGTCGCGGGTCGCTTTGTCGCTGTGCGTTTGCCGGTGTGTCAGATAGTAAATATCCGTAATGGCTTTCGCCGTCAGGAAGCCCTCAAACTGCCGGTTGGCGCAGAGCAGGAAAATCGACTGCGCATCCTTGCAGAACGGTTCGCGGCTTTGCAGCGCGTCCACGATGACACAGGTATCTATGACAGCTCTCATATCCGGTTCAGCCTTTCTTCCTTCGCTTCCTCCAACGTCACATCAGCCGGAAGAATCCCGAACAGGGACTTGGCAATGTCCACTCTGTCCTGATGGGGATTTGAGAGCTTTGCGACAACCTTGCCGTTTTTCGTGATATAAATGTCCTCCGTCGCTGCAAGCAGAAGATACTTTCCAAGATTGCTTTTCAGTTCCGTCGCAGTAATCGACATGATCTGGTTCCTCCCTTCGTGATTTGGTTCATCTATATTATATCTGAATCAGACGAAATATGCAACAGATTCGTGCGAAATATTCTGTGAACCGTCCAATAACTCTTGCGACCGAAATGGGCGGCTGTAATGCTTATTGCAGCAGCTCTTTCATCATGGTATCCGCATCAGGATAGGTTTTGCAGAGCGTGGGATCGGCTTTCATTCGTTGAACTTCTAAAATCGCTTCTTTTGTTTCAGCATTTACCGATTCTGTGTGAATTGCGGATGCGGTCTGCGCTTCATGCGCTGTATCTATGCTGTCATTACCGTTTTTGCTTGTTGCTCCCACACTTTCGTTCCTCCTGCACCATATCTACAACGTCCTGCTCATCCGCAATGCCAAGCTCATCTGCAACACCCTGAAACGCCTTCTGTGCCTCCATGAGCGCATTGACCGAAGCATTGAGCATAACGACCTTATTGCCTTCCTGCACGAACAGAACCTTATCGCCGTCCTTGACGCCGAGCATCCTGCGAATGGCGACCGGAATCGTGATCTGACCCTTCGACGTGATCTTTGCAAGCTCCATCGTAATACCTCCTTTCAACCTCACGGGATTCCGTGTATTCCTTACATTTGCATGATATGCGATTTGTAGAAAAAACACAACCGAAAACAGAAATTTAAGAATTACATAGGAGAACATCTATGACAAAGTATAAGTTAGTAATTGCAGAAAAACCGTCTGTGGGCATGGCGTATGCCGTAGTGCTGGGCGCGAAGAAGCGGATGGACGGTTACATGGAGGGCGGCGGTTGGCTCGTTTCGTGGTGCTTCGGGCATCTGGTGGAGCTTGCCGGTGCGGAAACCTACGACGAACGCTACGCAAAATGGAACCGCGCCGACCTTCCCATCGTCCCCGACCCGTGGCGCATGAAGGTTGCGCACACAAAGAAAAAACAGTTTTCCGTCCTGAAAGCGCTCATGGAGCGCGAGGACGTGACCGAGGTCGTCAACGGCTGCGACGCCGGGCGCGAGGGCGAAGCCATCTTCCGGTACGTCTACGAACAGGTTGGATGCAAAAAGCCAATGAAGCGATTGTGGCTTTCTTCCATGGAGGACGACGCAATTCTGGATGCTTTCGCGCACCTGCACGACGGCGCGGACTTTGACCGGCTTTACGACGCGGCGCTCTGCCGCGCCAAGGCAGACTGGCTGGTGGGCATCAACGCCACGCGGCTGTTTTCGGTCCTGTATCATCGCACGCTGAATGTTGGGCGCGTGGTGTCTCCGACGCTGGCGCTCATCGTCCATCGGGACGCGGAAATCCGCGCGTTTCAGCCAGAACGGTACTATACCGTATCGCTGACGTTCCCGGATTTTACGGCGTTCAGCGAGAAATTCAAATTCAAAGCCGACGCGGACGCGGCGCTTGCCGCCTGCGAAGGTCAGAGCGCCGTCGTCTCAAAGCTCGACCGGAAGGAAAAGCACGAGAAAGCCCCTGCGCTCTACGATCTGACCACGCTCCAGCGCGACGCGAACCGGCTGCTCGGCTACACGGCGCAGCAGACGCTGGATTATCTGCAAGCGCTTTACGAAAAGAAGCTCTGTACCTATCCCCGAACCGACAGCCGCTTTCTGACCGACGATATGCTCCCTTCGGTGCCTGCCATCGTGAGCTGTGCGGGCGGCATCTGCGGCGCGGATCTGCCTGTGTCCATGCACCCGGCGCAGGTGTGTAATAGCAAAAAGGTCAGCGACCACCATGCGCTCCTTCCCACCATCCGCGCGGGCGAAGCGGACCTTGACGCGCTGCCCATCGGAGAGCATGAGGTCTTGCAGCTGCTTTGCCGTCAGGTGCTGATCGCCGTCAGCGGCGAATCTGTCTGCGCGGACACGATTGCCGAGATCACCTGCGGCGGGTGTGTCTTCACCGCGAAGGGAAAGTCCGTTCTGGATGCAGGCTGGAAAGCCTATCTCAAAGAGCAGGTGGACAAACCGCTGCCCGATCTCGTCGAGGGTGCAGCGCTGCCCGCGCCGGCCGGCGAGGTCACAGAGGGCAAAACAAAGCCGCCTGCGGCATACAGTGAGGACACGCTGCTTCATGCAATGGAGACGGCGGGCGGTCAGGATATGCCCGAGGACGCGGAGCGCAAGGGCATCGGCACGCCCGCGACACGCGCCGCCATGATCGAGAAGCTCGTGGCGGGCGGCTTTGTGGAGCGGAAAAAGGGCAGAAAAACCGTCAGCCTTGTGCCGGTGCAGGCGGGCGTATCGCTCGTCACGATCCTTCCCGAACAGCTGCAATCGCCGCTTCTGACGGCAGAATGGGAACACAAGCTGGGACGCATCGAGCGCGGCGAGCTTTCGCCCGACGCATTTCTCGCGGAAATTACGCAGATGGTGCAGACGCTGGTTGCGGAGTATCAGCCGGTTCCCGGCGCGGAGGTGCTGTTCCCGTCAGGGCGTGAGATCGTCGGAAAATGCCCGCGCTGCGGCAGCGATGTCACGGAAAGCAAGAAGGGCTTTTTCTGCGAGAAAAGCGACTGCAAGTTTGGGCTTTGGCGCGACAACAAGTTCTTGACCGCCAAGCGCATCAGCCTGACGAAGCGGGATGTGACGGCGCTCCTGAAAACCGGGCGCGTGCATATCGCAAATATTTACTCCGAAAGAACCGGCAAGACCTTTGATGCTGACCTTCTCCTGGATGACAACGGCGAGCGCACCGTCTACCGCTTCGATTTCGGCAGGGAGCGGACGACATGAAGCTGACCGGATACGAAATGGAGACGATCATCCTCTACAATCAGGCTGAGCCGAACGCGCAGGTTTACACGCATGATGCGAAGCTGATTGCCAAGCTGCGGCGGCTGCACGAAGCGGCACCGGAGAAAGTGTACGCGGACTTTGACGAGCCAAACGGCGCGGCACGGTATATCGTCCCCAAGAACTGCGTGACCGTCCGACCGCCGTACAGCGACGCCAGACGCAAGGCAGACAGCGAACGCGCCCGAAAAGCCGGTCTGACCCCACCGCAGCGGAAATTCAAATAAGGAAACAGCCTCCGCAGGAACGAAGCATCGTGCGGAGGCTGCTTTTTGTCTGGAAAGGAGAGCCTATGGCAGAAAAAACACCGATCAAAGAACAGATCAAGGTACTGACAGAGCAAATTGAGACTGGAATACAGGCACTGTTTCAGTCTGGTGATCTGGAAAAATATCAGGCGTATCTTCGCACCGCGAGCCGGTTCCACCGGTATTCCGTCAATAACCAGATGCTCATTTTCTCGCAATGCCCGCACGCGACGCTCGTCGCCGGGTATCAGAAATGGCAGAATCAATTCAGCCGTCATGTGCTGCGCGGCGAAAAGGGCATCACGATCATCGCACCGACGCCGTACAAAATCAAGGTCGAGCAGGATAAACTCGACCCCGACACAAAGCAGCCGCTGCTGGATGCGGACGGCAAGACGATCACAGAAGAAAAAGAGGTTCAAATCCCCATGTTTCGCCCCGTCAAGGTTTTTGACGTGAGCCAGACGGACGGTAAGCCGCTCCCGGAGCAGGTAAAATCGCCCATTGCGGAGCTGACCGGCAACGTGGAGCATTACGAAGCGTTCATGGACGCTCTGAAGCGGGTATCGCCGGTGCCGATTGAAATGAAGCCCCTGACGAACGACCTCGACGGCTTTTTCTCGCCATCCAAACAGAGCATTACGCTGCGTGAAGGAATGAGCGAGGTGCAGACTGTGTGCGCAGCCGTCCATGAGATCGCGCACTCGAAGCTCCACAATTACGCGATGCAGCCTGACAGCCAGCCGAAGGATTCCAGCACGGAGGAAATTGAAGCAGAAAGCATTGCCTACACCGTCTGTGCCTATTTCGGTATTGAAACGAGCGCAAACAGCTTCGGCTATGTGGCAACGTGGTCGAAGGATAAGGACGTGAAGGCGTTCCGGGCATGTCTGGACACCATCCGAAAAACGTCCAGTGAACTCATCTCCGGTGTCGAGCAGCATTTCAAGGAGATTTGCAAGGAGCGCGGAATTTCGCTGGAGCCGGAGCAGCCCGCGCAGGAGCAGGATGCAGAAAAGCTCTACATGGTGGACAATGAAAAGTACATTCATGTGCAGCGCACAGACGGCGGCATTGATTACACGATCTATGACGCAGGCTCTGCCAAAGCGCTCGATGGCGGCGTGCTGGAAGACAGCGGGCAGCCGCTGTCTGCTGCGGCGCTTACGGTTTGCAAACTCCATAATATCGGGGATGCCGCCCCGATTCGGCTGGCACCGCTGGTGATTCTCGAAAACCTGCAGGAGGCAAACGAGATCACGCCGTGTGCCGCCGAAGAAGCACCGCCCGATACGCCGCTGCCCGAAACACCGGAGATCGTGCATGATGCGCAGGAAACCGCACCGGCGCTTGCCGTGCCGCCCGACCCCAGTGTGTCCATTGCCGCGATGCACGCTTTTGGGTACATAGACGCAGATATGCTGCCGCTCTCGAAAGAGCGTGCGCTGGAGCTGATGGAGCATGACGCGACGGTGTATATGCTCTTTGCGGAAAACAGCGAGGCAATGGCGTTTGAACCGGAGGATATTGCCATGCACACCGGTCTGTTCGGCATTACCCGCGAGGATTGGGATGCGATCAAGGCATCTGTTCCGGTCATGGACAGCGGCATCGTCCAGAAAAAGCTGGAGCAGGCGTTTCTGGAAAGCCCCACGGACAGCTTTGCAATCTTCCAGCTCAAGCACGGCGAAGAACAGGCGGCGCTTCGCTTTTTGGATATGGCATCGCTGAAAAAAAGCGGCTTGACGGCAGAAAAAGCAAACTACGACCTCATTTACACCGGCACGCTGCCGCAGGCGAAGCCTGTGCCGTCCACGCTGGAAGATCTGTATGTTATCTTCAATCAGAACTGCCCAGAGGATTTTTGCGGTCACAGCCTGTCCGTCAGCGACATTGTTGCCATCAAGCACTACGGCATGGTATCCTGTCACTACCTCGACAGCGTTGGCTATCAGGCGCTGCCCGCGTTCTGGACACCGGAGAATTACCTGAAAAACGCGGAAATGCAGCTGGAGGACGACTACGGCATGATTGACGGCATCATCAACAACGGACCCAAAGAGCAGGCCAAGACGCAGGAACCGGAACGCGGGACGGACGATTTGCAGAAGCGCCCGTCCGTTCTCGCCCGGCTTCGTGCGCCGCAGCCCTGTCAGGAAAAGAATGTGCGGAAACACGCGGAAAGGGATTTGGAATGAATAACTTCACAAACGACGAAATGAACCTGATGTGCATTTACAACACCGGCTCGCGCGAGGGTTTGATGCGGGAGCTACGAGAGATGCGCGGCTGCATCGGCGCGGATCAGCTGGAACTGCTGACCATGACGGATTCCACGCTGCAAAAGCTGGAGAAGATCAGCAATGCGGAATTTGCAGAGCTGGAGCTGTACCCGGATTTCTAATCGTTTTCTGGTTGTGCAGAAAAATCGGTTGAAAAGGTCAATTTTAAAGGGTATAATAGAATATATCTTTATGTTCTTTTGAAGAATGCAGAAAGGGTTATTACTATGCCGCTGACAAAGATTGAGTTGAATAATATAACGGTCTTTCACGAGTTGTCCGTAGAATTTAATAATGGGATCAATGTTTTCCTTGGCGAGAACGGTGTGGGAAAGACGCACATTATGAAACTTCTTTATGCGGCGTGTCAGGCTAAAAAATCAGAAGTGACGTTCCCATATAAGACGGTTATGGTATTTCGCCCGGACAATTCCAGCATTGGACGACTTGTAAATCGTGACGTCAATAGTGAAAACCGAGCTTCTGTGAAAGTCAGTTCGAATGATGCGAACATCGCAATGAAGTTCTCCCATAAGAGTCAGAAGTATGACGCAGAGGTCACTGGAAAAGCCGCATGGGAAAAACAGATGGTTGACCTAAGCAGTGTGTTCATTCCAGCAAAAGAAATTCTCTCTAACGCTTGGAATCTGTCTAATGCTGTGCGGCAAGGAAACATTATCTTTGATGACACTTATCTTGATATTATTGCCGCTGCCGAGGTTAACGTAGCCTCTGGTAACGACAGCAGCAGGAAAAAGAAATATTTGGATGAGCTGAAAAAGATCAGTAAGGGCACAGTAACCGTTCAACAAGAGCATTTTTATTTGAAGCCGGGGAATCAGGCCAGATTGGAGTTTAACTTAGTTGCAGAGGGGCTGCGCAAAATAGCGCTGCTTTGGCAGTTGATTAAAAATGGAACTCTTGAAAAAGGGGCGGTTTTGTTTTGGGATGAACCAGAAGCTAACATCAACCCTAAATTCATTCCAGAAATCGTTAAAATTCTCCTGATGCTCCAAGAGGATGGCGTTCAAGTGTTCATTTCAACACACGACTATTTTCTCGCAAAGTATTTCGACGTGCTGAAAAACAATAAAGATGCCGTGCATTACTATTCATTTTACAAAGCAGCAGAGGAAACCGGCAAAGAACAGATTTGCGTGGAACAAGCATCCAGCTTTAAGCTTTTGGAGCATAATACCATTATGGAAACGTTTAGAAAATTGTACGAAGATGAAATTGGGGTAAGCTTCAAATGAAAGATATTGGTGAGTCGGGTGTGAACTTCGGACCATACGAAGAAAGTGACCTGTTTTACATTGAAAAGTCTGATTTGTATAGGTCTTTAGGCGCTGGCATAAAGACCACAGAATTTGTTTTACGAGCAAATGAATCGGGAATGGCTATTCTGTTCGTTGAAGCAAAGACAAATGCGCCGAACCCGGATCACAAAGATGACTCCGATGAGAAGCAAAGAAAATTCGAAGAATTTTATACCGAAGTTCCAGAGAAGTTTGTTGATTCCTTGGGGATTTACACAGCGGCTTTGTTAAACCGATACTCTGATTGCTCCGAAATTGGGAAAAATTTAAAAATGCCTGATTTAGCAGATAAAAAGATAACTTTTGTGTTGGTTGTTACAAATCCGGCCGCTCAGATTGAGTGGTTGGCTCCGATCAAAGCAGTTTTGGAAAATCGGCTCCGGCGCTGGATGAAAATATGGAGTATTGACGTTGTCGTTTTCAATCAAGAACTGGCAAGGCAGTATAAGTTAATAAGTTAACGCACAAAGTACATATTTCAGCAAACGAGGCGGAATACTAGCATGAGCGAACCGAAAAGACCGGCTTCCGACGCGGAGTGGTATTGCCGCAAAGACCCGGAAGCAGACCGGTTTTATGAAATTTTCTTCAAGATGTGCCGAAAGTATC
>ERZ779869.1736-NODE-1736-length-19410-cov-4.808267_pt1 | contig 19410 bp, 17 predicted proteins | sample MGYA00511557_ERZ779869 | MGnify/ENA primary metagenome ERZ779869 (study PRJEB29588, sample SAMEA2154620) | human gut metagenome | biome: human gut; feature: human-associated habitat; material: faeces | place: Denmark | collected 2008/2010 ...
GATAATGAGGGTGTTTTACCTCTTCGCCGACAGGGTTTTCACGCCGGATTTGCTCGAAGAAATCCTCGTGAAGATGAAGGAGCAGCTCAAAACCTCCCGCGCGAGAATCAAAATAGACTTCAACTACCCGATTTTGCAGACGAGCCTGCGCAGCAATTTGAAGGCTTGGCAATACTACAAGTGCTCCTACGAGGGGACGATGGACGACCTCGACATTTTCAGGAAGTTCATAGTTTTCGACTTCGTGTACTCGTCCGCCTGCCCCTGCTCTTCGGAGCTCAGCGAGCACGCCCGCAGGACGCGCAACGTATACTGCGTGCCGCATTCGCAGCGCAGCAAGGCGCGCATATCGGCGGAGATAGAGGGTTCGTCGCACGTGTCGATAGAGGACATGCACGCAATATGCCTCGATGCCCTGCACACCGAGACGCAGACGATGGTGGCGAAGCTTCCGGTGCTTAAAGGAAAATGCGATACGGTTACGATGATGAGCTATGGCTTTGATCCATACTTATCCTCCTGGAGCCCATATCACGGAGCTGCTTATGCAGTAACAGAATCCGTTGCAAGAATCGTGGCTACAGGCGGTGACTATAAGAAAATCCGTTTCACATTCCAGGAATACTTCCGTCGTATGACCGAAGATCCGAAGAGATGGAGCCAGCCTTTTGCTGCATTGCTCGGAGCCTATGCGGCACAGATCGGATTTGGTCTTCCGTCAATCGGAGGTAAGGACAGTATGTCCGGAACATTCCAGGATATTGATGTTCCTCCGACGCTGGTATCTTTTGCAGTCGATATGGCACTGGAGCAGGATATCATCACACCTGAACTGAAAAAAGCAGGAAATAAGCTTGTATGGCTTAAGATTGAGAGAGATGAAAATGATCTTCCGGTTTATGAGAAAGTGATGGAGCAGTATGGAAAGATCCATGAAGATATTCAGAAAGGAAGAATCGTTTCCGCTTATGCACTTGATCGTCATGGAATTGCCAGTGCTGTAAGTAAGATGGCATTTGGTAACGGATTGGGAGTTCAGCTTGAGACAACGGTGGACAAAAAGGATCTGTTCGCACCGGCATTTGGTGATCTCATTGCAGAGGTACCTGCGGGAGAAGTGGAGAACCTTGTGGCCGGCTATACAGAGATCGGAGCAGTAACTGAGGAAGCAGTGCTGGCATATGGGGATGTAACGATCAGTCTGAAAGAGGCAGAACAGGCATGGACAGGTACTCTTGAAAAAGTATTTGCAACAAAGTCTGCAGCAGATTCTGATAAAAAAGTAGAAGAAAAGTTGTTTAATACAGCAGATATCCATATCTGCAGCCATAAGATCGGACGACCGACTGTCTTTATTCCTGTTTTCCCGGGAACGAACTGTGAGTACGACAGTAAACGTGCATTTGAGCGGGCAGGAGCAAAGGTGATTACGAAAGTATTCCGTAATCTGGACGCAGAGGATATCAGAGGATCTGTTGGTGAATTTGAAAAAGCCATCGGACAGGCACAGATGATCATGTTCCCGGGTGGATTCAGTGCAGGAGATGAACCGGATGGTTCTGCCAAGTTCTTTGCAACAGCATTCCAGAATGCAAAGATTAAAGAAGCGGTAGAGAAATTGTTGAATGAAAGAGACGGACTGGCACTGGGAATTTGTAATGGATTCCAGGCACTGATCAAGCTGGGGCTTGTACCATACGGTAAGATCATAGGTCAGACGGAAGATTCACCGACCCTGACATACAATACCATCGGACGTCATATTTCAAAGATGGTTTATACGAAGGTTGTAACCAATAAGTCCCCATGGCTGCAGGGAGCAGAGCTTGGCGGAGTCTATACGAATCCGGCTTCCCATGGAGAAGGACGTTTCGTAGCAGACGAAGATGTGATCCAGAAACTGTTTAAAAATGGACAGGTAGCAACACAGTATGTTGATTTAAATGGAGATCCTACAATGAACGAGGAATTTAATCCAAATGGTTCTTACCATGCGATTGAAGGTATCACAAGTCCAGATGGACGAGTTCTTGGTAAGATGGGACATTCAGAACGTCGTGACAGTTATGTTGGAATCAATATCTATGGACAGAAAGATCAAAAGATCTTCGAATCTGGAGTAGAATATTTCAAATAGAATATAAGATACGAAGAAATCCTGCATTCCAATGGAGTGCAGGATTTCTTATTTCATAGGAAATTTCGATGAAATCCCCTATGAAATAAGAAAAAAGCCCTCCGGGCAGGATCGCACTGCGGCGGAGGGGAAAGGAAAGCACAGGCTCTTATTAGTTTCGGTGTAGCCCGAAAAAGGGAAAATGTCCCATACTTTCTGGCAATCCGGGGAGATGTCTGGTGGGCAGGAAATGGTGCAAATAAAGATGTTTTTTCCTGCAAAACAGAACCTTTTTTCTCGAAAGGGATCATGATAAAATGAGAAAAAATGGGGGAATTTTCAAAAATAAGATGGAGGAGGATATTGAAATGAAAATTTATCACGCACAGGTGAATCATCTGGAAAATCCAATGGGGTTCCGAATGGAGAGAACGGTCTTTTCCTGGAAAGTGAAAGACGCAGAAGGAAAAAAACAGAGCTATGCGAGAATCCGTGTAGCATCGGATGCAGCGATGGAGCATCTGCTGTTTGATTCCGGAGAGGATGATAAGGCGAGCAGTCTTTTCTATCCGGTGAAGCTGGATCTGGAGCCGAGAACGCGGTATTACTGGAACGTGGAAGCGGGCAGTGATGCCGGGGAGACGGCGGTGAGTGAGGTACAGTTTTTTGAGACCGGAAAACGGAATGAAGCATGGACAGGAAAATGGATTTCCTGTGACAGTAAGGAGAACCGTCATCCATATTTTGAAAAAGAAATTGTTCCGGTAAAAGAGGTAGCGAAGGCCAGGCTGTATGTCTGCGGACTTGGACTGTATGAGGTGTATGTGGATGAGAAGCGTGTCGGGGATGAGTACCTGACGCCGTACAGCAATGATTACAATGAATGGGTACAGTATCAGACGTATGATGTGACAGAGGAGGTTTCAAAACAGGGAATGCTCCGTGTGCTGCTTGGAAACGGCTGGTACAAGGCGCGGTTTGGATTCAGTGCGTTTGAGGACAAGGGATTTTACGGCAATGAGTGGAAGCTGATTGCGGAGCTGCATCTGACGTATGCGGACGGTTCGGAAGAGGTGATTGGCACGGATGAATCGTGGCAGGTGCGGCGCAGTAAAATTGCATTCTCGAATCTTTACGACGGTGAGCACCGGGACGACACGCTGTCGGAACTGCCATTGGAGAAGGCGGTTTTTTGTGAGGCACCAAAAGGAGAACTGACGGAACGCATGAGCCTTCCGGTGACGATTCATGAGACGTTTGAACCTAAAGAACTGCTTCATACTCCGGCCGGCGAGCTGGTCTTCGATATGGGGCAGGAGTTTACGGGAATTTTCAAGCTGCATGTCAACGTGCCGGCAGGAACCAAAGTTCATGTTCAGACAGGTGAGATTTTGCAGCGCGGCAATTTCTACAATGACAATCTGCGGAGTGCAAAATCCGAATACATCTATATTTCCGATGGAACCGAAATGGATCTTGTGCCGCATTTTACGTTCTACGGCTACCGTTACGTGAAGATCGAAGGCATTCCGGATCTGAAAAAAGAGGATTTCACGGGTCTTTCTTATTACAGCAACATCACCGTGACAGGCTGGATGAAAACAGGAAGTGATTTGGTCAACCAACTCATCAGTAATGTGCGCTGGGGATTAAAGTGCAATTTTGTAGATGTTCCGACCGACTGCCCGCAGCGTGATGAGCGCATGGGATGGACGGGTGATGCGCAGGTGTTCTCGCCGACGGCGATGTATCTCGAAGATACGTATGCATTCTATGCAAAATACCTGTACGACATGGCAAAAGAGCAGAGCGTGCTCGGCGGAAAGGTGCCGTACGTGGTGCCGTCGTGCGGCGTCGAGGATGCAGCGTGTGTCTGGGGCGATGCGGCGTGCATCATTCCGTGGAATCTGTATCTGTTTTACGGGGATAAGAGTATTCTGGAAGATCAGTTTGTGAGCATGAAATCGTGGGTGGATTACATCACGAAAGTGGATGGGGATAACCACGGCTGGCGGTATATTTTCCACTTCGGCGACTGGCTGGCACTGGACAATCCGGTACAGGGAGCGGAGCAGGTCATGGGTGCAACGGACGAGGAGTTTATTGCAAACCTGTATTATGCGATCAGCGCAGGAATCGTGGCAAAAGCAGCCGGTGTGCTGGGATACCGCGAGGAGCAGGAGAAGTATCAGAAGCTGTCCGAGGAGCAGTTTGCTGTGGTACAGGAGGAATATTACAGCGCAACAGGCCGCTGCTGCATCAAAACACAGACGGCGTTGCTGCTGACGCTGAAATACCATCTGTCAAAGAACGAAGAGCTGACAAAACGGCAGCTTCTGAAGCTGTTTGAGCAGAGTAACCACAAACTGAAGACGGGATTTGTCGGAACACCATTGCTGAACAATGTGCTCACCGACAACGGCATGAACGATCTCGCCTACGAACTGTTGCTGAACGAGGAATTTCCGGGTTGGCTTTATGAGGTTAAGCTTGGTGCAACTACCGTCTGGGAACGCTGGAATTCCCTTCTTGCGGACGGTACGATTTCCGGCATCAGCATGAACAGTATGAACCATTATGCTTACGGCTCCATCCAGGAATGGATGTTCCGTCACGTTGCCGGCATCAACACGATGGAATCCCATCCGGGTGCCAGGACCGTACAGTTTGCACCGACGCTGAACTGGGATTTGAGGTATGCAGAGGCAAAATATGATTCTGCATCGGGAATGTACAGCATTCGCTGGGAGCTTTCCGATAAAGAGCACGTGACCATCACCATGGATGTTCCGTTCGACTGCACCGCAGAGGCCGTACTTCCAATGGTTGCCAAAAGTGAAAAAGAAGCGGTTGCAGAAGTGCTCGGATCAGAAGAAAACGGTAGATACCTGCTGGAGCCGGGACACTATGAGGTAAGCTATCAGCTTTCCGGTTGGAAAGAAAAAACGGCAGTATGTGTGGAATAAAACCGCAGTTTTTTTCAAAAAATAAGAAGCGTGGTGCGCGCTGCGATTCTATAATGGGACAAAATGAGAAAATTGTTCCAATTATTATGAAAAGAATGTAAATAAAAATAAATAATTTGGAAAATATACAAATTCATTTGTCTTATGAAAACGTTTATGGTACAATCTGACTAAGTGGTTACAAAAATGGAAGTGTGTTTTGGGGAAAATGAAACAAGACACAGATCCGAGGGTCTGACAAAAAGAGGCGGCAGAAAGGGACAGGATATGAAGAAGTGGACGGGGATGATTACCAATCTCACAATGTTGACACAATTCGGACTGTCCCTTGTGACGCCTCTTTTTCTTTGTCTGGCACTTTGCTGGTGGCTTTGCGACCGCTTTTCGGTTGGAACATGGATTTATCTGATCGGCTTTTTCTTTGGGATCGGAGGCGGTGCCGTGACAGCCTGGAAATTCGGGCAGAGCGTTCTGCGGCATCAGAAACGCATCGAGACGGAGCCGGACGGAAAAAAGAAGAAAAAGCGGGTGTCTTTCAACCGACATATTTAGAACGTGTCTGAAAAAGTTTTCACAGTTGACGAAGATCAAGTGGCAGAGAAAAGATTTCAGACTGATTTTAAGGGGAAAATCCATTAGAAAGGAAACAAGGCGATATGAGCAATTTCGGAGACAAGGTCCAGCCGGCCGTAAAAAAGGAGACGAAAAATGTTGCCATCTATACTGTTGTCGGCGTGGTTGTGATGTGGGTCGGGTTTCTGATCCTGCACCTGATCTGGCCGGAAAAAATCCCATTTGACTATCGGGTGATCCTCGGGGGAATCGGAGGCGGTGCCGTTGCGGTGCTGAACTTTTTCCTGATGGGCATGGCAGTACAAAAAGCAGTGTCCGAGACAGACGAGGCGGGAGCAAAACGGCGGATGCAGGCAAGCTATTCGCAGAGAAACCTGATGCAGATGCTCTGGGCAATTCTGGCGATTGTGCTTCCATGCTTTCAGTTTGCCGCAGGAATCCTGCCGCTTTTAATTCCGGGAACGGCCATCAAGCTGAAGGGCATAAAAAACAGCATAAAGCGCTGAACCTGATCTTTGGCGAAAGCCGCAAAGACGGGACGGCGTTTTGAAACCGAAACAGCGAAGCAGCGATTCGGTTATGAGCAAGCAGCGAAGCGGATTGTGAAGATCCGCTTTGACAAAAGGTTCAAATTTTTTATTTTATCTCATACAGAGGAGGTGAGAAAAGAGAATGGAGGTTGATATCTCCGGTGCAAAAGTCTTTTTTACGATCCCGATCGATTTCCCGCTGTTCGGGAAAATTCAGATCAGCGAAACGCTGGTGGTAAGCTGGATTGTAATGGCACTCATTACCGGACTTTGCATCTGGCTCACAAGAGATTTGAAGATACGGAACATCTCCAAACGCCAGGCGGTGGCAGAAATGATTGTGGAGACCGCAAATAAATTCGTCATCGGCAACATGGGAGAAAAATTCCGGTATCTGATTCCTTTTGTGTCGGCGCTTTTCGCGACCAGCGTTGTCTCGAACCTGATCAGCCTGATCGGACTTCGAAGTCCGACAGCGGATCTTTCCACCGAGGCGGCCTGGGCTGTTGTGGTTTTCATCATGATCACCACACAGAAGATCAAAACCAACGGTTTTGGCGGATATCTGAAGGGCTTCACGACTCCGATTGCGGTTATGACACCGTTTAACGTTTTGTCGGAGCTCGCAACGCCGATCAGTATGGCGTGCCGTCACTTTGGAAACATTCTTTCCGGCGTTGTCATCAATGCCCTGATCTACGGATCGCTGGCACTGGCAAGCGGAAAGCTGCTGGGACTGCTTCCCGGCGTGCTCGGAAGAACCCTTTCACAGATCCCGATTCTGGACGTCGGTGTCCCGGCTGTTCTGTCGGTCTATTTTGACTGGTTCTCCGGCGTGATGCAGGCCTTTATTTTCTGTATGCTGACTGTCATGTACATTGCGAATGCAGCAGAGGAAGGCTAAAGAGATTAAAAAATGAGGTTTACAAAAAGAAAATACAGGAGGAAAACAAGATGGATTTTCAGATTTTAGCAAAAGGTATCGCTCTCGCAGGATGCGCAATCGGCGCAGGATGCTCCCTGATCGCAGGTATCGGACCTGGTATCGGTGAAGGTAACGCCGTAGCAAAGGCACTTGAGGCAATCGGACGTCAGCCGGAATGCAAAGGTGATGTAACAAGTACGATGCTTCTTGGCTGTGCGATCGCAGAGACCACAGGTATTTACGGTTTCGTAACCGGCCTGCTTCTGATCTTCGTAGCACCGGGAATGTTCATGAACTTCCTGAAATAGTTGCAAGGAGTAAATGATTGCTAGGAGGAAAGAAACTATGCAGGTTCAGGAACTGGTAGGAATTGTCCCCTGGACTTTTATCGCACAGATCTGCAACCTCTTCATCCAGATGTATCTGATCAAACGGTTCCTTTTCAAACCGATCAATGAGATGCTGGAAAAACGGCGTGCGGCAGCCGATGCGGAGATTACAGACGCAGAGGCGGCAAAAAAAGAAGCCAACGCCATCAAAGAGGAATATGAGCAGAATATGCAGGAGGCCAAGGCAAAGGCCAACGAGATTCTCGAAAGCGCCAGAAAGACAGCAACGCTGCAGAGCGAGAAAATCGTAAAAGAGGCTTCCGAACAGGCGGCTGCCCTGAAAAACAAGGCAGAAAAAGAGATTGCCCAGGAGAAAAAGAAAGCGGTCAATGAAGTCAAAGGCGAGATCGGCGGCATTGCCATGGATATTGCCGGAAAAGTCATTGAACGTGAGATTAATGAAAAAGACCATGAGAAGCTGATAGATGAATTTATATCGAATGTAGGTGAAGCATCATGACAGAAACTGCCAGAGTATACGGTGGGAGCCTGTATGAGCTGGCCCAGGAGGAGCATCTCGAAGAGGAAATCCTTTCCGAGATGAAGGAGATTCGAGCTCTGTTCCGGGAAAATCCGGAGTATCCGCGCCTTTTATCGGAGCCTTCGATTCCGCGAAAAGAGCGGATCGGGCTGATCGACGCGGCATTTGGCAGCCAGGCGGAACCGTATTTGGTCAATTTTATCAAACTGCTGTGTGAAAAAAATCTTCTCCGTGAATTCGGCGGATGCCAGGAAGCATTCCAGCGCAGATACTACGCAGCCCACAATATTGCTGAGGCAGTTGTGACGAGCGCAGCATCCCTGTCGAAGGAACAGGAAGAGCTTCTGAAGAAAAAACTGGAAACAATGAGCGGAAAAACGGTCGTGATGGAACTGAAAACCGATCCGTCCGTTCTGGCGGGTGTCCGCGTGGAGCTCGACGGAAAGCTGTTTGACGGAACCGTAAAGGGACGTTTGTCCGAGCTTTCCAGAAGAATCAGCGATACAGTGGTGTAGGAGGAAAACATGCAACTGAAACCAGAAGAAATATCCAAGGTCATCCGCAGCCAGATCAAATATTATGAAAATGCGATCCGGCAGGATGAGACAGGCACCGTTCTGATGGTCGGAGACGGAATCGCGAGAGCCAGCGGTCTTTCGAACTGCATGGCAGGCGAGCTGCTGGAGTTTGAGGATGGAAGCTATGGAATGGCACAGAACCTCGAGGAAAACAGCGTATCTGTCGTTTTATTCGGTTCCGGCGAGAACATCAGCGAGGGACAGCTTGTAAAAAGAACGGGAAAGGTCGTTTCGGTTCCGGTCGGAGAAGGTATGATCGGACGCGTTGTCAACGCGCTCGGCCAGCCAATCGACGGCGCAGGCCCGATTACGGCAGCAGAGTACCGTCCGATTGAAAGCCCGGCACCGGGAATCTGTGAGAGAAAAGGTGTTAATCAGCCGCTGCAGACCGGTATTAAAGCGATCGATTCCATGGTTCCGATTGGAAGAGGTCAGCGAGAGCTGATCATCGGAGACCGTCAGACCGGAAAGACAACGATTGCAACCGATACCATTCTGAACCAGAAAGGCAAGGATGTGATCTGTATCTACGTTGCCATCGGACAGAAACGTTCGACAGTAGCGTCCTTAGTAGAAAATCTTGAGAAGAACGGCGCAATGGCGTACACCATCGTCGTGGCAGCGACGGCATCCGAAGCGAGCCCGCTGCAGTATATCGTACCGTATTCCGGCTGTGCCATGGGCGAGTACTTTATGTATCAGGGAAAAGATGTGCTGATCATTTATGATGACTTAAGTAAGCACGCGGTTGCATACCGTGCACTCTCCCTGCTGATCCGCCGTCCGCCGGGACGTGAGGCTTATCCGGGAGATGTTTTCTATCTCCATTCCAGACTTCTGGAGCGTGCCGCAAAGCTGGACGATGAACACGGCGGCGGGTCCATGACGGCACTGCCGATCATTGAGACCCAGGCGGGCGATATTTCCGCCTATATTCCGACGAACGTTATCTCCATCACAGACGGACAGATTTTCCTTGAGACAGAGCTGTTCCACTCGGGCGTTATGCCGGCGGTAAACCCTGGCGTATCCGTATCCCGTGTCGGTGGAAATGCGCAGATTAAGGCGATGAAGAAGGTAGCCGGAACTCTGAAACTGATCTATTCCCAGTACCGCGAGCTGGCAAGTTTTGCACAGTTCGGATCCGATCTGGATGCCGATACAAAGGCGCGTCTGGAGCAGGGTGTGCGTATCGTGGAAGTATTAAAACAGAACCAGAATGCACCGGTTCCGGTAGAAAAACAGGTGGCCATTCTTTATGCGGTAACGAAAGGAATTCTGTCAAAGGTTGCAGCTGAGGATGTCCGCGCCTATGAGGACGGACTGTATACCTGGCTTGATACCGACGCAGAGGGTGCTGCCGTGATGCAGGAGATTTCCGCAACCGGAAAACTCGAGGCAGATACCGAAGAGAAGCTGAAAAGTGCGCTCGAATCGTACACCGAAAACTTTATCAATACAAGACCTGCAAAATAAGGAAAGAAGGAGGAGCCTATGGCTGCAAACATGAAAGCCGTAAAGCTGCGGATCAAAAGTGTCGAAAGCACGATGCAGATTACCAAGGCGATGGAACTTGTAGCGTCCTCCAAGCTGCGAAAAGCGAAGGAGCGGGCTGATACCTGCCGTCCGTATTTTCAGGAGCTGTACCGCACTTTGCAGGATATTGCAAAAGGAAACACGGAATTTTATTCCATTTATGCAAAAGAGGCAAAAAACGAGAAATGCTGCTACGTGCTGGTTGCCGGAGACCGCGGCCTTGCGGGCGGATACAACGCGAATCTGTTCCGATGCTTTGAGGCAGATGCCAAAGGAAAAGAGATCTGTGTGGTTCCGGTCGGCAAAAAGGCAGTGGAGTATGCAAAATCCCGGAAGCTGGACATTCTGACGGACAGCTTTGCCGAGATCGCAAATCTTTCTGTGGCAGACAGCTTTGAGATCGCGCGCGCACTGTGCCGTGAGTTCCGGAAAGGGACCTTCGGACATGTGGAGCTTTGTTACACAAAATTCGTGTCGATGCTGTCGCAGATGCCGGTTTCCGTGCCGATCCTGCCTCTGATTGACATTGCAAAAGAGGACGGAGAGGATCCGGAAGCGAAAAAAATCCGGAATCTGATCCTGTATGAGCCAAACGGTGTCGAGGTATTCGAAGCGATTGTGCCGGAATACTTAGGCGGCCTGATCTACGGCGGTATCTGTGAGAGTGTGGCAAGTGAGCTTGCGGCACGCCGTACCGCAATGGAGGCGGCAACGGGAAATGCAGAGGAGATGATTGAACAGCTCAATCTGTATTACAACCGTGCCCGTCAGGCAAGCATTACGCAGGAGATCACGGAGATCGTCGGCGGTGCGGAAGGCGTGTAAGAGTGGAAACAAGAAAAGTGAGGAGAAGTCGTTAAATGAGTGAAAAACACATTGGCGAGGTTGTGCAGGTAACGGGTCCTGTTCTGGACATCCGTTTTCCGGAAGGAGAGCTGCCGGCACTTCTGAATGCCATCGAGATAGACAACCACGGCGAGAAGCTGGTTGTGGAAGTGGCGCAGCAGACGGGCGACAACATGGTCCGCTGCATTGCCATGAAGTCCACAGACGGACTTGTCCGCGGAACAAAAGCAGTTGACACGGGCGGCCCGATCGCCGTTCCGGTCGGAGAGGAGTGCTTAGGCCGCGTGTTCAACCTGCTCGGTGAGACCGTAGACAATAAGCCGGCACCGGAAACAGCAGAAAAATGGCCGATCCACCGCGATCCGCCGTCCTATGAGGAACAGGTTCCGGCAACGGAGATCCTCGAAACCGGAATCAAGGTCGTTGACCTGATCTGCCCGTATGCCAAGGGCGGAAAAATCGGTCTGTTCGGTGGTGCCGGCGTTGGAAAAACAGTCCTTATCATGGAGCTGATCCACAACGTGGCAACGGCACACGGCGGACTTTCCGTTTTCACCGGTGTCGGAGAGCGTACCCGTGAAGGAAATGACCTTTACAACGAGATGAAAGAGAGCGGTGTTATCGATAAAACAGCACTGGTCTATGGACAGATGAACGAGCCGCCGGGAGCGCGTATGCGTGTCGGACTTTCCGGCCTTACCATGGCAGAATACTTCCGTGATGTGAAAAATCAGGATGTGCTGCTGTTCATCGATAATATTTTCCGATTTACGCAGGCAGGTTCCGAGGTTTCGGCTCTGCTCGGCCGTATGCCGTCCGCAGTAGGATACCAGCCGACGCTGGCAACCGAGATGGGCGCACTGCAGGAGCGTATTACGTCCACGAGAAAGGGTTCCATCACATCGGTACAGGCTGTTTATGTGCCGGCCGATGACCTGACCGACCCGGCTCCGGCAACGACATTCACCCATCTGGATGCCACGACGGTACTTTCCCGTGAAATTTCCAGCCAGGGTATTTATCCGGCCGTTGATCCGCTTGATTCTACCAGCCGTATTCTGACACCGGAAATCGTAGGTCATGAGCATTATGAGGTAGCGCGTGCCGTACAGCAGGTGCTGCAGAGATACAAAGAGCTGCAGGATATCATCGCCATCATGGGTATGGACGAGCTGTCCGAGGAGGATAAGCTGACGGTCAGCCGTGCCCGTAAGGTACAGCGTTTCCTGTCCCAGAGCTTCTCGGTAGCGGAGCAGTTTACCGGTATGGAAGGAAAATACGTGCCGTTAAAAGAAACCCTGCGCGGATTCCGCATGATCCTCGACGGCGAGTGCGACGATCTTCCGGAGAGCTGCTTCCTGTTTGCAGGTACCATCGACGAGGTATTTGAAAAAGCAAAAGCACTGAATCAGTAAAGGAGGAATGACGTATGAGTACATTTCCTTTACGTGTCGGCACGCCGGACGGACTTCTCTATGAGGGTGACGTAGCGCGCGTTGTCTGCAGAACCATCAGCGGCGACCTGGCAATTCTGCCTGGGCACTGCAATTACTGCACTGCACTCGGTATGGGCGAGGCGCATATTGTGCTGGAGGACGGAACGAGAAGAAATGCCGCCTGCATCGGCGGAATGCTTTCCATGATGAACGGGGTCTGCCGTGTCCTGGCAACGACCTGGGAGTGGGAAGAGGATATTGATGCAGAGCGCGCCGAGGCTGCCAAACACAGGGCCGAGCAGGCGCTGGCAAACGGCGGTCTGACGGACAAAGAATACCGTATTGCCGAAGCCAAGCTGCAGCGTGCGCTGGTGCGGTTGAGTGTAAAAGAATAAAAAAACAAAAAAAGCCTTCGACGAATCTGGGAAAATCCGATCGTCGAAGACTTTTTTAATCGAATCAAGTAAGTCCCCTGCTTCCATTGCGAAAAGCAATAAGCAGTGGGTGGGGACTTGCTTGTATCAGGAGGAGTGCAAGCTCCTTCTGATAAGCTGCGGAGCAGCTATTCGGTTATGAGCAAGTAGCGAAGCGGATTGCGAATATCCGCTTGACTTTTAGAACGTGTTTTTAAAGAGCAAAAATTCCGCAGATTAAAAATCCCGCTACGGCGAGAGCAGCACTGATCAGGACGTAAGGAAACTGCGACACGGCATGTGACATATTGTCAATCTCGCAGGTCGCGGAGGAAAGAACCGTTGCGTCGGAATAGAAGCATGCATGGCTTCCGAAAACACCGCCGGATACGACAGCGCCAAGCGCCAGAAGTACATTAGCATCAAGGGCGATGGCAAGCGGAACAACGATGGAAACGGCTACGGCCTCAATTCCCCAGAAAGAGCTGGTGACAAAGGTCAGAACTGCAATGACAACAAAAATAATAGCTGCCAGTGTTTTGGCATTCATATACGGAACACACAGGTTGATGACGTATTCCGAGAGTCCCATTTCGCCGCAGGCAGTCTTGATCATAAAGGATGCAAGAAGAATGGCGAGAACCGGAAGAATATCTGCAAAGCCGGCAAAGAACAGTTCCACGTACCGCGTAAAGGTCATTTTTTTCCGCGGAAGATAAAGAATCATACAGGAAGCAAGAGCAAGAATAATCGCCTGCATCATATCCTGTGTGGCTACTGTCACACCGATCAGAATACCGATGGGGATCAGAAAATCCAGTATATTTCCGGGATTGGTATTTTCGGGCGGGTAATCAACGCTCATTCCGGCCATGGCAATGTCAACGGAAGGGGCATTGTGCATTTTTGGATGCTCCGGTGTCTGCTCTTTCTTTTCCAGATCGGTATAGGCATCTTTCATTTTTCCGAGCTTTGGCATCAGTTTGCAGGCAAACAGAACCACAACCAGAAGTGCAGTCATCGGATAAAACATATAAGGAAGCACTTTTAAGTAAACACTCATACCGGTGGAAAAGCCCATATTGAGAATGCCCGGTTCCTGAATAAAAACACCGGAATAAAAAACTACCCAGGTGGAAAAGGGAATCAGTGCACAGACAGGTGCACCGGTTGAGTCAATGATATAGGCAAGGGCCTGGCGTGGGACTTTTCGTTTATCACAGACATCCTTCATACAGGTTCCAACGGTCATGATGTTGAGATAATCATCGACAAAAATAATGATTCCGAGAAATACCGACATCATCATGGTGATCCGTTCATTTTTACAGAAGCGGCTTAACAGGTTGGAAAAACCAAGTGTTCCTTTTGCCTCGCGGAGCAGGAAGATGAAGCCTCCGAACAGTCCGCAGAGAAGAAGAATATACTGGTTATCTGCGTTGCTGATCTCCGAAAGCAGCAGATCACACCAGGGTCCGATAAAAGCTGCTTTGTACATGATGAGATAGGCAACCAGGGTTCCGAAAATCAGAGCTTCGAAAGATTTTTTCGTTTTTAATGCAAAAATCAGCATCGCCGCAGGCGGCAGCAGACATAAAACTCCATATTGCATAGCGGTTCTCCTTTGTAGTTAGAATATGTGATGCAGCGCACCGCTGTAGGAAGAGTTACAACAGGAAGAGACAGAGCTTTACTGTTTCGTCATGATACGGTAAGTTTCCGGCCGCCGGTCACGGAAAAGCCCCCAGGAAAAACGTTCTTCGCGCAGGGCATCCAGATCGAAGGAGGCGTACAGGATTTCCTCGGTATCTCTTCCGGCAGATGCCACAAGTTCACCGGTTGCATCGGCAATAAAGGAAGAGCCGTAGAAAGTAAGAGAAGAGGACTGGCCGCCATTTTCTTCACAGGGCGTTACGGTTTCGGTACCAATCCGGTTTGCAGCAGCAACCGGAATAAGATTTGCGGCAGCATGTCCCTGCATGACCGCCAGTGCCCGCTGCTGTCTACATTCAGGATCGGCTCACTTCCGATCGCGGTAGGATAGAGCAGGATTTCAGCTCCCTGCACAGCCATACATCGTGCTGTTTCCGGAAACCACTGATCCCAGCAGATGCCGACGCCGACGGTTCCAAAACGTGTTTCAAAGACTTTGAATCCTGTATCTCCCGGAGTGAAATAGAATTTTTCCTGATAAAAATGATCGTCCGGGATATGGGTCTTGCGGTAAACGCCAAGAATGGATCCGTCTGCATCAATCATGGCAATGGAATTAAACAGGCGCTGAACATCCCTTTCATAAAAGCTGACCGGAATCACGACCCCAAGTTCTCCGGCAACAGCCTGAAAACGCCGGACAGCGGGATTTTCTGTCAAAGGCAGGGCATAATCATAATAATCGTATCGCTTTTCCTGACAAAAATACGGTCTTTCAAATAATTCAGGAAGAAGGATGAGATTGGCGCCGTTGGAAGCGGCTTCACGGACCATGGTCTCTGCTTTGTCTATATTTTCCTGTACCTGGCTGCAGCATGAAAACTGCAGTGCGGCAATTTTTATATTTCTCATAATCTGTTTCCTCTTTTCTTTGCCGGAATCTGCTGGGTAATACAGTGAATGTTGCCTCCGCCGGTCAGAATGACGCGTGCATCGACAGGGAGGATCCGTCGATCCGGAAAGCATTTTCCGAGAATTTCTGCAGCCACGGTATCGTTTTCATCGCCGAAACGGGGAAGAAGGACACAGTGATTGGCAAGATAAAAATTGATATAGCTGGCGGCAAGGCGTTCCCCGGCTTCCCGCTGATCTTCGCCAGCTTCAAAATCATAGCCGAGAAGATCTTCTTCTGTAATACAGATGGGATGCTTTGGAATGGGCAGCTTGTGAATTACAAAGCTTCGTCCCTTCGCGTCAACGGTATGGGAGAGAAGATCAAAAGCGGCCCTGCTTCTGGCATACTGAGGATCGTTTTCGTCATCTGTCCAGGCAAGAAGTACTTCTCCTGGCTTTACAAAGCAGCACATATTATCGATATGGCCGTTGGTTTCATCGTTGTAAATACCAAAAGGCAGCCAGATGATTTTCTCGACCGAAAGATACTGCCGCAGCTTTTCTTCAATTTCCGCTTTTGTAAGAGAAGGATTGCGCCCCGGACTCAGCAGACATTCTTCGGTCGTAAGCAGAGTTCCTTCCCCGTCGACATGGATGGAGCCGCCTTCCAGAACAAAGGGGCGGGCATTATAGAAGGAATCTCCGAGAAAATTGCAGATTCGTTCCGGAACCTCACGGTCATGTTCAAAGTGGGAGTACAGACCGTCATACTGGCCGCCCCAGGCGTTGAATTCCCATTGAATGCCTCTTCGCCCACCCTGATTGTTAATCACAAACGTAGCGCCGGTATCTCTCGCCCAGGCATCCTCCGTTTGGGCTTCAATCAGATGAATCCGGTCGGAGGAAAGCAGTTCCTGTGCCGATGCTTTATCCTGTGGCCGGATGAAAAGATAAACCTGCTCATAAGCGGCAATTGCTTCTGCAATTTCTGCAAATGCCGCTCTTGCCGCTTTTGCTCCGTAATTCCAGGAGCCGGGACGCCACGGCCAGATCATCAGCGTGCCTTCGTGGGGCTCAAATTCGCCCGGCATGTAAAAGCCATCGGCTTTTGGGGTTCTAAGACAATCGGTTTTTGAAATCTTCATATCCAAACTCCTTTATCATTCGGCAGTTTCCAGCTTTGTCCATCACCGCGATGGAAGGGAGTGGGATTCCGTTAAAGGTATTGGTTTTTACCATCGAATAAATCGCCATATCTTCAAAATACAGTCTGTCACCGATCCGGATTTGGGAATCGAAGGAATATTCGCCGATTACGTCGCCCGCCAGGCAGGTATTGCAGGAAAGGCGGTAGGTATAAGGCTTTTCCCCGGGCAGTCCGCTGCCTTTGAGCGGAGGGCGGTACGGCATCTCAAGCACATCCGGCATATGGCAGGCAGCGGAAGTGTCAAGAATTAAAATTTTTCCGTTATTTTCAACAATATCGAGAACTTCCGTGACATTGTAGCCTGCGTTTAAGGCAACTGCTTCCCCGGGCTCTAGGTAAATCTGAAGACCATACGTTTCTTTCATATGGTTGATACAGGAAATCAGGCGTTCGATATCGTAATCCTCACGGGTGATATGATGTCCGCCTCCCATGTTAAGCCAGTTCATTTTAAAAAGCCACTTGCCGAATTTTTCTTCCACGGCGCGCAGCGTGGTTTCCAGATCATCCGAATTCTGTTCGCAGAGGGTATGAAAATGAAGACCGTCCACAAGATTGGCCAGTTCGTCTGTAAAATCGCAGGCGCGGATGCCCATGCGGGAGCCGGGCGCACAGGGATCATAAATCGCATGGCCTTCCTGCGTGGAGCATTCCGGGTTGATGCGAAGTCCGGCTTTTGCGGTTCCGGAAGCCTTAAGTACGGGGAGGTACGTTCGGAGCTGCTTTTCTGAATTGAAAATAATGTGATCGCAGATCTGTGCGAGCTCTTCCATATCCTGCGGGCGGTAGGCCGGAGAATACACATGATTCTCCAGCCCCATTTCTTCCTTGCCAAGCCGCGCCTCATAGAGTCCGCTGGCAGTCGTTCCGCTGATATATTTTCCAATCAGCGGATATTCCGAAAAACAGGAAAAGCATTTCTGAGCCAGCAGAATTTTTGCACCGGTGCGTTCTTCTACCTGGTGCAGGATCTTTAAGTTTTCTTCCAGTTTGCCTTCATCAATGACAAAACAGGGAGTTGGCAGTTCGTTTATCTTATACATAGGCTTAATCTACTAAAACAGGATTTTCTACGACCTTCCACGGAAGACCCCACTTGTTGAGTGCTTCCATATACGGATCCGGATCGAATTCATCTGTGGTGTAGACACCCGGCTTGTTCCAGAGACCGCTCACGACCATCATGGTTCCGATCATGGCCGGAACGCCGGTGGTGTAGGAGATCGCCTGAGACTCTACTTCCCGGTAGCATTCCTGGTGGTCACAGACATTGTAAATGTAAATGCTTCTTTCTTTTCCGTCCTTGATACCGGTAAAAATACAGCCGATGTTGGTTTTACCCACGGTGCGCGGGCCAAGGGTGGAAGGATCCGGGAGAAGCTCTTTTAAAAACTGGATCGGTACGATCTGCTGTCCGTTGAAGGTAATCGGAGTGGTGGAGAGAAGTCCTACATTTTCCAGACATTTCATATGGGTCAGATAGCTCTGGCCGAAGGTCATGAAAAAGCGGATTCTTTTTACGCCCGGGATATTTTTTGCAAGAGCCTCAATTTCTTCATGGTGAAGAAGGTACATATCCTTCTCGCCTACCTCATCGAAGTTATATTCCCGTTTGATCGACATTGGCGGAATTTCTACCCAGTGGCCGTTTTCCCAGTAAGAGCCGGGAGCGGATACCTCGCGGAGGTTGATTTCCGGATTGAAGTTGGTTGCAAACGGATATCCGTGGTCGCCGCCGTTGCAGTCCAGAATATCAATCGTGTGAATTTCATCGAAATAGTGTTTCTGTGCATAGGCTGCAAAGACACTGGTGACGCCCGGGTCAAAGCCGGTTCCGAGAAGACCGGTGATGCCGGCTTCCTTGAAACGGTCCATATAGGCCCACTGCCAGGAGTAATCAAAGTAAGCAGAAAAGCCAAGCTCTTCGCATCTCTTTTCGTAGATTGCACGCCATGCCGGATCATCCGTGTTTTCTGCTTCGTAGTTTGCAGTATCAATGTAAGGAACCTTACATGCAAGGCAGGCATCCATAATGGTAAGATCCTGATAAGGAAGTGCCAGGTTTAAGACGGCATCCGGCTGATACTGTTTGATTAAGGCGATTAATTCTTCTGTGCAGTCGGCATCCACCTTTGCTGTTGTGATAATGGTTTTTGTGGTCGGAGCCAGCTTTTCTTTTAAAGCATCGCACTTGGAAAGTGTGCGGCTTGCAATCATAATTTCAGAAAATACTTCACTGTTCTGGCAGCATTTGTGAATGGCTACGGATGCAACACCGCCGCATCCGATGATCATAACTTTTGACATTGTTTGGTTCTCCTTTTTCAGAAAATGGTGTTGGGTTCATCTTTGGCTATAAGCACGAAAAAAAGACAGATGACGTGCATCATCTGTCTAAAAATCGAAATTTATACATGATCGTATTGTGCAAACTTCAGGGGATGGACAAAAATCCAGGCTTCCCCCTGTTTTCCTATGCAGAAATATATAGTCACGTACTCTTATTGACCGTTTCATAAGATGATGTGCTCGTCGTAGAGCATCGATTATAAAGTAATCAACTCATAAAATTTGCGCTTTTAACGCAATCAATAATGTGGCTCTTAACCACGCTCGGCAACTACCCCTGCCTGTCCGTCGGTTTTTTACCAGGGGCATATATTTTGCATAAGAACAGAATTGTTCGCTTGCAGTTCCAAATTATAAAGTGAAATGACATGGATGTCAAGAAAAATTTGTGAAACTATTCAGAGCCATGCGAAATGGAAGAAAAATCACAGGGTGATCCAGTAACGCTCCAGTGTTTTGTTTTCATCGGCACGATAAGCGGTGCCGTCGAACCGGCCGCCATTTTTCAGGATCGTTCT
>ERZ779869.1743-NODE-1743-length-19390-cov-10.943832_pt1 | contig 19390 bp, 20 predicted proteins | sample MGYA00511557_ERZ779869 | MGnify/ENA primary metagenome ERZ779869 (study PRJEB29588, sample SAMEA2154620) | human gut metagenome | biome: human gut; feature: human-associated habitat; material: faeces | place: Denmark | collected 2008/2010 ...
ATGTTAGAAATACCATAGTACCACCACTGTTAAAGTTTAAGGAAGAATTGATTAATAAAAAAGATGTAAAAGGTATCACAGAGGCAATATATAACTTTTTAATAGAAAATGAAATTGATAAAAAATTAGAACAAAAAATAATAGAATTAACTGAAATAGGAGAGCTAGAAAAAGCAAAGGAATATGAAACAAGTTGGAAAGTTATTGTTGATGTTTTAGACGAAATGATATATATATTTGGAGATAAAAAAATTACATTTGAAAAATATGCAGACATATTAAAAATTGGTTTAGGAAATAGTGGACTTGGTAAGATACCAGCGTCACAAGATCAGGTAATTGTGGGAGATGTGGATAGATCTAGAAGTCATAAGGTAAAAGCTGTATTTATTATAGGCCTAAATGATGGAATGTTTCCAAGTGTAAATAGAAATGAAGGATTTTTTAATGATAAAGATAGAGAAATATTAAAAGAAAATAACCTAGAAATTGCAAAAGGAACAATAGATAATTTATATGAAGATCAATTTAATATTTACAAAGCATTAACAACAGCAGAAGAAAAATTATATTTATCATATACATCAACGGGTAAAGATGGAAGTACATTAAGGCCTTCAATAATAATTACAAAAATAAAAAAAATATTTCCAGAAATCAAAGAAGAAAGCGATATAATAAATAAACAATCTATAATTACCAATCAAAGTGCAACATTTGAAGAATTATTAAAAAATATAAGAAAATTAAAAAATGGAGAGAAAATAGAAGATATTTGGATAGATGTTTATAACTGGTACAATAAAAACGAATTTTGGAAAACAAAATTAGAATATAGTAAAGAAGGGCTAAATTATACAAATGTTCCAGAAACAATAACAAAAGAAAATATAGAAAAATTATATGGAGACACCCTAAAAACAAGCATATCAAGGCTAGAGCAATATAGAAAATGTCCATTTTCATTCCATTTAAAATATGGGTTGAAAATTAATGAAGAAGAAACATATGAAATAAGTCCACTAGATACTGGTTCGTTTATGCATGATGTAATAGATACATTTTTTCAAGAAATAGATAGTTTAGAAATTTCAGAGGAAGAATTAGAAAAAATAGTTGAAGAAATAATTAATGAAAAATTAAAATTAGAAAAAAATTATAAATTCACAAATACAGCAAAATTTATAATATTAACAAATAAACTAAAAAAGGCAATTAAAGAATCTATAAAATATATTGTATATCAAATGAAAAATAGTGATTTTACACTTGCAGGACATGAATTAGAATTTAACAAAAAAGATGGCAATATAGAAATATACGGAAAAATAGACAGGCTAGATATTGGGAAAAATGAAGATGGAGAATACATAAGAATAATAGATTATAAATCATCAGGAAAAAAAGTGGACTTAAATGAAATGATGGCAGGAACGCAAATACAGCTTATGACATATATTGATGCAATTGCAGAAGAACAAAATAAACAACCAGCAGGAATTTTCTATTTTGGACTTGTTGAACAAATAGTAAATCAAAGTCAAAATTTAAGTGATGAAGAAATTGAAAAACAAATAAAAAAACAATTTAAAATGAATGGAATAATTCTAGCAGATGTTAAAGTTGTAAAAATGATGGACAAAAGCCTAGAAAGTGGCTATTCAGACATAGTACCAGTTTATATAGATAAAAACGGAGAAGTAAGCAAGGGCAATTCAAGTGCTGTTACAAAAGAAGAATTTAGCAATTTACAAAAAACAATAAGAAAAATCATAAAGAAAATAGCCAATGAAATATTATCAGGAAAAATTGATATAAAACCAATGTATAATAAATCAGAAAAAAAATCAAGCTGTGAATATTGTGCATATAAATCAATTTGTGCATTTAATTCAAAAATAAATAGTTATGAATATTTGCAGAAAAAATCAAAAGAATTAATATTAGAAGAAATAAAAGGAGAGAATTAATATGGAAACAATAGGTTTTTATGCAGGCTCATTTGACCCATTTACAAATGGTCACATGCAAATTGTAAAAAAAGCTTCAAAGTGTTTTAGCAAAATAATTATTGGAATAGCCAAAAATAGTGAAAAGGTAATTAGAATTGATAAGGAAAAAATGAAGGAAGCAATAGAAAAAACAATTAGAGAGCAAAACTTAGAAAATGTTTATGTTGTGCTTTATGATGGATTAACTGTTGCAGAGGCGCAAAAACAAGGAGCAACAATTTTAATTAGAGGCTTAAGAAATGGAACAGATTATCAATATGAAGAAACAATTGCTGAAGTAAATACAAAACTTTCAGGGCTAGATACATGCTACTTTAGAGCAGGCGAGTTACGGATACCTTTCTTCAAGCATGGTTATGGAACTTTATGAAAATGGAGTAGATGTTTCACGCTTTGTGCCAAAAGCTGTATATGAAATTCTAAAAAATAAGGAGTAAAAATGGTAATAGGAATTACAGGAAATTCAGGAACAGGAAAAAGTGAAATTGCAAAATTATTAGCAAAAAAAATTAACGCCGAAATTATAAATGCCGATTTAGTTGCAAAAAAACTTTCTGAACCTGGGAATATTTATAATGAAAAAATTATTGAATTATTTGGCGAAGAAATATTAGAGAATAAAAAAATAAATAGAAAAAAATTAGCAGAAATAGTTTATAATAATTCTCAAAAAAGAGAACTATTAAATAATCTTACATATATATATGTAGGAAATGAAATAAAGCATATGGTAAAATTAACCAAAAAACAAAATGTAATAATAGATGTACCACTTCTTTTCGAAAGTGGACTAGATAAAATTTGTGACTTTACAATTGCTGTTTTGGCAGATGAAAAAACAAAAGTAGAAAGAATTTGCAAAAGAGATGAAATAGACGAAAGTGTTGCAAAAGAAAGACTTGCAATTCAGCCTGAAATTGAATATTATAGAAATCATGCAGATTATTTAATGGGAAATAATGGAAATTTAAATGAAATAAATTTGGAGGAAATATGTACGAAAATTGGGAAGAATTAGAAGAAGCATGTAAAAATTGTAATAAGTGCAAGTTGTGTACAAATAGAAAAAATGTTGTAATAGGAGTAGGAAGCAAAAATGCAAAAATAATGTTCATAGGAGAAGGCCCAGGTGCAGATGAAGATGAGCAAGGCATTCCTTTTGTTGGAAAAGCACGGACAACTTATGAACAAAGCTTTTGCTGGTATTGGCATAAATAGAGATGATGTATATATTGCCAATATTGTAAAATGCAGACCACCACAAAATAGAAACCCTGAAAAGGACGAGGCAGATGCATGCAAGGAATATATAGATTCGCAAATAAAACTTGTAAGCCCAGAAGTAATAGTCCTATTACGGAAACGTGGCATTGAAAAATATTCTTGGGGAAAATTATGGCATAACAACAAGTAGAGGAAAATGGTTTGAAAAAGATGGAATAAAACTTCTCCCAACATTTCACCCAGCAGCATTATTAAGAGATGAAACCAAAAAAATAAATTTTTGGCAAGATTTGAAAATGATAAAGAAAATGTTGTAATAGGTAAAGGTTTCAAATTTCTTAAAAAAATCTTAAAAATTTTAATAAAAAGGGTTGTTTTTATTAGAATGTACTGATATAATCTAGTCAGTCTAAAAAAGACGAATTTTATTTTGAAAGGAGTTTTTGATATGAAAAAACTTACTATTGTAGCATTAGTAGTCGTACTTGTAGTGTCATGCCTAGTTTTTACAGGATGTGGTAAAAAAGAAGATAAGAAAAATGATCAATATGAAATCGCACTTGTAACTGACGTAGGAAATATCGATGACAAATCTTTTAATCAAGGAACTTGGGAGGGTGTAGAAGCTTATGCAAAAGAGCATAATATCTCTTATAACTACTACAAACCATCTGAAGATTCAACAGCAGCTCGTGTTGAAACAATGAAAACAGCTATTGAAACAGGAGCAAAAGTTGTTGTTTGCCCAGGATACTTGTTTGAAGAAGCAGTATATCAAATGCAAACACAATATCCAGAAGTTCAATTCTTATTAATTGATGGTGAACCACATGATGCAAACTATACATACAAAACAGAGAAAAACGTTCACTGTATATTATTCCAAGAAGAACAATCAGGATACTTTGCAGGATATGCAGCAGTTATGGATGGATACAGAAAACTAGGATTCCTAGGTGGTATGGATGTTGATGCAGTTATCCGTTATGGATATGGTTTCGTTCAAGGTGCAAATGATGCAGCTAAGAAATTAGGTGTTGAAGATGATGTAACAATTAAATATTGGTACTCAGGATCATTCTCTGCAAATGACGAAATTAAAACAAAAATGGAAGCTTGGTATAGCGAAGGAACAGAAGTAGTATTCTCTTGTGGTGGAGGAATTTACTTATCAGCAGTTAGTGCAGCAGAAGCAGCAAACGGAAAAGTTATTGGTGTTGACGTTGACCAATCAGCTGAATCTAAAGTAATAATAACATCTGCAATGAAAGAACTTAAAAATTCTGTTATATTAGCTTTAGGAGAGCTTTACAGTTCATCTAATAAAAAATGGACAGACAACCTAGCTGGAAAGACATCTACATTAGGTGCAAAAGATAATTGTGTTGGATTACCAACAGCAACAGAATCTTGGAGATTAACAAAATTTACAGTAGAAGATTACAAAAAACTATTTGACGATGTTAAAGCTGGAACAGTATCAATAAGCAAAGATACAAAAACAGCACCAAAAACATCTATCAAAGTTGATTATCAAAACTAATTTTAATAAAAACGGCTAGAGGCTGGGCAGAATATATGCCTGGTCTCTTAACATAAGAGAGGGAAAAATGGAAAGCAAAGAAAAATATGTAATTGAAATGTTAAATATAACAAAGGAATTCCCAGGTATAAAAGCAAATGACAATGTAACACTTCAAGTGAAAAAAGGAGAAATACATGCTTTGCTAGGAGAAAATGGAGCAGGAAAATCTACATTAATGAGTGTTCTGTTTGGCTTATACCAACCAGAGGAGGGAATTATAAAAAAAGATGGAAAAGAAATAAAAATAAATTCTCCCAATGATGCAAATGCATTAAATATAGGAATGGTACACCAACACTTTAAACTTGTAGAATGCTTCACTGTTCTAGACAACATTATTCTTGGGGTTGAACCAAATAAATTTGGCTTCCTAAAAAAAGACGAAGCAAGAAAAAAAGTAATGGAGTTAAGTGAAAAATATAAATTAAAAGTTGACCCAGATGCTTTAATATCAGATATAAGCGTAGGAATGCAACAAAGAGTTGAAATTCTAAAAATGCTATATAGAGATAATGAAATCCTAATATTTGATGAGCCAACTGCAGTTTTAACACCACAAGAAATAGACGAATTAATGAATATTATGAGAGATTTTACAAAAGAAGGAAAATCTATAATATTCATAACACACAAGCTAAACGAAATAATGGCAGTTGCAGATAGATGTACAGTTTTAAGAAAAGGTAAAGGAATAGGAACAGTAGAAATTAAAAATACAACCAAAGAAGAACTATCAAAAATGATGGTTGGAAGGGATGTAAAATTTACTGTAGATAAAGAAGATAGAATTCCAGGAAAAGTAATTTTAAATGTTGAACATCTTACTGTACCATCAAAAGTACATAAAAATAATGCAGTAAAAAATGTATCATTCAAAGTAAAAAAAGGTGAAATAGTATGTATTGCGGGAATTGATGGAAATGGTCAAACGGAACTAGTATCTGCAATTACAGGACTTCAAAAACCAACATTAGGAAAAGTAGAATTCTTAGGGCATGATATAACAAAATCCAAAATAAGAACAAGGTCAAAATTTGGAATGAGCCATATTCCAGAAGATAGACACAAACATGGTTTAATTCTAGATTATACATTAGAAGAAAACTTAATTCTTCAAAAGTACTGGGAACCAGAGTTCCAAAAAGCAGGGTTCATAAAGAAAAAAGCAGTAAGAGGATATGCTGAAAAACTAATAAAAAAATATGATATTCGTTCAGGAGAAGGACCAGTTTCAATTGTTAGAGGAATGTCTGGAGGTAACCAACAAAAAGCAATAGTCGCAAGGGAAATAGATAAAGACCCAGAACTGCTAGTTGCTGTACAACCAACAAGAGGGCTAGATGTTGGAGCAATCGAATACATTCATGAACAATTAGTTGAGCAAAGAGATAAAGGAAAAGCTGTGCTTTTAGTATCACTAGAACTTGATGAAGTAATGAACTTAGCAGATAGAATACTTGTAATATACGAGGGCGAAATAGTTGGAGAACTAAACCCAAAAACAACTACACTTAGTGAACTTGGCCTATATATGGCAGGAGCAAATAAAAACAAAGGTAAGGGGGCTAAGAAAGATGAAAATAAATAAAAAAGCATTATTTGGAATAATGGCATCACTTGTTTCAATACTAGTAGGATTATTATTAGGTCTTATATTACTATTTGTTTTTGATAGCTCAAGAGCATTAGTAGGTTTTGAAGCACTTGTTACAACAGGAATATCTACGACAGATAAACTTGCAAAAGTGCTATATCAAGCAGCACCATTAATACTAACAGGTCTTTCAGTAGCATTTGCATTTAAAACAGGACTATTTAACATTGGAGCACCAGGACAATATACAATAGGAATGTTCTGTGCCTTATTTGCAGCAATAGTACTTGGGACACCATGGTATGTTTCACTACTATTTGCAATGATAGGAGGAGCTTTATGGGGAGTTTTACCAGGACTTTTCAAAGCACACTTTAATGTAAATGAAGTTATAACATGTATAATGCTTAACTGGACAGGACTATTTTTAGTAAATTTATTAATAAAAAATATCCCACAAATGATTCAAAATTATTGGGCTGGTGGAATAACAAATAGAACAGCAAACCTTGCTTTAGTTGGTAGTTCTTATGGAGTTCAAACAACAATACCAAAAGCTGGACTAGACGTACTATTTGGTGGTTCTTCATATATGAATATAAGCATATTTTTAGCAATATTAGTTGCAATAATTGCACATATAGTTTTAAATAAAACAACTTTTGGTTATGAATTAAAAGCTTGCGGATTTAACAAAAACGCAAGTACATATGCAGGAATAAATGCAAAAAGAAACATAGTACTTTCAATGGTTATTGCAGGTGCAATATCAGGTTTAGCAGGTGGAATTTATTATTTAAGTGGAACAGCAGAATATGTTATAGAAAAAAATCTATTAGCAATGGGCTTTAATGGAATACCAGTAGCACTACTTGCATCATCAAACCCAATTGGAGTAATATTTAGTAGTTTATTTATATCATACATACAAGTTGGAGGAGAGGCTCTTCAAAGATACCAATTTAGTAGTGAAATAATAAACATAATAATCTCAGCAATAATTTACTTAAGTGCATTTGCATTCTTAATTAAGTTATTTATAGAAAAAATATTCACAAAAAAGAAAAGAGAAGAAGAAAAAATCTTAGAAAAAAATGAAGGGGAGGTGCAAAGCTAATGTCAATAGAAATGCTTGGAGATATATTAGGCTCAACAATAATATTTGCAATTCCCTTAATGCTTGTAGCACTAGGAGGAATGTTTTCAGAAAGAAGTGGAGTAATAAACATAGCATTAGAAGGAATTATGATAATAGGAGCGTTAGCTCGGATGCTTATTACTTAGAACTTTCAATATGAATGGCTTTGGACCAGCACACCCAATACTTGCAATGTTTATAACAATCGGTCTATCAGCATTAGCAGGAGCAGTTTTCTCATTACTACTTGCTTTTGCCGCAATTAATTTAAAAGCAGACCAAACAATAGGTGGAACAGCATTAAATATGCTAGCACCAGCATTTGCAGTTGTGTTATCTTGGGCAATACAAGGACAAGGAAACACAACAATAAATATTCCAACATGGATAAGAATGTCTGAATCAACATTTGGCTTAGCCGAGGGCACAGGTTTTTGGCATAATGTGATATTTAAAAGTTTATATTTAACAACACCAATTGCTATAATATTATTAATACTATCAATTATAATACTATATAAAACAAAATTTGGTTTACGTTTACGCTCATGTGGTGAACACCCACAAGCGGCAGCATCTGTTGGAATTAATGTATATAAAATGAGATATGCAGGAGTTATAATATCAGGAATATTAGGTGGAATTGGAGGTTTAGCATATACAATAGCTGCAGGAGCAGGGTTCCAATCAGCAGTTGCAGGATATGGTTTCTTAGCACTAGCAGTTATGATATTTGGTAACTGGAAACCACTTAGCATATTCTTTGCATCAATGTTCTTTGCTTTCTTCAAAATCTTAGGAAACTACAGTAGTTCCCTAGCATTCTTACCAAAGTTTGAAAACGTGAAAGATGCAAACTACATATACTTAATGATACCATATATAGTAACATTAATAGTACTTGTATTAACATCAAAGAAATCAGCTGCGCCAAAGGCAGAGGGAATTCCATATGATAAAGGACAAAGATAAAAAAATAACCCTAAGTAGAGTTTAAGCTCTACTTAGGGTTTATTATTATTATTCAGCTTCTTTTAAAGTAATTGTAAAAGTTTTTAACTCAGATTTTCTATAAAGTTTAATTTCAATTTTATCTCCAATGTTTTTAGTATTTTTTATTGCATTTAATTCATCCATAGTTGAAACATCTTTGCCATCAAAAGAAACTATAACATCTCCAGCCATAATTCCAGCATCTTCAGCACCACTACCGGAAACCACGCTATCTACATAAATTCCTTTAGTTAAGCCATTTCTAATTGCTGTTGCTTCATCTAAATCAATTCCAGAAATACCAACAAATGGTCTTGATATTTTACCTTTCTCAATTAGCTCTTTATAAATTGGCACAGTCTCATTTACAGGAATTGCAAAGCTTACACCTTCAATACCATCACCAGCAAGTTTTAATGTAGTAATACCAATAACCTCTCCTTTACTATTTACTAATGCACCACCACTGTTACCAGAGTTAATTGCACAGTCTGCTTGAATAACATTATAGGTTGTATTTTCAACTGTCATCTCCCTATTTAAAGCACTAATAATACCTGCGGTAACAGAGTAATCTAAATTGTAAGGGTTACCAATTGCTAAAACAAATTCTCCAATTTGAACAGAAGAAGAATCTCCAAATTCTACAGGAGTAAGTCCTGTTTTATCAATTTTCAAAACGGCTAAATCAGTTTGGCTATCTGTACCAATAATTTCAGCACTATACTCAGTATCGTCTCCATATATTTTTACTTTTATAGATTTTGCATCTGAAACTTGATAAAATGAAGAAGAATCTGCAGAGCTTATAACATGGTTGTTTGTAAGGATGTAACCATCTTCACTAAGAATAACACCAGAACCAGAACCAGCAACAGCTTTTTTCATTCCCATATAATTAACATCATATTCTACAGAAATGCTAACCATAGAAGGTAAAGCTTTTTGAGCTGCATAAATTGCAGTATCAGAATAATTTGTTAAAGAAACTTGAGAAAGGTTTGGATTACTTGTTTCAACAATACTACCAGTGTTAGTCTTTGAAGTTTCAAGAGCTTTCGCAGGTTCTTTATTTAACCCCACATAAAACCCAAGAGCACAAGCACCTCCCACAACGGCAGAAACAAAGGAAGCCACAACAGTAGTTGCAATTTGTTTTTTATTAGATTTTTTTGAATAATTAAATTTTTGAACAAAATCATTTTCTCCCATAATAATTACCTCCATATATATTATACTAAACAATTTAAATAATACAAGTTGAATATTAAAAAAAAATTAAAATAAAGGATGTTAAACAATAAGTTTAACATCCGGTGGAGGATTAGCATGGCCAATCCTGAAAGAAGTAGATTTTGCCGTTGTGTTTCACGCTGAGGAGATGGTACTGCTTGCGAATTTCCACCAACTCGGAATCAGAGAAAAATCCCTCATCTACCGACATGGTAGCCTTCGCAATGTCTTCCGTCTCCGTATCGAACAGGAAAACCTCGTTCCCCCGTTCAATTACATTAAGCCGATTGTTGTCCATAATTATACCTCCATAAATTTAGGGTAAAACCCTATACTACCTATATTATAGCACATTTACATAAAAAACACAAAAAGATGGATTGCCTATATTATAATTGCACTAAATTGTAAAAACATTTATATTACAAATTGCAAAAACATATTGCAATTTGTATTTTTTTGTTATAAAATAAATTTAAGGGTAAGAGAAATGTAACAAAGGAGGAAAAACATGAACTTGGTAGAAGCTGTAAGCCTTGTGGCTGTACACACACACACACACACACACACAGTATGTTTACTAAAAAATAAAACAAGCATATTTTCATATGCTTTATTAAAGTTGTTTGCAAGAGATGGATAAGTCCGTCTCTTTTTGTCGTATGTAAAGAAGGAGTTGAATTTTAAATGAAGAAAAACAGAGGTATAACATTAATAGCACTAATAATAACAGTAATTTTACTTTTGATACTAGTAGGAGTAAGTGTAAATGTAATTATAAAGGGAAATTTGTTTAGTAATGCACAAAAAGCAGTAGATGGAACAAATGCAAAAGTAAATGAACAGCAAACTATAATGGATGAATTAATGAATGAATGGGACGAAATAGAAAAAGATTATTGTTCACACAATTGGAAAGATGGTGAAATACTTTTACAGCCAACATGCACAACCACAGGAAAAAAGCAAAAGGTATGTGAAAATTGTGGAAAGCTATTAGAAGTAGAAATACCAGCATTAGGGCATAACTATGAAAATAGAGTATGCACAAGATGTGGAGAAAAAGAACCAGGATGCGAAAACCATACATTTGGAGATTGGGTAATAACAAAAAATGCAACATGTGTAGCAGAAGGCTCAAAAAAGAGAACATGTACAGTATGTGGAGTAGAAGAAGTAGAAACAATACCAGCAACAGGAGTACATACATATGGAGAATGGCAAGTAACAAAACAGGCAACATGTACAGCAGATGGAACTAAAACAAAGACTTGTACAGTATGTGGAGCAACACAAAGCCAATCAATTGCAAAATTAGGGCATAACTATGTAAATGGAACATGTACGAGATGTGGAGAAAAACAAGAACTAGTTATTGGAGCAAATATAAATTACCATGAATACATAAGTGAAAGTGGAGGCACAGTATCAGCAAGTTATACATCAACAAAAACAACGAGAGGAAGTACAGATAGCAGTGATTCAAATGCAACATATTCAGTAGTAAATAATAGTGGAATACAATGGATAGTACTAGGGGAAGAAAATGGGCAAATAAAAATTACTACAAAAAATACAGTACAACCAACAAGTGGAGGATATACAAAAGATAACTTTAAATATTTAAGGATACAAGGTCAAAATGGCTATACAAATTTTATAGATGAATTAAATAAAATAAGTGCGGTATATGGAAAAGGTAAGTATGCAGACACAACAAAATTCAGTACAAGTGGAGGCAGAAGTTTTAAGATGGAAGACTTAGGCTATGGATCTTTAAGCAGAACAGCAAGTTATAAATATGCCAGACATTCAGATGGAAAAGTATATAGATATGTAGCAAATGCAACAGTAGATGGAACAAGCACAACAGGTGGAAGTTATACCACATTTAATTATATGGCATTTGATGTGAGTACTACAACAGAAGAAACAACATCAAGCCATACATGGAAATCATTATCAACAACTGCAAATTCATATGTAACAATGTACCAATATACATATAGCGGAAGTCGAACTTTGTCAACAGAGGTAAGTAAGGCGGATACGCACTATTGGCTGGCTTCGCGTTATCTTGTCTGTAACAATAACAATGTCGGCTATTACGCGCGCTTTATTAGTACCGTTGGCAGCAATGGCAACAACATTTTGTGCAACTCTTATGGTAACAGTTACAACTACAACTACGGTGTTCGTCCAGTAGTTTATCTAAAATCTGATATCCAATTGTCTTATGATAGTTCAAGCGGATATACAATTAGCGAGTAAATTATGTAAATAAAAAAGCATATTATCTAGTGTGTATATACAATGCACACTAGATTTTTTATTGTAAATTGTGAGGCGTTAAGAAAAATATAAAACGATAGAAAATCTATAAATTTTATTCCCTTTCAGTCTTGAAAATTTTTGTGTTAACATATATAATATAATAAGATTAATTTTTGAAAGGATTGGATATTAAATGAAAAATGAAAAAGGAATTGCCCTGATAGGATTAGTTATAGTTGTTTTGTTAACAGCAGTTGTGCTTTTTGCAGGGACAAATTATTTGAAAGAATATGTAAGTAATCAAAAAAACGAAGATATTAAAGCAAATATGCTTGCTATACAAACAGTTATTACTAATGTAAAAAACAAACATACAGTTGACGAAACAAACAATATCTTAGTAGGAACTAAACTAGATTTAGAAAATAATGAAACAGAATATACCATTTCTGATGAATTTAAAAATGTATTGCTAAGCCTTGAAAATGCTGAACTTTACATATTAAACACAGAGGAATTAAATAATCTTGGTGTTAAAAATATAGAAGTTAATAACACAGCTTTTTATGTAGTAGATTATAATTCAGAAGAAATTTTATATTCACTAGGAGTAAATGGAGTATATAAATTATCTGAAATGTAGGAGAAAAAATGAAGGAAAAAGAAATCGAAAGATTAAATGTATTAAAAGAATTTGAAAAAAAGTTATATAGTGAAGGCTTAAAATATATAGCTGGAATTGATGAAGCAGGGCGTGGACCTCTTGCAGGTCCTGTTGTTGTTGGAATTGCCATAATGAAGCCCGATTCTTTTATTGAAGGAGTTAATGATTCTAAAAAGATTTCAGAAAAGAAAAGAGAATTACTATATGAACAAATAACAAATGAAGCTATTGATTGGTCTGTTGGTATAGTAGATCAAAATGAAATTGATGAAATAAACATATTAAATGCAACAAAAAAGGCTCTTCATATGGCAATAACAAACTTAAAAATTAAGCCAGATAGAATTTTAGTTGATGCATTAGAACACATAGATACATGTGGAATTCCTTATACATCAATAATAAAAGGAGATGCTAAAGTATATAGCATATCTGCAGCATCAATAATTGCAAAAGTTACAAGGGATAGAATGATGAAAGAATATGATGAAATCTATCCAGAATACGGCTTTGCAGGGCACAAAGGATATGGCACAGCCAAACATATACAAGCAATTAAAACATATGGTCCATGTCCATTACATAGAAAAACATTTATTAAAAATTTTATATAATGGAGGGAAAGTTTATGAATATTCAAGAAATAATTGCAAAAAAAAGAGATAACGAGGTATTAACAAAGGAGGAAATACATTACTTCATAACAGAATATGTGGCAGGAAATGTTACAGATTACCAAGCAGCAGCACTTGTTATGGCAATATACATAAATGGTATGACAAAAGAAGAAACAACAAATTTAACAATAGAAATGGCACATTCAGGAGAGATATTAGATTTATCTGTTTTTGGAAAAACAGTTGTAGATAAGCATTCAACAGGTGGTGTAGGAGATAAAATTACAATAGTATTAATGCCAATTATAGCATCACTTGGAATTCCAGTTGCAAAAATGTCTGGTAGAGGACTAGGCTTTACAGGTGGAACAATAGATAAACTAGAATCAATTCCAGGTTATAATACATCAGTAGAAATTGATAAATTTATAGAAAATGTTAAAGAAACAGGAATAAGCGTAATCGGGCAAACAGCAAACCTAGCACCAGCTGATAAAAAGCTATATGCCTTAAGAGATGCTATTGCTTGTGTTGGAAGCATGCCACTTATTGCATCAAGTATTATGAGCAAAAAAATAGCAGCAGGTGCACAAAAAATAGTTTTAGATGTAACAGTTGGAAGCGGAGCATTTATGAAAACAAAAGAAGATGCTATAAAAATTTCAAGAATAATGAAAGACATAGGAACACTAGCAAACAGAGAAACAATATGTGTTCTTACAAACATGGACGAACCAGTTGGCCATGCAGTTGGAAATACATTGGAAATATTAGAAACAATAAAATGCTTAAAAGGTGAAATGCCAGAGGATATAAAAGAAATAATACTAGGAATTGGTGCACAAATAATTAAGCTTGCAGGAGAAGGAGATAACCTAGAAGAAAATAAACAAAAAATCCTAGAAAACATAAACAATGGAAAGGCATATAACAAGTTCTTAGATTTAATAAGAATTCAAGGTGGAGACACAAGCTACATAGAAAATACAGAAAAATTTGAAAAAGCAAAATATATCATACCAGTATATGCAGAAAATGATGGTTTTGTAGATAAATTAAATGCAGAAGAAGTTGGCGTAACATCAGTACATTTAGGAGCAGGAAGAGTTAAAAAAGAAGATGATATAGACCATGCAGTTGGAATTTGGTTAGAAAAGAAAATTGGAGACAAAGTTTCAAAAGGAGATGTTTTAGCATATATTCATGCAAATGATGAAACAAAAGGAAATGAAGCTGTTCAAGAATTAAAACAGGCATATAAAATCACACCAGAACCAATTAAAATGGAAAATTACATATTAGATATAATTTAAGAAGGGATAATATAAATGAACTTAGTAGAAGGACTAAACAATAAACAAAAAGAAGCGGTATTAGAAACCGAAGGACCATGCTTAGTAATAGCAGGAGCAGGAAGTGGAAAAACAAAAGTATTAACACATAAAATTGCATATTTAATAGAAGAAAAAGGAATAAAACCATGGAACATACTTGCAATAACATTTACAAATAAGGCAGCAAGCGAGATGAAGGAAAGAATAACAAACTTAATAGGAGAATCATCAAACGATATGTGGATGGGAACATTCCACTCAATATGTGTTAGAATTCTTAGAAGATATATAGATAGAATAGGTTACAATTCAGACTTTGTAATATTCGACTCATCAGACCAAAAAACATTGGTAAAGCAATGTATAAAAGCATTAAACTTAGATGATAAAATATTTACAGATAGAAGCGTATTATCAGAAATAAGCAACAGCAAAAACGAAATGTTAACACCAGTTCAATATGAATTAAGAACAAATGGTGAACTAAGAAAAGAAAAAATAGCAAAAGTATATGAACTTTATCAAAGAAAATTAAAGGAAAACAATGCTTTAGACTTTGATGATATTATAAACTTAACTATTCAAATATTAACAGAAAACCCAGATGTACTAGAATATTACTCAGAAAAATTTAAATATGTTCTAGTAGATGAGTACCAAGATACAAATAAAGCACAATTTACACTAGTAACTTTACTTTCTGGAAGATATGGAAACATTACAGTTGTAGGAGATAACGACCAAGGAATATATTCATTTAGAGGGGCAGATATAACAAATATCTTAAACTTTGAAAAAGACTTCCCAGGAACAAAAATAATAAAGTTAGAGCAAAATTATAGGTCAACAAAATCAATATTAGATGCAGCAAATGCAGTAATAAAGCATAACGAGAAGAAATATGAAAAGAACTTATGGACGGAGCAAGAAGGTGGAAAGCTACCAACAGTTGCAAGACTAGATAATGAATATGAAGAAGCAAACTTCATAGTAGAACAAATAAACAGATTGAAAAGAGAAGAATATTATAAATATTCAGATTTTACAGTTTTGTATAGAATGAACGCACAATCACGTAGTATAGAAGATATTTTCAGAAGAGAAAACATTCCATATAAAATGATAGGTGGTTTAAAATTCTACGAAAGAAAAGAAATAAAAGATGCAATAGCATATTTAAGATTAATACATAACCAGGCAGATAATTTAAGCCTTCAAAGGGTTATAAACGAGCCAAAACGTGGGATAGGCCAAACAAGCATGGAAAAAATAGAAGCCATTGCAGAAGCAAATAATATATCAATGTATGCAGTTATAAAAAATGCAGAAAAATATGGGCTAAATAAAGTATACTTAAATTCAAGAGAATTTATAAATACAATAGAAGAATTATCAAGCAAAAAAGATGAAACGCTAATATCAGAATTATTAAAAGAAGTATTAAACAAAACAGGATATACAAAAGCACTAGAACTAGAAAATACAGCACAAGCAGAAAGTAGAATAGAAAACTTAAACGAATTCCTAACAGTTGCAATGGAATTCGAAGAAGAAAACGCAGAAAATTCATTAGCAGAATTCCTAGAAAGCATCACATTATCTAGTGATATAGATGGAATGGAAGATGCAGAAGACTCTGTAACACTTATGACACTACATAGTGCTAAAGGACTAGAATTTCCAGTAGTATTCCTAATTGGAATGGAAGAAGGTTTATTCCCAAGCTATAGATCAATTGGTGAACAAAGAGAACTTGAAGAAGAAAGACGTTTATGTTATGTAGGAATAACAAGAGCAAAAGAATATTTATTCCTAACATGTGCAAAACAAAGAACAATATTTGGTTCAACAACATGTAATAAAATATCTAGATTTATAGAAGAGATACCAACAGAATTACTAGAAGGAGCAGATGAATTAACTAAACCAAAAGCAGTAAGAGAAGATCAAGAATGGACATATGGAAACAAAAACAACAAAGATACAAACTATGTTATAACAGGAAGTAGCTTAAACAAACCAAAAACAAACTTTGCATTTAGAACAGCAGAAAGCTTCCTAAATAATATCTCTGCAAAACCAGTAGGAGTGGATTTATCACAATACAAAACAGGACAAACAATATATCACAAAAAATTTGGAGAAGGAATAATTACAGAAATTGCAACAGAAGGAGATGACTTAAAACTAGATATATCATTTGAAAAAGTAGGACATAAAAGACTAATGGCAAAATATGCAGGACTTGAAATTAGAAATTAAAATTCAAAAACCTTAAAGCAAATCTGCTTTAAGGTTTTTTGAATAAAAAAATTTTTTTTGAGAATAATAGACATATAAATTTTAAAAGGAAGGAAGAGAAAAATGGCAAATTTAAGTCAAGTAGAATTACAAAATTTACGTCACTTAATTGGGGCACACGACACATCATACCAAAAATTAAACACATATGCATCACAATGTGTAGACCCACAAATTAAGCAAATGTTTACAAAAGCAGCACAAGATAGTTTAAATACTAAACAAAAATTATTAACATTTTTAAATTAGGAGGTTATTATGGAAGAAAAGTACATGGTTAACGACATATTAGAAAGCACAAAGGCAAGTTTAACAACATACCAAGGTGTAATTTCAGAAGCAGAAAACATGCAACTAAGACAAACAATACAACAAATAAGAAATAATGATGAAACATTTCAATATGAATTATTCAAAGTTGCAGAACTTAAAGGATACTATACACCAGCAGGTCAAGCTCCTCAAACAGAGGTAGATAAAGTAAAAAACGAAGTTTCCAAATAAAAAAAAGTGGGCTTTTGCCCACTAAGGAAACAAGAGTAAAAACGAGAAAAAATAAGAAAAAGTAAGAATATGGACGAGATACGTTAAATAGAATAGATATATGAGGGTATATAAAATTTGCCAAGAAAGGCAAAAACAGGTAAAATAAAATAGATTGAAAATGAATAAAAGAGGTGTTCAAAATTTTAAAAAATATTAAAAACCTATTCGTACACATAAGAAGTTCAATAAAACTAATACTTATAGTACTAATATCAGGAATATTAATAACAGGAATAATATCAATCTTTTATAAACCTACATATGCAGTTACAATAAACGGAGAAGCAGTAGGGTATACTGATGATAAAAATGGATTACAAAAGAAAATAAATGAATATATGCAAGGTAAAGAAGAAGAAAACATAGCTTTTATAGATATTGAAACATTACCAGAATATTCATTATGTTTTGTTAAAAGAAATAACATAAGCAATAGTGAAGAAATATTTAATAAAATAGCAAGCTCAGGAACAACATATTATGAATATTATGCAATAACATTAAAAGATGAAGAAAAATACTATGTTGCTACAAAAACTGAAGCAGAAGATGCTATAAAAACATTAAAAGATAAAGATAGTACAAATATAAATGATATAGGTTATACACAAAAATATAGTACAGAAGAACAAAGCTATACAGATCAAGCAACAATAGTTGCAGGTTTATATAAGAAGAGAATAGTAAATACAACACCATACTTTAGTGGAACAATTACAACAGCAAAATTAGACTTAGGAATTTCATTAATAAAACCAATAGCATCTGGATACACAATCACTTCCAGATTTGGTCAAAGAAGTAGTGGAACACATACAGGACTTGATATTGCAGCACCAATGGGAACAAATATCCATGCAGCAGCATCTGGTACAGTCGTAACATCTGGTTGGTCAGATTATGGTTATGGATACCACGTAGTTATATCACACGGAAATGGAGTATATACATTATACGGACACTGCAGTCGACTATATGCAACTGTAGGAGATGTAGTAAACCAAGGTGATACAATTGCAGCAGTCGGTTCAACAGGTAACTCAACAGGACCACACTTACACTTAGAAATAAGAGTAAACGGACAAAAATTAAATCCACAATATTATTTATATTAAAAAATAAAGGGTAATTTTCAAAATTACCCTTTTTCGTTATTTAAAATATTTCAAACAAGTGGCAATAGCATTTTTAGGAATGATTACTTTGCCATATTCTTTTAGTTTTCTTTCAAGCAATTCCTCATTTTTAACTCTAGAACTAAACTCAGAAATTGTATATGAAAAGCTTTTTAAATCTGTTACATTTAATCTTAAATTGCTTAAAATTAAATAGTAAGTACCTTTGTATAAAACAAGAGAAGAATTTTTAAGTTTATCAATGAATTTATTTAAATTGCTTGTTTGTATGTAATTGCAAAATTCGCAGAATTCATCAAAAGTATTAAAAGAATAAATTGATAATGCTTTGTTTGGAGTGGTTGTATATCTTTTAGCTTTAGGCTTGTTTTCTTTTAGCTTTTGTGAACCATCGGGTTTTGTACGAGTTATAGTAAATATAAAATTGCCATCAGATGATGCCAAAGCCTCTATTAATAACTTATAATTATGTGTTTTAAAACCAACTTCTGCTTCTGCCTTAGTTAGTAAATCTAAGAACAAGTCTTGAGACTCTAACGAATTAGACATAAAATCATGTAAATCTATATTCTTTTCTCTTAAATCTTCTATTCCTAAAAAAATTCTAATTTTGTTCTCATTCAATTTTTCAATACGCATTAAAAATACCTCCAACTGTTTTTATAATATAATTATATCACTATATAATACAAAAAGAAATGATAAATTTCTGGAAAAAAACTATAAATAATTACATTAT
>ERZ779869.1746-NODE-1746-length-19335-cov-3.709907_pt1 | contig 19335 bp, 15 predicted proteins | sample MGYA00511557_ERZ779869 | MGnify/ENA primary metagenome ERZ779869 (study PRJEB29588, sample SAMEA2154620) | human gut metagenome | biome: human gut; feature: human-associated habitat; material: faeces | place: Denmark | collected 2008/2010 ...
ACCAATGTCGTTTGGGGTGTTAAAAAATTCAGAAGGAATTTTTTAACACCCCTTTTTCATACTGTAGACCCAAGTAAGGGCTTTCGTCAGTTTGATGAAAGTTTTCGCCGCCTCTTTAAAGGCGGTGCGGTCAAAGCGAAATATCCTTAACGAAGAAATCTAACAAACCGAATAGGAGAAATGACTGCATGTTGATATTATGCAGTTATTTCGTTTTTGTGAGACACTTGTCTGTGATGTATTCGATATTCTTGAACGGCATTAGAAGAATTTCAGCATTATGAATCTGTACGAACTGTGTGTTTCAAGTGTAAAAGCCTGTTGCAAGTGGCAACGCTGTGGAAGTGTGGTATACATACAGGCTTCCGGTGGGACACAAAATATATATCTGGCATTCACCTTGACAATATGTACTTTTTTAATAAACAAAGCTTACTTTAAATTTTAATTGATTTAAGGGTAAAATTATGGCATTCATTACCCGTGAGGTTAAGTAAAATTTCTTGAAATTGAACGGATCTTACAAGAAAAATCTTGTAATCGGTGCACGGAAGGTCAGCAAGACCACATTGCAGAATTTTTTGAATAGAATTCACGCTTGTTGCGAGGATCATCATCGAAGCAACGACATCGCAGACAGAGGATGAATAGCTCAAATGAGGTAATTGGGGAAAGCCAAAACCGTCCGGAATTCTTCTTTGGAGTTCCGGACGGTTTCATATTTAGGCATCGCTGTCAATTACAGATATAAGCAGGATACCTATTATTTCTTTTTCCGCAGAACAACTGCCAATACAACACCACAGATAGCAATCACTCCGCCGAAGCACGAAATCACAATTATAAACCAGCTTGGTACACCACCGCTGTTATACTTCGGTGCTTTTTCATCTTCATGCCCGGAGTCCTCAGTGGTTTCATCTGTTGATGCCGCTGTATCTTCAGGCTTGACTTCATTCACCATGATATATCCGCATTTGTCGCAGTGATTGTCTTCGTCTATATCGGTGTGCTTATCTTCTCCGCAATCTTTCCAGACAGGTTCAATCTCAATATTTTCGGTCAGCGTATCGCCTTTTTTCACCGGTTCTCCGGTTGCCTTATTTACCCAGCCGTCAAACTGATTGCCGGCTTCCGTCGGCGGAAGCACAGGCAGTGCCGGAACGGTGTTATCCGTACCCTTTGTTACGAGCTCTTTTGTCGCATGGTGATTTTTTCCTGACGGTTGAATTCCGGAGCTCGGAGGCGTTGCTGCTTCGCTGCCGCTCGGAGTTGTTGTCGAACCGGACGATTCGGTTTTGCCCGAAATATCGGACGAAGGTGTTTCGCTTGAAGACACAGACCCAGTCGAAATATACTTTTCATAGTCCGGGATGACGACGACCAATTTGCCGTCGGGAACGCCCAGTACAGGAATAATCTCCTTGACTGTGTATTCACAGATCTTACATTCACTCTGCTTTTCTCCCTCGAAAGTGTATCCCGCTTTCAAAACCGTTGTCCACGCACCCATCTTATGAGCGGATTTTTCCGTGGTCGTGTGGCAGTATTCACATTCCCGCCAGTGCTCGGATTCGGTATGCTTATGAACGTAATTGTGCTTTACAGCAGGTGTCTGCATATCCGTATAAGTATGACCGCACTCGCAGGCATGCGTTGTATATCCTCCCGATTCACACGTCGGTTTGGTTACAACAGCGGTATACTCATGTGTATGTCCGTCGGTCAGCTTCGGAATAGCTTCTTCCTTTACAAAGCCGCAAACAGAACAGGTGAATTTCATCACACCGTCAGTCGTTTTCGTTGCTTCCTTTGTAACCGTACTTTCACCGAAAGTATGCAGTTCAGAATTCAGTATGATATCACATCCGTCGCCGCAGACCGTCCAGTGCTCATCCTCATCGTGCTCAATTTTACTTGATTTGCCGACGCAGTGACCGCCCTTGGAGCAGTAATGGTTTTTCCACGCGGCACTTTCGGGGCAGATACCGTGGCTGCAGCCGAAATTCTCTGCACTTTCTGTGCAGCAATCCTCACACAGCTCACAATCGGGGCAGATTTCCACGCAGCTTTCGCATTTTCCGCACTCCGCACAGAATCCGGTGCAGTCGGAGCAGTATTCACCGCAGTCGACACAGATGTTGTTGGCACAGTCGACGCAGTAATAGCAGTCGCGGCACATTCTGTCGGCACAGTCGATGCAGATGCCGCAGTCGGGACAGAATTCATCAATACATCCGGAGCACTTACCGCACTTCTCGCACACGCTCTCAGCACAGTCTGCACAGACGGTGCCGCAGTCCTCGCAGATCTCCGTACATTCGCCGCACTGATAGCAGTCCTCGCAGAAGAGATCATCCGCACATTCCCGACATATACTCGATAGACCAAAAAGCTCTTTTTCATTTTTAGAAATACTCCTTTATTATCTTAAACTTTGTTCATTCGCGTTCAGCAAAACTTTTCTTCCGCAATGCGGACAATACTGCGTATCCGAAGCGAGAACTGTTTTACAATGCGGACAGTGGACGTGCATTCTTTTGTAGGTATCGAACAATGTTCCGCCGGATATTATACTTTTGCAGGCAGGGCAGAAGAAACTCCATGCTCCGGCGATCTGACCGCATTTTTTACATATCTTGAGCTTTTTCATAGCATACGGCCCCATACCGAAGGCTTCCAGACGGATATATTTTTGACTTCTTGTAGTATCAATCATCGAAGCATCCTCCGTAAATAAGCTGCTTTCCGCACTTTGGACATACATCGTCGGAGGCAGATACTTTTGTCCCGCAAAACTTGCAATATTCCGGTGTATTTTCCCATGGGGCGCAAGCTACACATTCCAACGCATCTGCGTTGAACATCGCTTCGATGACCCATTTCCCGCACTTGTGGCACAAATTAAAATGTGCTTTGCCTTCAGTATTCCATGCAAGTTCAAGTTCTCTTTCGGGTGTGTCCGCATGATATGACTTCGTAGTACATAAAAGTGCCCCGGTCAGGTCGCAGTAGAACTTATACCTATTCCCACCGGAATCGGTGATGATTTTATACGCTGCGGTTTTCTTTTTCGGCATAAAATATTTACCTCCTTCATTGTGATGCTGATATGGATTTCTAACACTCCTATTACAAACAGCCATACACCATTGACTGTTTCAATATTTTGTGCTATAATGAGCGTAGCGAATTCAAGCATATCCTTCCTTTGATGAGTAATCAATCTGAAGGATATGCTATATTATAATCAAAACAGTTGGGGCGGTCTCCGAATTCATTGGAGCGTTTGCGGAGACTTGGCATAGGGTACCCCATAACTTCTTTAAGCCGAAGGCAAGATTTATACCCTTCTTGAACCTACCTCAAGTATTATTTAACAGATTTTCGGAGTTTTGTCCCCCACCCAAATGGGCAAAAGGTGGGGAAAAGAAAAAATATTTTATGTTTTTTCGATAAAATTACGAAAAGCGGAGAAAAAAATCATGAAAAACACACTTGCACACATTTTATCGAAAATTCTTTTACTGACCTTTGTGCTCGGAGGATTTTGCATCTCTATGAGCGGCTGCATGAGCATAGACTCTGACAAGTCATTGCTGGATCCGGGCGATCCGGTCACGCTTACGGTCTGGCACGTTTACGGTGAGCAGGCAGACGCTCCCATGAATCTGCTGATCGAAGAATTCAATGAAACGGTCGGTCATGATAAAGGTATACGGATTCAGGTCACCAATGTAACGAGCACATCCAAAATTTTGGCGCAGCTTCTTGATGCGCAGGCAGGCAAGCCGGGAACTCCGGAGCTGCCCGACCTCTTTTCCTGTTATACACAGCATGTGCCGTCGCTCGGCATCGAAAATCTGCTTGACTGGAGTGAGTGGTTTTCGGACAAGGAGCTGGATGCTTATGTGCCGGAGTTTATTGACAGCGGCAGGATCGATGAAAAGCTCATCGTCTTTCCCGTGTCTAAATCCACTTACGCATTCTTTATCAACGGTTCGCAGTTTGCACGCTTTTCCGCAGATACAGGCGTAACATATGACAGCCTATCCGACTGGAACTCCTTCTTTACTGCTGCCGAAAAATACTATGAATGGTCGGACGGCAAAGCATTCTGTGCCTTTGACTACCTGATCCGCCACATGGAACTGGATATTCTGTCCCGCTACGGAGAGCTGGAATATACCGAAAGCGGTTGGTATGACGAGAACGATCCCGCTATAAAAGAGTCCTTCTCTATGTTCGCAAAAGCTCTTGCAAAGGGACTTGTCGTTGTATCAGATCTGTATGCAAATACGCAGGTCATGACCGGCGAGGTGCTTTCGGGCATCGGTTCCTCAGCAGCTGTGGGATATTACAACGATACCGTCACCTATCCCGACAATACTTCTGAAGCGATGGAGCTGAAAGTACTTCCTCTGCCGAAATCAGGCGGTGAAAACGAATATATGCCCCAGACCGGCGTTGGTCTGAGCGCTTTCAGAACGACCGATCAAAAGGCGGAAGCCGCATATGAATTTGTCAAATGGTTCACTGAAAGTAAACGGAATCTTGATTTTGTCGTCAGTACTGGCTATATGCCGGTGACAAACGGCGCGTTTGACGCGATCGAAGCCTATGACTTTACCGATGCCGGTTATGAAAGTCTCTACACAGCCATCAAAACGATGTACGACGAATATATTCCCGTTGTCCGTCCGGATTTTGCGGGTTTTTTTGACAAAACAAACGCATTGTACGCAGGGCTTCGGAAAATGCAGCCTTCTCTCACGGAACGCGCCGAAAAAGGTGAGAGCATCGCTGCACTGACCGAGGAGCTTTGGGAATTCTTCTGCGGGATCGATTGAAAGAGGCGGGAATATGCGAAAAACTTCCACATCCCGATATACCGCATGGTCTCTTAAAAGCAAATTATTTGTTTATATGCTTCTTCTGACGCTTCTGCTTCTTCTGATACTGACCGTGGGACTGATCGTATTCGGACGCACGACAAGTACGGAAGAAACATTTTTCGAGGCGCTGGACATTCAGATGGAGGTTTTTGAGAAGGACATCTGCACCCATTTCGATCATCTTGCCGCTTCTGCGATCACGCTGTCAGAGGATATGACCGCTATTCTGGAGGAGTATTTGCAGAAAAATGACCTTTCGTTTGCTGCTCTTAACGATTCAAAATCCGGTACTGCAGACATACAGGAAGCAATGATCGAACCGTTGCGTCAGAAGCTCTTTGCGGCAAACTGTTCCGGTGCATTTGTAATGCTGAATGCCACCGTCAACACATCTCTCCCTGAATCGGCTTTTTCCCGAACCGGCCTGTATTTGCAGATCAACGGCTATCACCCAACGGGTGCCGATGTACTGATGTATCGCGGATCTGCCGATATTGCCAAAGCGCACGGGATCATGCCGCACCGGAAATGGAGGCTGGAATTCCGGACAGATATGTTTCCCGATTATGCCGAGATATCTTCCGGTGCGGCGTTTCCGCTTGACTCGGCGTATCGGATCACCGATCTGTTCACCCTGCCGGGAACCTCTGAAAATGCACTTCTATTGACCGTTCCCATGCTTGGAGCAGATGGAACCTTTTATGGCCTTTGCGGATATGAAATCAGCGCCAGTTATTTCATGACCTATCATGTACAGCCCTCAAAGCTCGAACATCTCAGTTGTCTTCTGACAACTGCACATGAAAATGTCCTGATCACATCGGAGTCGCTTGTCTGCGGCGGATCAAATGGGTATTTTCATGCACTTACAGAGGATTACGCGGTCACTCGGCTTGACAACGGACTTACCGATTTTAAGTCAGATACATATATTTATATCGGACTAACCAAAAAGCTCTCAATTTCAGCCGGTTCCGGCGAGCATCTTCTTGCCGTTATGGTTCCGAAGGCAGATTATGACCGCGCTCGGTTTGAAAGTATCGCCCAGACTATCCTGCTTCTTGTTCTGCTGCTGTTTTTCACGGTGAGCTTCTGCCGCTATTTCAGCAGGCGTTTTCTGTCTCCGCTGCTTTCTGCGCTCGAGCAGATCAAGTCAGATAAGCGGGATGAGGCAGGCTCTGACATTCCAGAGATTCTCGACCTCATTGAATATCTTGACCGTCAGGACAAAGCCCACGGAGAGACGGTGAGTGCCCTTACCCTGAAGCATCAGACGGCTGAAAATGAAAAAATCCGCTTGCAAGCGGAATATGAAGCGGCATTGAACGATTTTAATAGGATCGAGACGGAATACTGCAATGCGCAAAGTGAACTTAACCGGATACAGATGGAGCTTGAGCGGCTTGCCTATTCACGCAAGAATGAGATCGATCCGGCAGATTACCAATATTTCCTCGCAGGGCTTCAAACACTGACGGAAGCCGAGCGAAATGTTTTTGAGTATTACCTCGCCGGAAAAAGCGCAAAAGAAATTCTTGCACTGACCGGCATTAAGGAAAGTACGCTGAAATACCACAACCACAACATTCTGGGCAAGCTCGGCGTATCATCGCGCAAACAGATGCTACGGTACGCAGAGGTCATGCGGAATCAGAAAGAGGAGGACGTAACTTGACACTGGGGGATCGTTTGAATCAGATAATCAAAGAACAGGGGATCTCAAAAGCCGAATTCGCAAGACGGATCGGCGTATCTATGAATTATGTCTACATATTGACCGGAAACAGCCGTCCGGGGAACAATCAGAACAAGGTGATTTCTCCCATGCTTGCAAAAGTGATTGCTTACGAATTTGGGTATGATGCAAATTGGGTTCTCAATGGAGATGTGGAGAAATGAAGACAGCGAGATTTGCTTTACACCAAGGAGAACCAATGCCGTAAAAAGAAGCAGCTTTGCTCGACAAAACCTCGCTCATAATTTTTGAGGACTTAAAAGACCAATTCCACCGAGATGATTGGTCGGCATCGGCTTCGCCGTACAATGTCGCCAGAGCCGATAATAAGCACGCAAAAATATATATGATGATCCGTAAATGTTTCAACGAGTTTTGGGTGAAGAAGTTAAAGGATGCCGGGTATAAGCATCCCTTGCGTAGCTATTCTGATGATTATCCGATAAAACTTCTCACAAATAATGAGGGAAACTATATAGTCGGAACAATTATGGAAATCATAGAAGACGATACAGCGTTCAATAACGTTTTCGATATTTTCTTCACCGCTATGGAAGAACCGCTTTCCAAAGAGCTTGAAGCCTATGCCTCCTCTGCGGAAAAATCCGTGGACGAGCTTGCTGATCATGAGATTCATTCTGTAATCGACAAAATTGCCGACAAGGGATTATCAACCATGATGGGGCTTCTCCAGCAAACGCAAAATGTTCCCGAAATCATCGGTATTACAAAGGAAAACGGTGCATACGAAGATTTGTATAACTTTCAAAAATGAGGATCTTGCCGATCCTCTTTTTGGCGTACTCTTTTTTGCCTCATTTTGAGGTTTTTTTATTTCGATTCTATTTCTTGTCGCAAAAATTCAAAAAAGAAACTAGCCCAAACGCATTTTTCTGCATTTGAGCTAGCCTCCCAAAAGGTTACGATCTGTTTTTTATTATTCAAACGCCTTTATCATTTCCGCAAGCTTTGTCTGCAATACTCCCGCGTTAATTTTATAGCTACGTGAGAAGTTGGGGTCATTTTTACAAATGCAGTTGCGGAAAATGGAGTATGTAAAGTTGCCCAGCGCGTCGCTGTATATTCTGCCGAGGTCAAAGCTGACTCCGGCGCGGGCAATGTCAAAGGTATTGGCAGCGATGGGGTCGGTGGTGTAGCGGGTCTTCATTGTGACCTCAAACAGCACCGGGGTTATGATGCGGTAGCCCTCGGAGGAGAGGCACTCAAGCACCATAGCCGCTTCTTCGGCGTGCGGCGCGGCGCCGGACACTGCATAGTAGCTGCACGGCATTCCGAGGCAGGTCGAATAGCCCTCCTGATCGGCGGTGTATTTCGGTATGGGCGCAATACCGTAATTGAAGGAGGCGTCACCGAGGTCGCGGCTGGCGTATCTTGCGCGGCTCATAAGGAACATCGCTCTGCTACTCTCGAATTCGGTATTGCATTTTTTGCCGATATCGCACACCGGGTCGGCAAGGAAGCCGGCTACAAGCGTTACAACGTCCTGTGTGCGCTCACTGTTGAATTTATCTGATATTACCGGCGCTCCGTCGGCGTCGCGGTCAATAGTGCGCAGTCCGGCGCCGTAGAAGAAGGGGTCGGTGTGCATGGTGTTGGCAACAAATCCGTATGTGGGGTCGGACTCGCTTTGTCTTCCGTCCAGCGCATGAGCCATTTCGAACATCTTGTCATATGTCCAGGTATTGCTGTTCATGCAGTCATACGGGCTTTCCAGCGCATACGCGCTCATGATATCCTTATTGAAGTACATGACGTACATCATGTAAAGCAGATTGGTGGAGAGGTCGCCCGTGGCAAAGAAGAGCTTGTTGTTTATGGTCGCCTCTGCTATCAGCTTTTCAGGCCACCAGGGAGCGGTGAAATCAAGGCTTTCGTAATCAAGCAGGTTCGAGCAGAAGCCGCTTGTAGCCGCGGTAGCCATTGCAAGGGTATATCCTGCGTAGATATCGTATGTATTTCCCGCGTCGTATGCGGCGCGTATCTTTGCAACATATTCGTTTCTCTTTGAGGCGTTGCCGGGAGTGCCCTGGAAGTCTATGTTTACGCCCATTCTGCTCTCGACCTTTTTGTTGCGGCGGTAGATGGATTCCTCCACCATGCCGGCTCCCGCGTCCTCTACCTCAAATTCAACGTTTTCAACGTCTGACCAGTAAAGCATTACAATGTCGACGCCGAGGTTGGTCTGTTCGGGGAGCGAGTCCTTCAGGAATCCGTTGGCATCATAATTTCCGGTGTCTTCGCTTGTGGTTGCAACGGGAATTTCCGCAGTGGTGCTTTCTTTCTCTTCCGGCTTATCCTGCGCACAGGCTGAGGTCATGCACAGAAGCAGCGCGAGCATAAGTAAAAAGGATACAAGCGAAATTATTTTCGCATTGGCGGGGTGGTTCTTCATGACGGGTGTTCCTTTCAGTATCTTATATATACCGCAGAGCCGGGATATTTCCGACTCATTACCGGGCTATAAAGACATTTTATCATCCTTGACATTCAATGTAAATAAAAATACTATTATTTTTGTAGATATCATACTATTTTTATAAACACGGATTCACGTTTTCCGTAATATGTCCCGAAAACACCCCGCCGGGGTGAGATTTTAATGCAAAACGCATTTTTTTAGTTTTTTATCTACTTGACTGACCGGCACGTTGCTGATATAATTAATGAAAACGGATCTGCGGGTATGTATTCGCGCCGGTCTCATTATTCAGCAATTATATTTTTATATAAAATAATTACTATTTTCTCCGGTATGCTCTCATCTGTGCCGGAGTCGCCTTCGGGCGGAATGGAGGAAAACTGATGGCATCTGTACTTGACGGCAAAACGCTGGTCGCACTCGGCGACTCTCTGATCCACGGAAGCAAGCTGGGGCCCTCGGCAACATGGGTGAACAAGCTCGCCGAGCGCCATGGAATGACGGTTTACAACTACGGCATAAACGGGAACTCGATAGCTCTCCCCGAAACCGAGGAAAAGCACCCGCCCATGTGCATACGCTATGCCGACATGGCGGACGGCGCTGATTATGTTGTGCTGCTTGGCGGCGCAAACGACAAAAGACTCAGCATCCCTCTCGGCGACGAGGAGCGCCGCAATGACCGCTCCTACCGCGATATCACTACCTTCCGCGGTGCGCTCAACACACTCATTGCCGGGCTTTGCGAAAAATACCCGAAGGCAAAGATACTGCTTATGACCAACTATAACCGTTGGCCGCACAAAAACAAGCTCGGTATGAGCGACATTGAATATGTTGACGCAATGCTTGAGGTCGCCGCGCTCTGGTCTATCCCCTGCTTTGACAACTACCGTCAGTGCGGGCTGTCCTTCCAGAATCCGGCGCAGCTTGCGTGGATAGATGAGGGTCTTGCGCTCGGAATAGAGCGGAATCATCATTTCTCCTCCGAAGCATACGACTGGCTTCTCAACAAATATGAAAAGCTGCTTGAGGCTCTCTGATACATAAATAATTACAAAAGCTGCCGCGATTCCGGTCAAAAAAGCCCGGATCGCGGCAGATTTTTATATGTGAAGATCAAAGTTTTGGTAACCGACTCTCAGGAACGATTCATGGTGTCAAAAGGACAGTTGTGTTCCGCTGTTTTGTCACCCGAGCGTCAGCTCAAAATTTTTGCCGTCGGCAACATATACATTTCTGGCTCCGACAAGATCGATAACGTATTTGTTCTCCGGGGTCGTCTTGTTTCCCTTATATCTTGACGTCGAGCCGGGGAAGAAGGCGTACTGCGGCTTTACTATTTCATAAAGCGCCTTTGTCGTCGGCCATTTTATCGAGCCGTGATGGGCTATCTGAACATATGTGCTTTCAAGCGCCGTTCCGTATTCTGATATCAGCGCTTCTCCGGCAGGGATCTGCGCATCGCCAAGCAAAAGTATCGTCTTGTCGCCGCATCTGAGGCGGGTCACCACCGAGGTATCGTTGCGCGCCTCGCTAAGAAGTCCATGGCGTGAGACAAGCGAATATGTCCCCAGAACCTCGATCTTTGCCCCCGCGAGCTTTATCACATCTCCTTCGTGCAGCTTGGCAAGCTTTGCCCCGGCAAAGGAGGATACGCATGACTTTATGCCTCCGTTGGTATACACGGTGCATTCGCCCTCAGGGTCGCAGTATTTATCTGGCATTGAAATACCGACGTAATCAAGCGTTATCTCCGACGCGTATTTCTCTGAAAACTCCTGGAAGCACTGTATGTGGTCGCCGTGCATATGCGTAAGTATCCACAGCCGCACATGGGGCTTCTCCCCGGCGGGAGCTTTGCTTTGCAGATATGAGTTCAGCTTCGCCGCATCTGCGGTAAAGCCGCCGTCCCAAATCACAAAGCTACCGTCGGCAAGCCTCAGGACATATCCCATTCCGTTGGTGTGTTCTGCGGTATACGAGAGCGCCATCTGCGTGAATGTTATGCTACCCGTCGCCTCTCCGCTCTCACCGAGATACAGCTCCACATCCGCAGGCTCGGTCGTTATCCTCAGTGAATCCGCCGCGTAAGCGACGTAAAGACGGGTATCGGAGTCATTCTTTTCATATGTCGAGTAGGTGTTGTCGCCGATCGTGTTCTCACACAGGCGGACAAATCCGTACTCCTCCGCCGCGGCGCAATAGGCAGTGTAGGCATCGCGCTTTGCATCGTCATAGCAGAGCATCAGCCCGTTGTCGCCGGTGTCCACGGCGCGTGAAAGCGTAAGCCCGGATACCGCCGGAATATCGGTGCGATAATCCGCATTTTCAAAGCGTGCAACATCTGGACATGGCAGGAGCAGCGACACCTTGCCGTCCTCTCCCTTGACTGCCGAAGCCTTAAGCATCTCGCAGAGCTTACCGACGGCAAGCACCGTTGTGACGGGAGTTCTTCCACCGACTATCAGCTTTTTGCCGACCACGGTGAAGCCGTATTCGGCGCCGCCGAAGCGCGAAATACCCTCGGCGCTTTCGGAATAATCGGTGTCGCCTATCAGGATTTCGGTCGTTGTGCTGTCGTAGCTGCCCGCTTTTGACAGCGCATCACTGCGAAAGCCCTGCTTGTCACTTCCAAGCAAACCGTCAATGGTGGTCTTAAGCGCTTCAAACGCCGCCTTAAGGTCGGCATTTGCATGGCGGGAATAAACTATCTGGTACTCAGACACTCCGCCGGATGCTATGGTAAGCGTGATAAAGCTGTCGCATTCAAGCGAAAGCTCCTGCGGCAAGCCCGCAACGCCGTCCCCCACCGGGGTCACTGCGGCGGCAAGAGCCGAGACCGCATAAGAGAGCAGTGCATCTCCCGACGCGCTTACCACTATCCGCTTGCCCTCGGCGCGCACCGTCCATCCGGTGCGCCCTTCAAGCGCCGCCGATGCGGAGGCGCTTGCGGTGCGGTTTGTCGTACCTATAAGTATTTCGGGGAGGTCGGAATCCAAGACGGACGGATCGTTTGTCCAGTCGTCCTCGATCCCGATACTGCCGCCGCATACAGCCTCAAGCTGTCGCTTAAGCTCAACGGCGGCGCTTTTGCAGGCGGCTGAGGCTTTTTCCGGATAAATTATCCGGTACTCCGACAGCTTAAGTTCGAACAAAGGCTCACAGGTGCTTACGGCATCGCCGGAGTCAGTGACCTCGCCGCCGGGAACGTCACGGCAGGCGGCAAGTCCAAGCAGCAGGCATATCGCAAGCAGTACCGCCGCCACACGGAATATTTTTGCAGTATGTTTCATGTGTTCTGAAAAAATGATTTCAGGGAAAAGGCTTTCGCAGAAAACTGACGTAAAGCGTCAGCGATCTCCGCGTTCCTTGCGGCAAACCGCAAGACCCGCTCCGGCAACAAGGGAAAGAATGACCGTCACGGCGTAGACAGAGCTTCCGCAGCCGCTCTTTTTGGCAGGCTCGGCGGTGGTCACGTCGGGAGCGGAGCTGCTCTCCGCAGCCTCAGTGGGCGCCGCAGTCGTCTCAGGCGCGGAAGTGGTTACGGGAGAGGTGGTCTGCGGCTCGGTCTCCGGCGCTTTGGCAGTTGTTTCGGGCACGGTGGTTTCCGGCTCGGTCTGCGGTGCGGACGGAACTATTACCGAGAATACCGGCAGGCTCAGCACGGCGTTTTCCGCTTTGGAATAAAGGTCTGACGCCTTTATCTCAGCCTCAGTGCCGAAGGAACATGAGCCGACCGGGAAGGACACGCCCTCGGTGACAGATGCGCACAGATTTTCGGCAGAACCCTGAAGACCGAGGTTGCCGGTGGCTGTGAGATCCTTGTTTGCCTGACCTATCACCGCTCCGCCTTTGCCGCTGCCGCCCTTGACAGTGCCGAGGTTGGCGCAGTTGTTGAGCGCGCTTCCGGCAACGTGGACTCTGCCGATAACTCCGCCGGCGTATTCAAAGCAGGTCACCTCGCCCATATTGACGCAGTATTCAAGCGTTCCTACCTTACTGCTTGAACCGATACAGCCGGCAATACCGCCGACAAAGGTGCTGCTCTCGGTAATATTGGCATTGGGAGAGGATACAGAACCGTAGTTTATACAATTTGAAACAGTGCTTTCGTTACCTATAACACCGGCAATACCGCCGACAAAGGATGAACCCGAAACATTCGGAACTTCAACTTTACCGTAGAAAGCGCAGGAATCTACCGTACTGCTGTTGATAAGACCGAAAAGTCCGCCGATCTGAGCAGTGTTTGACATGATCGAAGCGCCTGCGATCACGGTGTTCTCACCCGCGACACACCCCGACACCTTGCTTCCGCGCAGAAGTCCGACGATAGCTCCCGCATAGCGGGTATCGGTCGTAATCGTGGCGTAATCGACCTTGAGATTTTTTATCTCGGCGTTTGTGGCGTATCCGAACAGACCGACGGTGACATCGGTGCAGGTGAAGTTGCAGACAGTCTTTCCGTTTCCGTCAAATACACCGCCGAAGGGAGCCGACTGGGTTCCTATGGCTGTCCACTCGCGTCCGCCCCAGTCAACGTCGATTTCAAGGCGGAAATACTTGCCCTCGAACTTTTCACCGCCGACAGTAGCGGCAGCGATATAGTCAAGCTCGCCGGGGTCTTTGATAAGGTAAGGATCATCGGCTGTACCCGAGCCGGCGGCAATTGATGTGCCGGATTTTCCGTTCCACACGACAGCCTCGGCAGACGCCGCGGGGATCGCCAGCACCACAAGTGCGGCAACCATTGCCGCCACGGTAAGGAGAGACAGTAGCCTGTGCTTTTTCATTTCTTTTTTCCCTTTCAGTATTTATTTAAGTGAGATATGGCGTTATCAGCCGCCGAATGCATCGCTTTCGTTGAGAGTCTTTATCTTGCTCTCAATAGAACTTTTCTGCTGCTTCATATAAGACATCCAGTCGGAGGACTTGTTGTTTACCAGCGTAAAGAGCGCTTTGCTGGGAACGCCGCCGATCTGGTCGCTGAAGATAAGTCCTATCTCAAACACCGTGCTGCTTCTGAGGATATCAAACATCGCCGCATCGTCAGCGCCGTTTGAATATCTTGTTTTGAGCGCGACCTCAAACACCTCGGGGGTGACGGTGCGGTAGCCCTCCTGCGCGAGAGCTTCAATGACCGCGCTTGCATTGTCGGTGTCGGCAACATTCTTGGTTATTCCGTACATCGTGTATGTATTTGCCATCAGAGTGTGATAGCTTTCCTGATCCTCATCGTACATCGGCGCGGGAAGCACCCCGTAGGTAACATCCGAATCGGCAAGATTGTTTATGGTAAGGCGCACAGACGCCATGTAAAATGCGGTGCGTCCCTCAACGAATATCTTTGCGGAGGCGTCAAAGCTCGACGCATAGAACCAGTCATGCCCGGTAAACAGGCAGTTGTTCACCCTCTCAAGCAGACCCTGAGTCTTTTCGGAAACGTAGGTGTCGGAAAGTGCGATCTCCCCCTCCGAGCCCTTTTCGATGAACCGTATTCCCATACCGATGAAAAGCGGATTTATCATGCCGGAGTAGGTGGCATAACCGTAAACATCCTCCGCGTCCTTACCGTTTGAGTTAAGGTCACGGTAAATGCCCGACGTCTCGCTTATCATGCGTTCAAAGGTCCATTTGCCGTCGCGCACCGCTCCATAAAGGTCGGACTTCACCATTTCCTTGTTGAAGAACATACCCTCCATACCGAGCAGGGTGTTGTTTGAAATGTCGCCCGAGGCAAAATAGAGCTTGCCCTTGATAGTGGAATTTTCAATAAGATCCTGCGGCCACCACGGGTTTGAAAACTCAAGGTATCTTGTATCAAGCAGATCCTGCATATAACCCGACGCGGTAAGCGCGCCCATTACCATGCTGTGAGCGGCGATTATCTCCGTCTCGTTGGTCTGAAGTCCCGATTCGACCCGTTTTTTGAAGTTTTCGAGCTTGCTCTTGTTGCCCGGCTCGCCGAACCAGTTGATCTTTACATTCAGCAGCTCCTGAACATAGCTGTCCTTTTTGCGGATAGCTCCGGTCACACGGTCGGTCTCCTCGACCTCAAACTCAGGGTTGTTGACGTCGCTCCAGTAAAGAATGGATACCTCCGCCTTGCCGAGGTCAAGATCCCCCGGCAGAGAGCCAAAGCCCGTAGTCTCATCTCCGGCGGCACTCGTTGTGGCGACGTCAGCTCCGGTGGTAGTCTCCCCGTTGCCGTTCTCGCGGCAGGAGACAAACAGCGGTATCAGCATAAAGCAGATAAGCGAAATGCAGATCAGCCGCAGTATTTTTGACGCGGTTTTTGATGCTTTCATGATATGTTTCCTTTCCGGATCATTTTTATATGTACGGTTTCCCGTAAAGCTTCAGAGAAGTATAGCTCCGTGGTCGGCAAGGCGGCGGCGGAGCGCGTCGGCGTCCACACCCGCAGGCAGGACCTTACCCTCCACGGCAAGCGCTGCGGCACAGCCTGCCGCCTGACCTATCGCCATGCATCCCGGCATTACGCGAAAGCTGCCGGCAGCCTGGGACTCGGCGCATATGGTGCGCCCCGCAACGATCAGATTTTCGCATCCCAGCGGCAAAAGACTGCGGTAGGGGATGGTATATACCCGCGCCACCTCGTCATGGAATCCGCCCGCTATGTTTCCGTCACGGCTGTGAACATCCATTCCGTAGCCCATGCAGGCAATTCCGTCCGGGAATACCGTTCCCTCGCCAAGGTCGCGCACGGTAAGCATATATCTGCCCTTTATGTGACGGCTCTCGCGTATTCCGAGCACGGAAGCCACCTGCGTCATACGACAGTTTTCAAAGCCGGGCGTGCGATGCAGTACCTCATACGACTCAAGCACCTGCTCGCGTCCGCGCATATGGGCGGCTGTCATGCTGTCGGCGTCGTTTGCGTTCACTCCGTACACCCGCTCATGATTGACTTTGTAGCAGCCCTCCTCCGGCATACGGTAAGCCTTTACCGGCTTCTGCGGACGCGCGGTGAACCTTTCGTCCTCCGCTCCGTCCACCTCAAAAAACAGGGTAGCGGGCTGAGGAGCCATGCCTCCCTCGTCCCCGAACCATATCGGCACTCCGGACAGGGCGGCAACGTCGGCGTTTCCGGTCGCGTCTATGTAGACCGAGGCTTTTGCGGCGATAAGTCCCTGCGGAGCATCAAGAATGACCGACGCTATGCGCCCGTCGCCCTCGCCGCTCTTTTCGGTAAGGCTGTCGGCAAAGCGGGTGTAAAGCAGGACGTGGACTCCCGCTTCTTTTACCATGCGGTCAAGGGTGAGCTGAAGCGAAAATGAATCAAAGGGCGTAACGTGACGGTGATATTTTTTAAGGAATGAGGTGTAAACGCTCGGAGAATCGGTCTTATCCGGCGTAATAGCGCCGCCCTCGCGCGCCATACGGTCAACTACCTCCTTGAAAAGCCCGCCGACAACAGGGTAATTACCGTCGCGGTCATAGCAGGTCATAAACGGACCGACCAGCGCCGAGGTAGCCATACCACCGAGCATTCCGGTAGCCTCGCAAAGCAGGACGCTCCTGCCGCAGCGCGCGGCTTCAACAGCGGCGCACACACCGGCGGGACCTCCGCCAAGCACGCATACGTCGTATTCCCCGTAGAGAGGTACATTTTTACGATATTCAATAAATGCCATTTCCGATACCTTTTTTGCTATGTACTTCAAGTCATCACCGCGCAGACGGAAAACCGTATTTCGGCTTTTATCCGTCAAAACTATCTCACGGTGTGGCTTTATCATTATTATAAATGATACCGCCCCGCAATAATATAAATAAAACTACCGAAAATGTAACTTTTACGACCAAAAGGCGCGTACATATTCCAACAGCGCGCTGGTGCAAAGCGAAAAAGTGAAAAAAACAGAAAGAGCCGCCGGACAAAATCCGGAGGCTCGCTTTGTATTCGTAAAACCGCGGCTGCTGTTTATTCGCTCAGAGTCTCACCGTTTACACTGCGTCGGTACTGAGCGGGAGTAACTCCCACAGCCTTTGTAAACACGCGGATGAAATATGAGGTGCTGTTGAAGCCGCAGGCAAACGCCGCCTCGGTAACACCGCTCCCGCCACTGAGCATCACCCGGCTTTTGCTTATACGAACACTGCGGATATAGTCATGCACTGTAAAGCCCGTGAATTTTCTGAAAACACGGGTAAGGTAATCCTTGTTTATATAAAAGTGATCGGCAATTTCCGAAATGCCGCTTATCGTGCGGTAGTTGTCCCGCACATAGCGTATCACCTTGTGTATTATCTCGGGGGAATGCTCGTAACCGCTGTCGGAATCGTGACCGCGAGAGGGAAGTTTTGCCGCATCGCCCACGAAAAGCAAAAGGTCGGTCAGCCTGCAAAGAGACTCAAGCGGGCTTGCTTCGTGTCCGCGCGATATCACCCGCCTAATTGAATCAAGGATGGCTATCAGCTCCCCCTCCCGCTGCATATCGAGGTGAATGACGTTTTCCCCCTCAAGGCGGGGATCGGAAAAGACTCCCATTGCCTCCTCCTCTCCTCCGGCAACCCACGAAAAGGCGTCGGCGGGTATCCAGAAGGCATACCTTTCGTAAACAGACTGCTCGGCGGCAAGAGCGTAGTGCAGCTCTCCGGGGCGGCAGAAAAACACGTCCCCTCGCGCCAGATGGTAGGAGCGTCCACCCGCAATGTGCAGCATCGAACCGGACAGCATCACGCACACCTCCCAGACCGGGTGGTCGTGCATATGGTCATAATACGTTTCGGGGGAAACGTTCTCGCTTGCATACCTGAGCTTTACGGTCCGCTCTCCCGAAAGAGGGACGCTTATCTGATACCGCATGATACACCCCGCCTTTTTCATGTTTTTCATACATTAATGATACCATTTCCGCGCTGAAATGTCAAGCGTCCGCAAAAGCGGACGGCACGGGAAATTTTTTCGTTTTATTACACGTTACACTTGAAAAACATCCCGCGTTGTATTATAATATCCAACTGTGCGAAAAAAGCATATCAAAATCATACAGTCGAGGAACCGACTCATGACCTCACAAATGCCCCGCCGGGCAGTCCCGCCCGACAGACCGACGCATATATCTCCCTTCTCCCGCATTCTGCACTTCATAGGCAGAAACCCGGTGCTTGCCGTCGCCGCCGTGCTTGCGGCTGTCACCTCTGTGATAGTCCCTCCGGACGGCGAATATATCGGATATTTTGACTTCACAACGCTTGCCTGTCTGTTTTCCACACTCGCGGTCGTCCGCGCGCTGACAGACATCGGCTTTTTCTCCCGCCTTGCCGAGGGGATAGTCCGCCGAGCCGCGTCCCTGCGCTCCGCCGTTGCCGCGCTTGTGGCAATAACCTACTTCGGCTCGATGCTGATAGCCAACGACATGGCGCTGCTGACCTTTCTGCCGCTCGGATGGATCGTGCTTGAAAGCACCGGAAATCGCCGCTATATGGCAATGACCTTTATCCTTCAGAACACCGCCGCCAACCTCGGCGGAATGCTGACCCCCTTCGGCAACCCGCAGAATCTTTACATATATTCATATTATTCAGTTCCGAACGGCGAATTTGTATCGACTATGCTGCCGCCCTTCCTGATGTCCGCCGCGATGATCGCCGCGCTGTGCTTTGTTTTCCCGCGCGAGCCCTTGCGGATACAGACCTCCGGCACACCCGCGCCCGACGTCCGCCGCACCGTGATCTATCTTTTGCTTTTCGCCATGTCGGTGGCAATGGTATTCCGCCTTATCCACTACGCCGTCGGCACTGCTGTCGTCATTGCCGCGCTGATGTTTCTTGACCGCCGCGCACTGAAGGAGGTGGACTATCCCCTGCTTCTCACCTTCTGCTGCTTTTTTGTCTTTGCCGGAAATATGGCGCGTATAGATGCTGTTAGAAATGTGTTCTCGTCGCTTATGGAGCACTCCGTCCTGCTGTTTTCGGTGCTTTCCTGCCAGCTGATAAGCAACGTTCCCTCCGCCGTACTGCTTTCACACTTCACGGGCGACTATTCCCGTCTGCTTGTCGGCGTCAACATCGGCGGCGTCGGCTCGATAATCTCCTCAATGGCAAGCCTTATCACGCTTCGGGAATACACCAAGCGCAACCCAAAGGACGGCGGCAGATATCTTGCTCTTTTCTCGGCGGTGAGCTTTGGGATACTCGCCGTGCTTACGCTGTTCTCATACCTTATCATGCGCTGAACCGCGGCTTGCATCCCCCTTATTCAATTACATAGATCGCGTGACTGCCGCGCCTTAGCG
>ERZ779869.1753-NODE-1753-length-19262-cov-5.103192_pt1 | contig 19262 bp, 15 predicted proteins | sample MGYA00511557_ERZ779869 | MGnify/ENA primary metagenome ERZ779869 (study PRJEB29588, sample SAMEA2154620) | human gut metagenome | biome: human gut; feature: human-associated habitat; material: faeces | place: Denmark | collected 2008/2010 ...
AGCTCCGCGCCGCGGATATCCTGGCATACGCCGCCCGCCTCACGGACAAGCAGCGCGCCCGCCGCATAGTCCCAGAGGGACACCTGCATCTCAAAATACAGCCCCGCGCGCCCCGCGGCGACGCTGCACAGATCAAGCTCCGCGGAGCCTTCGCGGCGCAGGTCAAGACCCGCGTTAAAGGCGATGCGCGCGAGACGGAAGGTCTCGTCCGCAAGCTCCGTGGAATACGGGGAGGTGCCGTAGCAGACCACGCTGTCGCTCAGCGGCGCGTCGCTGACATGCAGCCGGCGGCCGTTAAGATATGCGCCCTCGCCCTTCACGGCGGTGAACATCTCATCGACATAGGGATTGTACACCGCGGCGGCGCGCAGCTCACCTGCGCTCATGTATGCGACGGAGATGCAGCTGTGATTGAAGCCGCGTGCGAAGTTCATCGTCCCGTCGATGGGGTCGATAATAAACAGATGCCTTGCATGGAGATCGTCATGCTCCTTCTGCTCCTCGCAGAAAAAGCGCGTCTCCGGCACGGATTCGCTCAGCACCTGCATGAGATATTCCTGCACACGCTTGTCATATTCGGTCACAATATCGCGCTGCCCGCTTTTGCTCTCGGCGATTATATCGTGGGCGTGCATCATGATCTCGGCGGCGCTGCGCTCGGCCGAGACTATTTTTTCAATAACATTTTCGGCGTAAACTCTGTTCATGTGTGATCCTCCTCGGTGGTGAACCGTATTATAACACAGTTCCGAAAAAAATAAAACTGCCTGCAGGGCTTTTTTGACCCTGCAGGCAGAAACGAAAAGAGACGTAGAAAAGAGACGTAAAAATCAGGCGGGAAGGTACTCGGAGATGATGCCCATGAGCTTCTTGTCCTTGGGCAGACCGAACATGACGAGGCTCTCGCATTTGTCCATGTTGTCGTTCATATGCTCGCCGAGAAGAGCATCCTCGCGCCACAGCTCAGGCTTGAGGTTGACGGCATCTTCACCGCAGAGAAGAGTGAGGCGGCCGGCTTCGTCGGTCTTGAGGGCGGCGGTCTTGATCAAGCCGTACTCGACGGTGTGCGCGGTGTCGCGCAGAACGATAAGGCGCTTGTTGGTGAAGGCATAGGTGGTCTTTCTCAGCTTCTTGGGCGCGGTGACGCAGTTGAGCGGAGCAAGGAACGCAAGCACAAGGATAACAGCGATCACCAGCGGGTATATCTGAGCACGGTTCACGTTCGCGCCGATTATGTAGCCTATTATGAGAGCTGCCGCGATCACAATACCGGCAACAAGCTTTCTGATAAAGCGCTTCTTGTAAACGCCCTCCAGCGGCTCAGAGTCCTCAGGCTTTCCGACCCAGAGAACCTTCTCGTCCGGATCAATAGCTCTTTGCAACAGTTCATCGTATTCCATAAAAATCCTCCTCTTTCTTGCAGGGTAATACGGTAATTTGCATATTTATTATAACAGTTAAGACGCTAATTGTGTGCAAAGGAGGGGCGTAAAGACGTTAACGCGGCGTTAACTTCACGTTAAGGCCGCGTTAAGACGTATATGCTTCTTGATAAGAGTGTTTAATTTTCCTCAACAACACTTGCCAGCAGCTTGCCGGCCATCGCTTTCGCGCCGAGGACCCACACCAGATCGCCGTTCTGGATCTGCATGTTGACATCAGGCTGCACTATGGGGAGGCGGCTGCGCTGGAGGCCGAGGACCATGCAGTCGTAGTTGTCGCGTATGCCGCTGTCGCGCACGGTCTTGCCTGCAAGCTCGGAGCCTTTGTCAACGGATATCGCATAGGAGTACAGTGCCTCCGGCTCCGAATCCTCCGCCGCGATGAACTCGCGCAGCGTGGGCAGCTCCGCAGGCTCGGCGATCCCGAGGTCAAGGCAGAGATTGCGCAGCTCCGCAGATTCGCCGAGGATGTACACCGTGTCGCCGCTGTGCAGCGCGGCGTCGCCGGAGGGGATGTTGATGTGCCGCTTGCCGCGGACGATCTTTATCACGTTCACGCCGAAGCGCTTGCCCCAGCCCAGCTCCTTGAGCGTGCCGCCGTGCTGCCCATACTGGAAGCTCAGCACATGCAGCCGCTGGTCGAGCCATTCGACCGCGTCGTCGGAGCCGAGCCGCTGAAGCTGGCGCTCGTTGAAATTCGCGAGGAAGCGCGCCTCCACGGAGAGGTAAGCCGAGGCGAACCAGCCGGAGCGGTATATCAGCAGCACCGCCGCGAGGATCAGCGGCAGCAGCCACAGACCTCCGACGCCGGTGACGGTGTTTGCGGGGATGAACGCGATGATAACGATGATGAGCACGCGTATGGCGGTCAGCGCCATCAGCGGCAGACGGAAGTTGCGGTTCTTGACCCACAGCGTTGTAAACTGCGGGGACTTCATGTCGAGCATCGGGCGGATGAATATCGCCATGCCGATGTAGACCACTGCGAGGCATATGAGCTTTTCAAGCCACGGCTCAAGCCCCAGCTTGCCGAGCAGCGGCAGCAGCACGAGACTGCCGATGAGCGCGATGCCGAGCATCACAACGCCGTAGAAGGCCGTCACCTTGACGTAGCGCCCCAGATATGCCGACCAGTCGCCGTTCTTTTCCTTGCTCGACTGCTCCTCGTCGGTGTATCGGGCGAGCTTCTCCGTAAGCCTTGAGGGGAGGACTTTTTCAAGCCACTCGTAAAGCTTGTCGGAGCCTTTTATGAACGACGGCGTCGTCAGCGTCGTGATTATGGAGACGGAGACGATTATCGGGTAGATGTAATCCGCAATGACACCGAGAGACAGGCCGAGAGATGCGATGATGAACGCGAATTCACCTATCTGCGCCAGCGAGCAGCCGCAGTGCACGGCGTTTTTCAGCGTCTGGCCGGAGAGGAGCACGCCCAGCGAGGAGAATATCAGCTTGCCGACGAGCGTGACCAGAGTGATTATCAGGATCGGGACTATGTATTTGACGATCATCGCCGGATCGAGCATCATGCCGACCGAGAGGAAGAATACCGAGCCGAACAGATCCTTGACGCCGGAGGTCAGGTGCTCCACCCGCTCGGCGTGCACCGTGCCCGCGAGCAGCGAGCCCGCCATGAAAGCGCCCAGCGCCGAAGAAAAGCCCAGCGCGTTCGCGAGCAGCACCATGCCGAAGCAGATGCCGAGGGAGCTGACGAGCAGCGTCTCGTCGTTCATCAGCGGCGTGGCCTTGTTCATCAGCGTTGGCAGCAGGTAGATGCCGAGGATGAGCCACAGCGCTAGATACAGCACCAGCAGCGCGAGCTTCATCGCCAGCGCGCCGCCGGAAATGCTCTGGCTGACGGAGAGCGTCGAGAGGATTATCATCATAAAAATGCCCGCGATGTCCTCGATGACCAGCGTACCGAACACAAGCTGGGCGAAGCCCTGATTGCGCACGCCAAGCTCGTCGAAGGCCTTGATGATTATCGTCGTCGAGCTCATCGAGAGCATACCGCCGAGGAACACGCTGTCCATGATGCCCCAGCCGAGCAGCTGCCCGACGCCGAAGCCGATGAGCAGCATACCGCCGACCTCTGTGAGCGCGGTGATTATAGCCGTGCCGCCGACCTGCGCCAGCTTGTGGAGGTTGAATTCCAGACCGAGGCCGAACATGAGCACTATAACGCCAATCTCGCTCCAGGTGCTGATGGACGCGCTGTCCGCAACGGTGAAGAAAAACGGCATATACGGGCCTATGAGGAAGCCCGCGACTATGTAGCCAAGGACAAGCGGCTGCTTTATTTTTTTGAATATGACAGTGACGACTCCGGCCGTCAGCAGCATTATTGCAAGGTCAGATATCAGTTCCGGCAAATGCATCTATATGGTGTTCCTCCTGCGATTATTCGGTTCCCTCTATCATTCTATAACCTACGCCGACCTCGGTGAATATATACTGCGGCTCGGCGGGGTTCGCTTCTATCTTGCGGCGGATGTTCGCCATGTTGACGCGGAGTATCTGGTTGTTGCCATTGCTCTGCGGCCCCCAAAGCTCACGCATGATGAAATCATAGGTCAGCACCTTGCCGGCGCATTTGCCGAGGAGCGCCACGATCTTGAATTCGTTCTGGGTCAGGTGCGCGTTCTCGCCGTTTATGAGCACCTGATGCTTGTCATAGTCGATGGTAAGTCCGCCGGCGACGAATTTGCCGGAGCTGGCGAGACTCTCGTTCGCAAGGCCGGAGCGGGTGTGCCGGATGGCGACGCGGATACGCGCGAGCAGCTCCGCCGCGCCGAATGGCTTGGTTATGTAGTCGTCCGCTCCCTTGTCCAGCGCCTCCACCTTGTCGCGCTCGTAGGTGCGCGCGGAGACGACGACTATCGGGATCTGCGTCCACTGGCGGACGGCGCTTATGATGTTCATGCCGTCCATGTCGGGCAGACCGAGGTCGAGGACTATCAGGTCAGGGCAGTGCGAGCTTATCATGGAGAACGCTTCGGCGCCGGTATGCGCCAGAATGACGTCATAGCCGTTTGCAGTCAGGATCGCGCGTATGAAGCCGGAGATACCCTTTTCATCTTCTACTACTAATACTTTATCTTTAATATTCATTCTTTTCGTCTCCTAACTGTAAAGAAAATATAAATTCCGCGCCGCCGTCCGGCAGGTTCTGCGCCCAGATCTTCCCCCCGTGCGCCACGGCGATCGTTTTGCAGACCATCAGGCCGATGCCCATGTTTCTCGTCTTGTCTATCTTGTCGCCGCCCAGCTGAAGCGAGCCGTCAAACAGGTGGTCAAGCTCACTCGGCGGAATGCCGTGTCCGTTGTCACGAACAGATATCTCGGCGAAATTGTCTTTCTTTGCCGTGCTGATGGTGATGCGGCTGGTTCCCCCGCCGTGCTGCACGGCGTTGTCCATCAGGTTCATCAGAAGCTGCTCGACGAGCATCGCATCCATCGGGACGAAGAACAGGTCGTCCGGCACCGTGACCGACACGGTGATGTCCGGATTCTTTTTCTTGAACTTGACGACCACTTCGCTCAGGACCTCTTCGAGCACCTCGTCCTCCTTCTTTATAGCGCCCGGCTTGTCGCCGCTGATGCGCGTGATGGACAGCAGGTTCTCGACCATGCGGTACAGCCAGTCGGCGTCCTTCCTCGCGTCGGACAGAAGCTCCAGCCGCTGGGCGTTGCTCAGCGAGTCGCCGCTGTCGAGCACGGCGGATATCGCGCCGCTTATAGAGGTGAGCGGGGTGCGCAGGTCGTGCGATATCGCGCGGAGAAGGTTGGCGCGCATTTTTTCCTGCTCGGCCTCGAATTTGATGCGGTTCTGCTCCTTGACACGGGCGGCCAGCGTAGACACCGCGAAGCCGACCGCGAGCATGGTCACGAAGGTCAGCGGGTAGCCGTAGATCGAGAAGTTCAGCTCCGCGTATGGATATGTAAAAGCCCAGTTGACGGCGATAACGCTTGTGACGGCGGCGAGGAAGCCGTAGAAATATCCGTCGGTCATCAGCGCGATTATCAGCACCATCAGCACGAATATCATCGGCACATGGACGTCTGACGTGCTGACCTTCTGAAGCAGCGCACACAGCGCCGAGGCAAGCCCCATCGCCACAAAATATATCAGCCAGCCCTTGGCCGACATGGGGAAATATTTTTTTAAAAACCTCATTTTTCAGACATGCCCCCCCAGTTGCAATAATAACGCAATAATATTATAGCATACAGGATGTTAAGCTGGCGTTAAGAAATTAACGCCAATGCGGTAACATTGGCGTTAAAATAATATTTCTGTTAAGTTTTATTTACCACTGCGCCGTCCGGAACGGGGTGCGCCGTTTGCGTCGGGGGAGGAGAAGCGCTGCGTCGGCTCGTGATCCACGGGGTAGCCGTGCTCGCGGTAATACTGCTCTCGCTCCGCGCGGCGGCGCTGCTCGGCGAGCCTGCGCTCGCGCAGATGCTTCTGCCGCAGGCGGCGGTAGCGCATGACGAGGCTGATGTAGCCCACGGCAAACAGCACGATGACGATTATCAGAACTTTCACCCATGTCTTGCCGAAGGTCTCGTTGAGGCGAGACTTGAGGTATTCGCCCTTGGCCATGCTGACGGGGGAGCTGTTGACGAGCTCCACTGTGCCGTAGCTCACGCCGTCGATGACTATCTCTGCCTCGCCGAGCACCGTCCCCGCGTCGATCGGGGCGACGAGCTTGTCCTCGTATACGCTCGTCCGCAGCTCTACCGCTTCAAGATCGGTGTCGTTCGGCAGCAGCAGTTCCACGTCGTTCTGCGGCCGGAGCATGACGCTTTCGCCGTCCTCGGCCATGCTGACGTTGACACTCATCACGCTCTTCTCGGAGCTGACCGCGGTCTGATACGAGAAGTTGCCGAAAGCCCAGTCATAGGCTGTTATGGAGTTTATGAAGTTATAATACTTCTCAGTTCCGTCGAGCAGCGGGCCGCTGCAGCCCATGATGACTGCCATGACGTGCACGCCGTCCTTCTCGGCGGTGGATATCAGGCAGTAGCCCGCGTCGCGGGTGTAGCCGGTCTTGACGCCGGCGGCGTACTGGTAGAGATACTCGCTGCCGTATATGCTGTCGCCGCAGATCAGAGCGTTGGAGTTTGCGAGATTGCGCTCCGCGCTGGAGTTCGTGGCGGGCACCTGATAGGTCTTGGTGTTGCAGATGTCCATGAATGTCTGGTGCTTGACGGCCTCGCGGGTCAGCAGATAGAGGTCGTAAGCGGTGGTGTAGTGCTGGGCGTCGGTCAAGCCGTTGGTGTTGGCAAAATGCGTGTTCACGCAGCCAAGCTCCGCCGCGCGCTGGTTCATGTGCTCCACAAAGGCCGAAACGCTGCCGTCAACACAGGCGGCGATGATGTTGCAGGCCTCATTCGCGCTTGCGAGCATCGCACAGTACAGCAGGTCGATATACCGCATCTGCTCGCCGGGCTGGATATTGGCGGTGCTGCTGGTCTCGTCCATGCCCGCGCGGCAGTCGGCCTGCGCGGTGACAAGCTCGTCCGCGGTGTGGCTGCCGTTTTCAAGCGCCTCCACCGCGAGCAGCACGGTCATGATTTTCGTCAGGCTCGCGGGGGATGCCTTCTCGTCCATATTCTTGGAATAGAGTATGCGTCCGGAGTCAAGGTCGGCGATCACGGCGCGCTGCGCGCCGATATCCGGATCGTCTACTGCGAACGCGCAGGGAGCCAGCAGGGTGAAAGCCATGCACAGCAGCAAAATTAGAGGAAAAAGTCTGAATTTTTTCATTTTGTTCTCCCGTTTTCCGCGGAATGTGATATAGTGTATACAGTAAATATCCATTATGGTATTATAAAGTTTGCGGACTGGAAAAGCAATAGAAAAGAGTATTTACTTTTTCTTAAATTATAGATTAAGGAGAAGCTGATATAATGAACGGGAAAAGAGCGGTCACTTTGTCTCTGGCGATCACGCTTGCTTTCTCCGCCGTGCTGCTTGCGGTCAGGCTCACGCCGCCGCGGGAGACGGAGATACGCGCCCGTCATGCGTCCGAGGAAGCTGTGATGACCGGCGGCAATGCCGAGACCGCGGAGCGGGAGCTTCTGCCTGGCGAAAAGCTGAATATAAACTCCGCAGATGAGGCCGAGCTTACTCTGCTGCCGGGCATAGGAGACACGCTCGCCGCCGCGATCGTGCAGTACAGGCAGGAAAACGGCGATTTCGCCGCGGTTGAGGATATAATGAACGTGAGCGGCATCGGCGAAAAACGCTTTGAGAACATCCGTGACTATATTACGATTGAGGACTGATACATGAAAATTCTTGTTGTTGACGATGAAAAGCTGCTTGTGAAGGGCATCAAGTTTAATCTTGAAAACGAGGGCTACACCGTGGATGCCTGCTATGACGGCGAGAGTGCCGTGAACATGGCGCGCACGGGAGAATATGACCTCATCATACTCGACCTCATGATGCCGAAGAAGGACGGGCTTGAAGCCTGTCAGGAGATCCGCGGCTTTTCCACCGTCCCAATCATCATGCTCACCGCCCGCAGCGAGGACGCGGATATGCTGATGGGCTTCGAGTCCGGCGCGGACGACTATGTCACCAAGCCCTTTAACATTCTCGCACTAAAGGCGCGTGTGCGCGCGCTGCTCCGCCGCGCGTCCATGTCCGCCGCGCAGGAACCGGCGAAGACCTCCGTCCTCACCCGCGGACACATAAGTGTTGACACGGAGCGCCGGAGCGCGTATAAAAACGGTGTGGCCATCGAGCTTACGATGAAGGAGTTTGACCTGATAGAGTTCCTGATGAAAAATCCCGGGCGGGTGTACAGCCGCGAGAATCTGCTCGACCTCGTCTGGGGCTACGATTATCAGGGCGACACGCGCACCGTGGACGTGCACATCCGTCGCCTGCGCGAAAAGCTGGAGCTTGACCCCGCGCATCCGGAGTACATCGTCACGAAGTGGGGCGTCGGATATTACTTCGCCGACTGAGGACAGCTTATGCACAGCCTGAGAGTTCAGATCTTCTCTTTCATTGCGGCGATATTGCTGATATTGCTGCTGCTGCTGAATACCTATCCGATGACGTCCTCAAGAGACATGGTCTTTGAAGAGAAGCACAGCGCCATGTCCAGCCAGGCGACGGTCATCGCCTCGTCGCTTTCGGGGCTTGACCGGCTGACAAAGGAGAGCGTCGCGGAGGTGCTGCGTATTCTCGATATCGGCGGCTATGCCCGCACGGTAGTCACTGATGCGGATGGGCTCGTCCTGTATGACGACGGGGGCACCGTCGATGAGGACACCGACATTGAAGAGCTGCTCCTCGCGCTCACCGGAAAATGCGTCTTCCGCTCGCTGTTTACCGGCGAAGCCTTCGCCAGCAGCTACGCGATGCCCGTTTACGGGCAGGGTGCGGCCATGGGCGCGCTGTACATCTATGAATACGACGCGGAGCGGGCGGAGATAATCGTCAGCATCCAGTCCCGCATCCGGACGATATCGCTCGCTATCTGCTCCGGCGCGCTGCTTGTGACGGGACTGTTCACAACGCTGCTGCTGCGCCGCATGCGCGAGCTTGTGCGCTCAATAAAGATAGTTGCGAGCGGGGATTACAGCCACCGGCTCGTTACCCGCGGGCGCGACGAGATAACCGACCTCGGCGAGGAATTCAACCTCCTGACTGAAAGGCTCGACACCACGGAGAAACAGCGCCGCCGCTTTGTGTCCGACGCATCGCACGAGCTGAAAACGCCGCTGGCGTCGATACGCCTGCTGTCGGACAGCATCGTCCAGAACGAAAACATCGATCCGGAGACCGTGCGCGAATTCGTCACCGATATCGGCAACGAGGCCGAGCGCCTCCAGCGCACGACGGAAAAGCTGCTCGACCTGTCGCGTCTTGATGACGGGGTGCAGGTGGTGCCGGAGCCGGTGGACGTCAAGCAGGTCGCGGTCGATGCGCTCGTGCTGCTGCGCCCGCTCGCCGCGGAGAAGAACGTGCGCCTGCGCTGCGATCTCGCCGACGGCTGCGTCGTCATGGCGACGACGGACGACATGTTCCACATCATCTTTAACCTTGTTGAAAATGCCGTGAAATACAACGTCCCCGAGGGCAGCGTCACCATGACCCTGAGCCAGACCGACGAAACCGTCAGCTTCGAGGTCGCGGACACGGGCATTGGCATCCCGGAAGAGGACAGGCTAAACGTATTCTCGCGTTTTTACAGAGTGGACAAAGCCCGCTCCCGCGAAGCCGGGGGCAGCGGCCTTGGATTAAGTATTGTACACGACGCGGTGGTGCTGCATGGCGGCACCATCACTGTCGGACAAAATAAACCGCGTGGAACGAAATTCACAGTGAGCTTTCCGCGCCCGACACCAGAGGAGACAGGTATATGAACAACATCAAAAAAATTCAGGAAAAGCTGATCGAAAAAAATCTTGACGCCGTGCTCGTTACCGACGAGAAGAACCAGCGCTACGCCACCGGCTTCCCGTTCACCGACGGCGCCGTGATTGTCGCGCGCTCCGCCGCGTGGCTCATCACGGACTCCCGCTATATCGAGGCCGCGACCAACACCGCCGCCTGCTGCTGCAATGTGCAGATGTTCGACCGCGAGCACAGCCGCCTCTCGCTGATCCAGGCCGCACTCAAGGAAGCGGGCGTGGAGCGTCTCGGCGCCGAGGAGGAGAAGCTGAGCCACGCCGAGTATCTCGGCTATGAGAAGGCGCTGGGAATGGAGCTTCTGCCCGCGCAGGCGATATTCTCCGAGCTGCGCGCCTCCAAGTCCGAGGAGGAGATCGGCTATCTGCGCGAGGCGCAGGCCATCAGCGAAAAGGCGCTGGCGGAAGTGCTGCGCATCATCAAGCCCGGCATGACCGAGCGTCAGGTCGCGGCGGAGCTGGTGTACCACATGCTGCTCAACGGCAGCGAGGGCAACTCCTTCGACCCCATCGTCATCACCGGCAAAAAGACCAGCATGCCGCATGGCGTCCCCGGCGACGAGGTCATCCACGAGGGCGACTTCGTGACCATGGACTTCGGCTGCCTCAAGCACGGCTACTGCTCCGACATGACCCGCACCGTCGCCATCGGCTACGCTACCGACGAGATGAAGAATATCTACAACATCGTCCTCGAAGCGCAGCTTGCCGGTATCGCCGCCGCCCGCGCCGGCATCCCCGGCTATGAGATCGATGCCGCCGCGCGCAACGTCATCACCAAGGCCGGCTACGGCCAGTACTTCGGCCACGGCTTCGGGCACTCCCTCGGCCTTGATATCCACGAGCTGCCCGGCGCAAACCTCTCCGGCAAGGCCATCATGCCCGTCGGCTGCGCGGTCAGCGCGGAGCCGGGAATCTACATCCCCGGCAAGTTCGGTGTGCGCATCGAGGACGTCATGATCCTGCACGAAAACGGCGCAGAGGTCATCACCAAGGCTCCGAAACAGCTCACCATCCTCTGATTTTTGCAAAAAGACTGGAAAATCGAGAAAATCTACTTGCCAAAATCGCATATATATATTAGAATATCTAAGTTAATAGATTTTTCTAAAAATTCTTTGGGAGGTCCCTTTATATGATTACAGCAGGCGATTTCAGAAACGGCGTTACCTTTGAGATGGACGGCCAGGTCATGCAGGTCGTTGAGTTCCAGCATGTCAAGCCCGGCAAGGGCGCGGCCTTCGTCCGTACCAAGATGAAGAACGTCATCACCGGCGCCGTCACCGAAACTTCTTTCAACCCCACCGCAAAGTTCGAGAGCGCTTCCATCGACCGTATGGACATGGAATACAGCTACAACGACGGCAACCTTTACTACTTCATGAACCCTGAGACCTACGAGCTGGAGCCGGTCGACGAGTCCGTCCTGGGCGACAACTTCAAATTCGTCAAGGAGAACATGGTCTGCTCCATCTACTCCTACAAGGGCAAGGTATTCAACGTTGTTCCCCCCATCAACGTCGTGCTTGAGGTCGCGGAGACCGATCCGGGCTTTGCCGGCAACACCGCCACCAATGCCACCAAGCCCGCCACTCTCGAGACCGGAGCCGTCATCAAGGTTCCTCTCTTCATCGAGCCGGGTGAGAAGATCATCGTCGATACCCGTACCGGCGAGTACGCATCCAGAGCATAATTCATCAAAATTCAGGGGAGACTATATAGTCTCCCTTGTTTTAACTCAATTAAAGGAGGTTTTCACATGACTGTTGTTGAAAAAGCCGCATACCTCAAGGGGCTGGCCGAGGGACTCGGCGTTACGCCGGATTCCAAGGAGGGCAAGCTGTGGGCGGCGCTGAATGATCTGCTGTCCGACATGGCGCACGAGATCGAGGATCTTCAGGAAAGCAATCTTGATCTGGCCGATATCATCGACGATATGGGCGAGGATCTGAGCTATCTGGAGGAGCTGACCTGCGATCTGGACACTCCTGACGATGTGTGTGATGCCGACTATGACGAAGATTACGATGAGGATGCCGACGGGGATCCCGACGAAGACGAGGAGCTGGAGTATGACGGCGTCATCTACGACGTGACCTGCCCCGCCTGCGGCGAGGAGATCAGCTTCGACGAAGAGACGCTCGACAAGGGCTACATCCTTTGCCCTGAGTGCGGCGAGAAGCTTGAGTTCGATATCGGCGGCGAGGACGACGAGGATAAGGACGAGTAAGTTCTTACAATAAAAAAGCTATTAAAGCTATTAAAAAGGCGTGACTTTTAAAGTCACGCCTTTTTGTTGTCTTGCGCTTTACTCTTTATTTGCTGTGGACGTACTCGTTCATCGGGTGGACCATGTACTCGTTGTACGGGAACTGGTCGGTCGTAACATAACCGGCGGGCGCATCGATAAGCTGCGGGATGCGGTTGACTAGCGTCGCGCAGGTCAGCTCGACGGTCGCGGGCTGGTTGACAATGCAGGTCGTCTCCGGCTCGCCGTGGAGCGTCCAGACGTTGCGGTCGATCTCTTCGGGATTGTAGATCTTGCCGACGCACTCGGTGACGAGGGTGATGCCCTCCTCGGTCTCGGTGGTGACGATGGCGCGCATACCGGTTGCGTCGCCGGCCTTGACGACCATGCCGAGAGTCTCGGACTTCAGATCCTTCTTGTCAACGCAGGGGATGCACTTCTGCGTCTGGGAGGTGATGTGCAGCCCCATCTTGCTGCACAGCCAGCCGTTCTGATTCCACATGTAGGACGGGACATATTTGCCGCTCTCGACAAGCTCCTTCATCTCGTCGGACGGGGTCTCGTTATAGCAGCCGATGGTCTTGTTGAACTCGTCGATAGTTAAACCTGCGCCGTGGCCTTCGGCCAGAGCTACGCCGTAGTCCTCGACGTTATACCAGCTGCTGCCCTCGATCTTGGTGATCTTATGGGATGAGCCGGCGAGATTCGTGACCAGAGTGCCCCAATAGAGGTCGCAGTAGCCGACGCCTGTGAGGGTGCAGTTGCCTTCCTTGGCGAGCTTGTCAAGCTTTGCGGTGAGAGCGGGGGAGGAGTTCCAGGGATAGAGCGCCTCTTCGCAGGTGGTGATGGCGTTCACGCCGTGCTTTGCGCAGATGGTAAAAATGCCCTCAAGCTCTGCTACGGTGCTGCGGGTGGCTATGATGCACACGTCGGGCTTGAGCTCGCCGATGCGTGCGTCGGCGGTCGCAGAGTCTTCTACCTTGACGCCGACGGTCGGGAAGCCGTTGCCGATGATCTCGGCGACATCCTTGCCGATATGGTTCTTGTTGCGGCAGAATGCGCCGACCAGCTCACCGTCATGCTCGATCACATAGCGCATGAGATAGCGGCTCATCTTGCCTGCTCCGTACTGTACTACTCTGACTTTGCGTTCCATAATGATAGCCTCCTTCAGAATTAAACCGGTTATTATTTTAACAATATCTTATGCCGTCATTATAGCTCCTGCAGTTACGACAAGTCAAGCACTTTGTCAAGAAAAATTCCGGCAGCGGGCAGCTGCCGGAAAAAATTTATTCTTCATCCTGAAGTGCGTCGTAGCCTTCTTCGCCGGTACGGATCTTTACGACGTTCTCCACATCGTAAACGAATATCTTGCCATCGCCGTAATGGCCGGTGTATAGTACGCGCTTTGCCGTTTCTATAACGCTGCGCACCGGAATCTTGCTGACTACGATATCGACCTGCACCTTCGGCAGCAGGTTGGATTCCAGCTTGACGCCGCGGTAATATTCAGGTTGTCCACCCTGTATGCCGCAACCGAGTACATGCGACACGGTCATGCCCGTAATACCGAGCGCCGACATAGCACTCTTCAGCGCGTCAAACTTCGAGTCTTTGCAGATTATCTCGACCTTTGTAAACTTGGGTGTGCCGTCCGGAACGGTGCGTACTGCCTTAACGGGAATCGCTTCGGCCGCCGGAACGTCGCCGGTAACGACGGTAACGCCCTCTTCGGGGGCATATGCCGCGTATTTGCTCACCGACGGAGCAAAATCGGGGTAGGCACTGGGCAGACCGTGTTCCGTTATGTCAAGACCGAGCAGCTCTTCTTCTGACGTTACACGCAGCCCGTTGAACTTCCTGATAAGTGCAAACACCGCGCACATCAGCACTGCCGAGTATGCCGCGACGGATACAAAGCCGATGAACTGTATACCCAGGAGCTTTGCGGAGCCGGTGTAGAGAAGGCCGTCAAGTCCGGCGGGGGCGGCGGGATTTGCGAGAAGACCGACCGCAATAGTGCCCCATATGCCGTTGGCGCAGTGTACGCCTACGGCGCCGACAGGGTCGTCGATGTGCAGCCCAATGTCGAGCCATTCAACTACGACGACAACGAGTATGCCTGAAACGATGCCGACGATGGCCGCGCCCAGTGCGTCGAATGCGTCACAGCCGGCGGTCACGGCGACAAGCCCTGCAAGAGATGCGTTCAGGCACATGGAAACATCGGGTTTGCCGTTTTTTATCCACGTATAAAGCATCGTTGTCACGGTTGCGACCGAGGGGGCGATAGTCGTCGTGAGGAATATGGACGCAAGCTCGGATGCGCTTGTCGCCGCCGCGCCGTTGAAGCCGTACCAGCCGAGCCAGAGAATGAACACGCCAAGCGCACCGAGGGTTATCGAGTGGCCGGGGATGGCGTTGACCTTGATGACCTTTCCGCTCTCGTCGCGGACATATTTGCCGAGCCGGGGGCCGAGGAATATCGCGCCGACCAGCGCCGCGATGCCGCCGACCATGTGTATCGCGCAGGAGCCGGCAAAGTCGTGAAATCCAAGCTGACTGAGCCAGCCGCCGCCCCATATCCAGTGCGCTTCTATCGGGTAGACAAACAGCGAGATGACAGCCGAATATATGCAGTAGGCGGAAAATTTCGTGCGCTCAGCCATAGCGCCGGAAACTATCGTTGCGGCGGTTGCGCAGAAAACAAGGTTGAATACGAATACGGACGCGCCGGTGAAACTGCCGTCTGTGGGGGAGGCTATAAATGCTTTGAAGGATGACCACATATCCATGTTGGGCAGCCCGACAAGCCCGCGCAGGCAGTCCTGCCCCATCATCAGCGAGTATCCAAGCAGGGAAAACACTATTGTTCCGATGCAGAAATCCATCAGATTTTTCATAATTATGTTGCCTGCATTTTTCGCGCGCGTGAAGCCCGTTTCGACCATCGCAAAGCCTGCCTGCATCCAGAACACCAAAGCCGCACCGATCAAATACCAGAATTCCACTGTCATAAAATCATCTCCTGTTTCTCTCCGAAATGCAAAAAAAGGCGACGACGTCTGAAAGATATCAGACGTCGTTGCCTTTTTATGACGTGGATTTTATACCGGTCGGTGCGCGTTGTCAACGATTTTTACGCCAGAATCACAAAATCGTCAAAAGCACATATAATGTGCCGGATTCAGCGCAAACTTTATGCGCTTTTAACACTATGCTTTTTGAGCAGCGCAAAAGCGATGACGCAGATGATGACCGACAGCAGCGAGCCCGCAGCAGTGGCAAGTCCCATGGGGAAGAGCGTGTCAGGGAAGAGCTTCGAGGTCAGGTACACGCCGGGGATGCGCACAAGCGCGATCGCAGAGATGTTGTGGATGAACGATATCTCGGAGCGGCCGCAGGCGCAGAAATACCCGCTGAAGCAGAAGTGTATTCCGGCAAAGAGTGCGTCCCAGATGTAGCCGCGCAGGTACTGCCCGCCGAGCGTGATGACAATCGCGTCCGGCGTGAACAGGCCGACCGCCTGTTCGGAGATGAACTGCGTCAGCAGCGCGATGATGATGCCGAAACTCACCGCGATGATTATCGCGTAGCGCAGCGTCTGCTCGGCGCGCGCCTGCTTCCCCGCGCCGATATTCTGCGCGCAGAGCGCCGACACCGTTGACAGCATCGACGACGGCACGAGGAACACGAAGCTGATGATCTTTTCCACGATGCCGACTGCCGCCGCGGCGTCAAGCCCGCGCCGGTTGGCGATGACGGTGATGACGATGAAAGCTATCTGGATCAGCCCGTCCTGCGCCGCCACGGGGACGCCGATGCGCAGCAGCCGCCCCATCGTGTCGCGCTGGGGATGGAGGTCGCGGCGTTCAAGGCTGATGCCGGACTTCCTGCGCAGTATCACAACTAGCGAGAACACAACGCTTATCGTCTGCGACAGTGTGGTGCCGAGCGCCGCGCCCGCGGGGCCAAGTCCCATGGCACCGATGAATATGTAGTCAAGCGCGATGTTCGCGGCGCAGGCCACGGCGATGAATATCATCGGGCTTTTCGAGTCGCCGAGGCCGCGGAAAATGGAGCTTATGATGTTGTATGCCGTGATGAACGGGATACCGATGAAGCAGATTGTGAGATACGCCCGCGTCCCGTCGGCGGCCTCCGCCGGCGTAGACATCACGGAGACGATGGGTCTGACAAGCGCCAGAAGCAGCGCCGTGATGACGACGGACAGCAGCATGAACAGCGTAACGGTGTTGCCGATGGCGGCCGAGGCATGCTTCTTGTCCCCCGCGCCGACGGCCTGACCTATGCACACGGTCGAGCCCATTGCGAGGCCGACGATCATGACCGTCAGCATGTGCATGACCTGACTGCCGATGGACACGGCGGTCGTGCTGGCGACGCCTTCAAACTGGCCGATTATGAAGAGGTCGGCCAGACCGTAGAGCGTCTGAAGGAAGTATGAGAGCAGATATGGCAGCGAGAAATAGGCTATGTTTTTCAGTACGCTGCCGTTTGTAAGATTCTTTTCCAATGAGTTCACCTGACCGCTTAGAATATAAATCCGCCGCCGAGGACGTAGTCGCCGTCATAAAGCACGGCAGACTGCCCCACGGCGGGGGCGCGCACCGGCTCGTCGCAAATTATGCGCACGCCGTCTCCTTCAGGATATACGGTGCAGGGAGGCATCTCCCATTTCGTGTGCCGCACGCGGACGTTCGCGCGGAACGACTCGGCGGGGCGGTCGATGAGCCAGTTGAAGTCTCTGGCACGGACTTCGGTTTTGAACATATCCTCCCACAGCGCAAGCTCGATAGTGTTATCCGCTGCGCTGATGCGGGAGATGTAGACCTTGCGCCCGTCGATAAGCCCAGGGCGGCGCTGGCCTACGGTGTAGCGGTGTATGCCCTCGTGCCGCCCGACGACCTCGCCGCGGAAGATGAAATCTCCCGCCGGCGGCAGCTCCGCTCGGCGCGATATCCAGCCGATATAGTCCTTGTCGGGGATGAAGCATATCTCCATGCTGTCCGGCTTGTGCGCGACCGGCAGACCGAATTCCTCGGCCAGCGCGCGCACCTGCTTTTTCTCGAAGCCGCCGAGCGGGAACACCGTGCGGCGCACCTGCTCGCGGCTTAAGCGGCAGAGCATGTAGCTCTGATCATTGGCGGGCATGCCTTTCATGAGCCTGCCGTTTTCCGTGCGGGCGTAGTGTCCGGTGGCTACAAGCTCCGCGCCGACGCGGTCGGCCTCGGCGAGCAGATTTTTGAACTTTGTGCTGGGGTTGCAGATTATGCAGGGGTTCGGCGTTTCGCCGCGCAGATACGCCTCCGTGAACGGACGGCATACATTACGCTCAAGCTCGGCCTTGACGTCCAGCACCGTCAGCGGCACGCCGATGAACTCCGCCGTGTCTATCGCGCATTGCCGCGCGGCCTCGTCGGCGTTGTCCATATACAGGCCGTACACCTCATGTCCGGCCTTTTTCAGAAGCATGGTGGATACAGTGGAGTCCACTCCGCCGGAAAAGCCGAGAACGATCTTGCTCATCTTCCGCCCTCCATGTAGATCATCAGCACCGAAATGTCGGCCGGGGACACGCCGGAAATGCGGCTCGCCTGCCCAAAATTCTCAGGCCGGATCTTTTTCAGCTTCTCACGCGCCTCCAGCCGCAGGCCGTTTATCGCGTCGTAGTCGATGTCGGCGGGCAGGGGACGGCTCTCCATCCGCGTGAATTCCTCGACCTGCTTGAGCTGTCGCTTGATGTAGCCCTCGTATTTGAGGCTTATCTCCGCCTGCTCCGTCACTGCGCGCGGAAGCTCCGGACGCTCGGGGTCAAATTCCGCGAGGTCGCGGTAGCTTATCTGCGGGCGGCGGATGAGATCAGCGAGCGAGCTGCCGGTGGATATCTCAGCCGTGCCGCGCGCCGTGAGCAGCGCGTTTATCCCGTCGCTCGGGGCGATATGCGTCTTTTCAAGGCGGCGCAGCTCCGCGTCCACGGCGGCGTATTTGTCGAGAACGCGCCGGTACTGCTCCTCGGAGACAAGCCCGATACGCAGGCCGATGCCGGAAAGGCGCTTGTCCGCGTTGTCCTGCCGGTGCAGCAGGCGGTACTCGCTGCGCGAGGTCATCATGCGGTACGGCTCGTTCGTGCCCTTGGTCACAAGATCGTCTATGAGCGTGCCGATGTATCCGTCGCTGCGGCGGAGTATCATCGGCTCACGGCCGAGTATTTTCAGCGCCGCGTTCACTCCCGCAACGAAGCCCTGTACCGCCGCCTCCTCATAGCCGGAGGAGCCGTTGAACTGCCCCGCGCCGTAAAGTCCGGAGATTTTCTTGGTCTCCAGCGTCGGATAAAGCTCTGTCGGGTCGATGCAGTCGTATTCTATCGCGTAGGCGCAGCGCGTCATCTCCGCGTGCTCGAGTCCGGCGACGCTGTGCAGCATCTCGACCTGCACCTCCTCGGGCATCGAGGACGAGAAGCCCTGGATGTACAGCTCCTCGGTGTTCAGCCCCATCGGCTCGATGAACAGCTGATGGCGCGGCTTGTCGGCAAAGGTCATCACCTTTGTCTCGATGCTGGGGCAGTAGCGCGGGCCGATGCCCTCGATAACGCCGGAATATATCGGGCTGCGGTCGAGATTTGCGCGGATTATCTCGTGCGTGCGCTCGTTGGTGTAGGTCAGGTAGCACACGGCGGAGTTGCGCGGCGCATCGACCGTCGAGAACGAGAACGGCTCGACCTCCTCGTCGCCCCGCTGAAGCTCCATCTTTGAAAAGTCCACGGTGCGCGCGTTCACCCTCGGCGGAGTGCCGGTCTTGAAGCGGCGCATATTAAGCCCCAGCGCCCTCAGCCGCTCCGCCAGAGGGATGGCCGCGGCGAGACCGTCCGGCCCCGATGAGCGCAGAACCTCGCCGACTATCGTGCGCCCGTCTAGATATGTGCCCGACGCGATTACGACGGACTTGCAGTCGTAGACCGCGCCCGTGTGCGTCGTGACGGAGCGGACGCGCCCGTCCTCAACGCCGATATCGATGACCTCTGCCGGCTTGACGCGGAGATTCTCCTGCAATTCAAGCGTGTGCTTCATCACTTCCTGATACCGCCGCCGGTCGGCCTGCGCGCGCAGCGA
>ERZ779869.1761-NODE-1761-length-19205-cov-6.806893_pt1 | contig 19205 bp, 12 predicted proteins | sample MGYA00511557_ERZ779869 | MGnify/ENA primary metagenome ERZ779869 (study PRJEB29588, sample SAMEA2154620) | human gut metagenome | biome: human gut; feature: human-associated habitat; material: faeces | place: Denmark | collected 2008/2010 ...
CCGGCAAGGGCGCCGACCGCCTCCCGGAAACGCTTCGACCCATCGCGGGGAATCAGACTTTCCTCCGCGCTCTCCGCCACGATCCGCCCCCCGGCATCCAGCAAACGCCAGCGGACAGGCACCGGTTCGGAACCGCGGTTCAGGACCGTGAAGTCCAGCAGCGACTCCCCGCCGGCGGGCAGGTAGTTCGAATGCACCTCCAGTTCCGGCAGCAGGGTCCCGGCCTCCCGGCGGAGCGCCTCCGCGGAAAGCGGCGCGGAAAAGATTTTCAGTTCGTCGATCAACCCGTCCGCCTGTTCCGACTCCCCGAACCCGCCCACAAAGAACGATTCAATCGGAGCGGCCGCTGCCGCCGGTTCCGCAGACCGGAGCCGCAGGGGAGAATCCCCGTCCCTGCGGGAATCAACCCGGCGGCCGTTGATGTACAGATGTTTTTCCCCGGTGTTTTCATCCCAGGTGAAGGCGAGGTGACGCCAGTTGCCCGGTTCGAGAATCAGAGACGAGGTCCGGTAGTCGTCACGCATATCGCTGGTGTCGCCGCGCAGCAGATTGCCCCAGCACCAGAACCAGACCGCGCCGGATCCCAGCCGGCTGGCCGGACGATCCATCGTCAGCAGCGTCCGCCACCCGCTCCGCTCGAAGGAGGTTCCCGCAAACGCCTTCCACTCCGGCTTGAACCAGAGCGAAATCGTGCCGGCATCCGGCAGCAGATTGCCGGAGACGGCATACCGCAGCATCGATCCCGCCGCCTTCGAGGTGCGCAGCGCTCCTCCCCGGATTCCCTCCGTATACACCGTATTGCGCTCCTCGAGCGGCGACTTCCTGCCGCCGGCGGGCACCGCCTCGCCGTTTCCGTCAAACGGGGCGTAAAAGATCAGTTCCGGCTTGCGGGCGATGGGCTTCCGCGCCGAAACCGGAGCCGGAACCGGAGCGTCGACCGCTTCAAATCCGGCGTCGAAAATGCGGTAGAGCCCGGGGGAGAGGAAGTCGAAGCGCAGATGCAGTTCCTCCATCTTCCGCGGCACCGCTTCGTCGAAGGTGAAGGTCTCACGGGCGCCGGAAAGAGTCGCCGGCTTCATCTTGTAGAAATGCTTCCCATCCGGAGTCTTCCCCTCGAAATAGAGGGCGAGCGCGCTCCCCTTCGGTCCCTCGACCGTCAGCGACAGCCGATAGCGGGCGGCCGGGAACTCCTTTTCCGGAATCGTCAGGAAACAGACGTTGACCTTCCGGGCTCCCTTTTCGAAGACCGGGGCGGTGTCGAGTGCAAATCCCTCCTTCTCCGGCCTGACCACGACTGCCGCGGCCAGTGCGCGGTCGGGTTCGACGGTGATCCGGATCGGACGGCGGTCGTTTTCGGTCAGGAAAACCGCGCTCTTTCCGGTCAGGAGTTTCAGATTCCCCCACTCCGGCGCGACCGAACCGGCTGCGGCGGCCAGGACCAGAAGAGACAAAAAAACCACAGAAAATCGTTTCATATCCTTCATTTTCTCCTCAACTGAATCTTGCGTCAATCCGCCTCGGGGCACCCGAAAAGATTGTCGATGTTGGCTTTGATCGCGGTCACTTTCATCCATTTTCCGGAACCGTCGAGCATCACCATGTTCGATCCGTCATTGTGGCGCCAGGCGACGGTATTCTGACCGCCGCCCTTGCGGGAACACTCCGTGCAGTACTGGTACCAGTTGGCGTACTGTCCGGTTTGATAACGGCAGTCCATGAAGGCCATGGTCGCAGAAGCCGATTCGAAGTTGGAAATCTTCCGCTGCTGCTCCGCGCCGCTCGTATCCACCGGATAAGAGGCGAACACGTGACCGGCGTTGCCGCCGTAGTCGCCGATGTAGTGCTTGTTTGCCGCGTCGTCTCCCGGAACCGAGGGACACTGGCCGAACGGGGTGGCGTTGGTTTTGCGCACGTTATCCTCGTCCTGCTTGGTGCCGAAGAACTCGCCGTACTTTCCCCCGCCGAACGCGGCCTGCACGATCACCCCCTGGGCGAACGGCGGCTTCATGGAGGAGTAGAAGAGCGGCGGGAGATCCCCGTCATAGGAATCGCAGTACATGGCAAGTCCCAGTCCGATCGATTTCAGACTCGAAAGGCACTTGATCTGATGCGCTTTCGCCCGGGCCTGATTCAGGGCGGGCAGCAGCATCGACGCCAGAATCGCGATGATCGCAATTATATTGACCTGAAAAAGCTGATTCCTTATGTCAATTTATGGCAGAACTGTATTTATAAAGCTTTTTTGTCACCAGTTAACACTTTGTAAGACAAATCGGTATTGTTTGTAAAAAATAAGACTTTTTCTGACAAAACAGGACAAAGATGCTATTAAAAAAGTATCAAAAAGAGAAAAAAAGATGAATATAGAGTCAAAAATTATGAAACCGGAACTGAGACTATCCTCCGATCCGGCACCATGAAATTTCTGCGCAGGAAGCACAACAGTTCAGACATACGAACATGACAATCAATAGGGACAGTCATTCCACCTCTATTTTATTTCATAACCGGAACAAGTTCGCCTGCAAGTCTGAGAGCCGCCTGTGAAATCGCATCTTTTGCGGCAATAATGTAAGTCGCCCCCGCCAACGTCTCCTTGGATGCTCCGGTGGAAAGCAGTTTTTTCTTACCGTCAAAGACCGAAAGTTCCACTCTGGCTGACGCGGAGGTGAATTTATGATAACTGCCTGCCTGCGAAGCCACTGCTTCGCCACGAACAACGAACTCTGCATCATCCGCAGAATCAACGATCCTGAAACCGAGCTGGAGCAGAAGTTTTTTCAATTCCGTCTCTGCCGCCGGATCGGGAACGGATACTGAAATATCCTCTTTGACTGAGATAAAAACTTTGCGCTCTCTGCCTTTGACAGCGCTTTGCAGCAAATCATATACCGATTTGACATTTTGCGTCTGAGGCAGCAGTTTCCCGCTTTGCTGTTCCAAAACTGCTGCAATTTTCGGGACAAGTTCCGATGCCATTCCATCCCAATCATCCGTCCCGGAGACACTGCACCCCATCACCCGGCTGGTCTCCGTTCCGATAATCTTGGCAACAAGATAATTTTTTCCGCCGGAATTGAACATGGAACCTGTGATGATGATTTTTGCTCCAACCAGTTTTCCGAGTTTCAACTGACTTGATTTATCCGTCAGACCGATGGCGGAAAGCTGAAGTTCATCCAGCGCCTTATCCAGCTCCGCACGCTCCACAAGATCCACACAGCCTTTTTCCAACAGTGCAATACCGAGCAGTTCCGCTATGGATTTCCCATCGGCGCTCTGCGCTCCGGCGCGTGTTCTTACTTCAAAGGGAAGCACGGCAACCGTCGGCACTTGCACCGACTCCGCCCATACACAGATAGAGGAAAACACCGCTGAAAGCAGCATGACAACTTTTTTCATTTTTCATCCTCCAATTTTCAGCTTGTATAATTCTGATCCAAAAGCTCTTTCAACAGCAGAACATTGTCCACATTATCCAGATTGAAATCCGGCGAGAATATAAACAGCTGTTTTCCCTCAAATTTCAGCAGAATATAAGTGAAATTTCCCGTCATGTCAAGGATCTGTTCCTTTTTATCATATAAGACGCTCAGGGTTCCGGGATTCTTAGCGCGGAAAGCGGAAACGGAATCCCATTTTTTCCCGATTGTCAGCGGAAAATCCCGTTTATCGGGGAAACAGAAGGTACGGAAACAGGATAGCGTTTCCGGAAAATTACCCGTAAATGTCGGCTGATCCGACCTCACGATTGATGGTTCTGCGAGGATGCCGCAGCCAAGTTTGTACAGCGGAACGGAATCCGGCAGAGAATTATCCACTGTTGCAACATGTCCGTGAAGCATTTTTTGCGAATGAAAGCGAAGTTTCCGCTTCTTGCCGTTCCGTATCAGATCGGCATCCAGTGCGGTTCCCGGCTCCAGTGGCGGGAGTTCGACTCGGACATCACCGTTGCCGGATGCAAGGATGCGTCCATGTTCAGCGCAGATCTGCCATGAACCGTTTCCGGGCAGTGTGACTAAGCGTCCCGACCAGAGATGAATCGTTTCCTCTCCATAAAGCGTCAACGCCAGTAAAGGCAATACAAAACAAATCACCTTTTTCATTGCTTTTTCTCCTTCGCAATAAAACTGCGGCAACAACCGGGAAACAGCATTTCGCGCGGTGTTTCAAAACGTATGAACGTGCCGGAAGCCACAGCCGCGGCGTTTTTCCGGAGTGTCAAAATTGATCGTCTCCGGAGTGCAGCTGGCACTGTAAAGTTTGTTTTCCATGAAGGAACCTGCCGGCGGAATTTTAAACACTGCGCCCATTGCGCCCGCCAATGAACGACGGCTTCCCGAAACCCGGCCGTCCTCCGGATGAGTTCCGCCGGATTGGGATGCTCTTCCGTCAGCAGTTCGACCTGATCGTTGTCACCAGCCTGCGCAATTTTAAACGGTTCCGCGGAAAGAACCGCAACCGAGAAGCTGAAAAACAATATCAGCCACCGTTTCATTTGTCCATCATCCTGAGTTTTACAAGATACAGATTACAGTTCGGGGTGAAAAATCCTGGAAACAGAAAAAGTTTCTGTTTCGAAAGATAGAATACAGATATACACCGCGGCAACAGGAGAAGTGGTGATTTTTCAGGATTCCGCAAGTCAAGGACCCAATTGCCGAACTGATCTGCGCTGACCAGGTAACGATCCTCCACCAGTACCGCGGGGTGGCGGATCGAATGATAGCCATTGATACGGTATCGAAATTTCCGTTTGTCGCCGGAATATTGAGTAAAAAACGGCTCGGGCTTCGCATTGTTTTTTGACGGGTCAAACTTGAAAAAGGAACAGCCGAAGTAAGGTCCGTCATTACCGAGAAGAAAGTCGCCGTTCCTGCGCAGAGAAAACTCGTGTTTCGCACCGGAGTGTTTGCTGACCAGTTCAAAGGTTTCCTCTTCCGGGGAAAAGGTCAGCAGAAGTCCGTCATTCGATTTGCCTGCCATCGTAAACAGCAACTTGCCGTCAACGGTCGGAAAGAAACCGCAGGAGAATCCTGTAGGACTGCCGCCGCAGGGGGGATTGCCGTTTTTTCCGTTGAAATAACTTTTTCTCTCCGAACCGTCAAGATTGCAGCGGTGCATGGAAATATGCTTTGAAAAATCACCACCGCAGAGATAATAAATGTGTTGCCCGTCATAATGGATTCCGGTAATATGCTCTCCCGGGAGATCATGATGAATCTGCCAGCTGTCGGAATTAAGGTCATAAACGGCGATTGTTTTATGGCCACCGATGAAAATCTTGCTTTCAAACCCGGCCATTGCCGGGAATCCGGATTGCCCGCGCCCACGCATTTCAGGCATGAATTCCCTGGTTTTTACATCGATTCCGGCGAGTTCCCGCAATTGATTCTCTTCCGGCGAGAATTCAAAGAATCGCCACTGTCCGCTTTCGTCTTCGTAGAGGAGATAAAACCGGTCCTGATGCATGACAGCATTACAGCAGAACTTGATCTCCTTTAAACGTGAATCTTGCGCAGGGAGCGGAATCGTCCGGATTTCAAAGGCATTGTTCAGGTCGTTCAGCCAGTTCTGGTTGACGGCAAGATTATGATGCAGACTATCGGCAAATGACTGAATGCTGTTTCCAATGGCGTTGTCACAAATTCCGGGAAATGCAAGATTCTGAATGTATTTTACCGGTACGGAACGATCCATGGCGGAAATGGCCAGAAGTCCGCGCTCTTTGTCCGTGAGATTTTTCTGCCGTGAAGCAACCGCATTCGGAATGGTGAACATCAGTTCAACGACCTCCTGAGGATTGAGACCGAAATATTCTGTGGCCGCCCCGAGGATGTGAACTCCGATAATGGAACGCGGCCGGGGACGGAAGTTTTCTTTTTGCACGAATTCAGTCATCATTGCCGTGTAACAGCGTTTGAAATCCTCCATCGTACCGGTGGAGTTGAGAAAATCACGGATTGCCCGGAGTTCCATCAAGTGATAGCGGAACGGTTGGCTCTTTACGCACTGCGGCAATGTTTCCAGTTTTACAAGCTCGGAATTCAAAATTTCCCGAACCCGTGCCCATGCTTCCTTTTTACGGTAAATGCCACGCAGTTCATTGGTCGCGGGGAAATAAAACTGGTTCCGTGCAGAGCGTTTTGTCTCTTTCGGATTTTTTCGGATGAACTCCACCGTGGCGGAAAGTTCCTCAAGCTCCGCCTGCCAAGCTATTTGCACAGTTTTCTCCGCATCGAAATGCGGCAAGAGATCCATGCCCAGACGAATTGTTTCCTGATAATTGTAGAGATCACGCCACGTTTTGATCTCGGCCGGATCATTCTGCGCATATTCGGAAAACTGCAGATGGATCTCCATGTGCATGGTATGGATCTCGTCGTTTAATGTTGAAAGGATTTTCGCCTCATCTTCCGTCGGCGGATAATGATTCTGGTACAAGTTCATCAATGGTTGAGTGGAAAAGGCGGGATGAAAGCTGAATCCACAGGAACCGTTGCCATAAGGGAAACGGAAATCGGGGTGTTCCCGGCGCAGCCGTTTCGCACCGTTGACAAATTTCTGAAGAACCGCGATTTTATCATTCCACGGCATTCCGGGACTGGTGACAGAACAGAGATCATAAAAGAGCTTTTCATATTGGTAGCGCGGATTTTCCGGAGCAAGTACAAACATGGCATCAACATATTTCCGGAGAGAATTAAAGTTGTCCTGCGGAAGATTTACAGGACGATACCCTTGGCGGCGAATCGCCGCATAATATTCCTTTAAGTACAGCGCCGCCTCCTGCTCACGGCTCTCAGATTGTGCTTTCAATGCGGTGCTTTTCAGGAGTCGTGCAATATCCGATGCCGGGAGAGTTCCGCTTTCCAGGCCGACATATTGTTTTTCAAATAGTATCCTGCCGGCAGTATCCCGGAGAGAAAGAGTCAGATTGATCATGTCCGCATTTTTTCCCTGCGTGAAATCACAGCGGATAATGTTGAGAGACGACACCGGTGTGAAGAGGTTATCGGAGACTTCCCGCTCCTGTAAAATTGCCGAAAGATGTTCACGTTCAAGCATCTGCACTTTGTCCGTATTCAGGAGCGTCTTTTCCAGCTCCAGTACCATGCGCCCGACGGCAGGGCGCATACGTTCCGGGATGTCGGTCAAAGTGACAAAACCGATGGAGAGCGGAAAACTGTCCCGGGCGGTACTCTTCCGCAGAATTTTCAGGTCAACGTTGTCAATGGGAACACGCCCCAGTTTCAACGTATTTTTCGCATTGAAAAAGGAGACCGACACCGGGGAAACAATACCGATCACATCGGCATGAGGGAAATATTTGCAGAGTTCCGCTCCGCTCACGGCGGTCAGGTTGTGCTCTCGGACGATCCTCTCGATTTCCCCCCGTTCAAGGAGCTGGACATCTTCATGCTGCGATAGCTTCACCGTCAGCAGATCAACCTGATCTTTTTCCCCCAGCAAAGCTACTTTTATCGGCGCAGCGGAAAGCGATGCGGTCAGAAAAACGATGATAAGCAAGAGGATTTGTTTCATTTTGCCGCTTCACGCCTGAGCTGTTCCAGAGGCTTGAAAACGTGGAGGCGCAGGGTATCTTCCTGGCTCATAATATAGGAAGACCATTGCACCAGATACTTCCGGCCGATCAGTTTACCGTGAAAAGATTTTTTGAATGGATAATAAAAGTTGTTTTTCAGGTCAATGAGACCGTTTGTGCCGTAAATAAGTCCGTCAGAGTAATCATGGAGATCCAGGGTATCGCGTCCCCACCGGATTCCGGGAATCTGCGCCGGACAGGAATAATCAACAGCCATTTTCCGGTTTCTGTAAAAACGGGGCATCTTGTCGGTAAGGCAATTCTCCAGACGGTCTTTCATGATCACAGGCGACCATACTTTATCGGGGCGGATCAAGCCTGCGCCATAATCCCGGAGCATCAGGAAAATCCTCTCTTTATCCAGAAAGATTTTACCGTCAGTTCCGGTTCCGCAGGGCAGATCGCCGGACAACTCTTCCCATGAGCAGTTTTTATAGTCGTATGCGTACACCCGCATGGGCGGAGGAGAATAACCGTATGCGAAAGGTCCGGTATGCAGGAGCATCAGCACCCGGTGATTTGTTTCATCCGGCACCAGCTGGTGAATATGGTAAGGCCAGTTCTGTTTCCCCTGAAGCGGCCATTGGACTGATTGATCCAGGGTGGAGGCAATAAGCCTGGTTTTCCCATTTTTCAGATCATATTCGATGACGGAACCTGGCTTCTTATGTCCGGCCCACTGGCCGTATGAGAGAAAAAGACGGCCATCAATGCCGGTCATGCAGATACTGCTGTCGTTGTAATACAAACCGAAATCCAGTTCCCGGACTTCGCCGCCGTCAAGTGGACACAGATACACATATTGGGCATTCTGAAAGATGTAATAACCGTCGAGGATCAAGCCATTCATGTCAGTCCCTGCCCATCCGGTTTTCACCGGGTGCGGTTTGCCGTATGTCGGGGCAAAATCGTTCTCCATATCCATTTTCACGAGCTGCGTTTCCTCTTTCCCATTGACATAATTGCCCCAAACCGCAAAAACAAGATAGCGGCCATCCATACACGGTTCGGAAATCCGCCCCCAGTTGGCTGTTTTCAGCTTTTTCAAAGGCGAGAATGATGCAGAGAAAGGAGATTCGGGTACAATACGCGAATCCATTTTGGACGGCAGCTGAAATTCGTCCTCGATCATCGTTACATCATTTGCACGGTTTTTCAAAGTGTAAGTAAAAGAAGGAAATTTCCCGACACGCGGATCATTCTGGAAATTCTTCCAGTATTCGTAAAGTTCATCGCGCAGAATAACAGCATCTTTCCGGGACAGCGTTTTCAGAAATTGCTGATTCATGATCGAGCCGTTGAGCGGATCGTAAAAAGCAAAACGCCGGATGGAGATCTCCAGCAGTTTCAACGCCGTATGAGTGCTGACCGGTCCCTGCAGTTCCAAATGTGTCGCATAGCGTTCCGGGAGAGAACAAGTTTCAAAACATCGGACAAGTGCCTGATTGTACCTTTCAGTCACCTCTGCCTTGTTTTTACCGTTTTCGTCAAGTCGCATCAGTCCCCATTCTCCGCGCCATGCCAGCCCCAGAAGCTTCGATTGGGCAAGAAGCGTAAAAAGTTCGCGCAAAACGGCTTTGTTTCCCGGTGTTTGACTGGAAAGATCACAGTTGAAAAAAAGCGCGAAAAAGGTGCTTTGCATATAATTGATATTTCGTCTGGATATCTGCTTGAGACGTTCATCTGCTGACAGGGAAAAAAAGTTTTCAAGTTCCGGCACAGCCGCATTGCTTTCCCGGATGAACTCCTTGAGTTCCGGCAGAACATACCTGGCGTAACGCTTCAGATTCCATTGGTGATACGCGCATATGTTGTCCATGCAATTTAAATATTCCGCGCGCTTATGAATGGAATAAAGCGGAGACGCAGGAAACTTGCTGCTCTTAAACTCATCCCTTTGGCGTTTTTCCAGATCCTGTAAAGCCAAAGCGACAAGTATTTCCGCTATTTCCTCGACCTCCTGCCGCATTTCCGGAGAAAGCTCCGCAAATCGTTCCGGTGACAGCGCAAGCGTTTCTGTGCAGAACCGCATGGCGTAAAACTGAAAGCGTTTCTGTTTTTTAAGAATACGTGCTGCAAGCAGAACCTGCCGGATCATTTCCGGTTCTTTCCATATCAGCCGGGATTTCCGGAATGCCGTGCGGAAAACCACATCGGCAAATGCCAGCTCCTCCTTCGGACTCAGAACCGCACTGCCGGAAGCAAGAGTCAGAGCGTTGGCACTAAGGCCGTGTTCCAGAGCAAAATACGCCTGCGAAATCATCATCTGCGCCTCTTTGTTTCCCATTGCGGATTCGGCATGAGGTTTCAGCAGTTTTGCAAAATCAGGCACTTCATCTTCACCGGGAGCATAATCAAAACGGATGGGCGCCCCCAGGGTCTTGCCGTCCGGCTGAACAAGTTCCATCTCAAAAGAAAGTTTTCCGTCTTTTTCCCGTGCCGTGGTGCGGAATATCACTGTACCCTTGAGCAAATCATGTTTTCCTGGCTCGGACAGCAGAAGCTGCAAATGTTTCCGCTCCAGCAGTACCGCATTCCTCTGCGTCAGTATGCCACGCTCAAGACGGGTCAGGAACTCGCGTGCGGCACGTTCGTTTTCCGCCGACAAATGCACCGGAAGCAAGGGCATGAATGCCAGTTTCTGCATCCGGGCGGTTGGAAGATCCTGCCGTTTTTTCAGTGCCAGTTTCAGAAGTTCCGCTCCGGATGCGGCGGAAATCAGAGCGTCTTTTCTGACAAGATCACAGTCGACAAGGCGGATTCCTCTGCGTCCGTCAAAGATCAGAATCCGCGTCGTTTTTTCCCCGGATTCCGCAACAAAAAAGAGTTCCGCTTTTTCCAGATGCCTTTCCGACGGCTGCCAGTCGCCGGAAAGCAGGCCCGTCTGGTTCAAGCGGAATTCCTGCTCCAGAGCAGTCCGGCTGTTCCGTTCCAGAAATGTCACCGGGAGCGTTTCTCCATATACACCAAGCAGCAGATCGCAGAACATTTCCGCCTGTTTGTTCAGTGCGATCAAAGCAGCATTCACTTTTCTGTCGGCAGCACCGAGCAGAACAGCAAGAAGAAAGAGCGGCAATATCAGAAGTTTTTTCATTTGCTGTCCTCAGGCGATTTCATCTCCACTGTACCGGTTTTCGGATATCTGCTCGACAGGAGCGCAAAATCTGATCCGCTTGCCGTTCAGAATCAGATCAAGATCAAGCATGAGATTTTCTTTATCGCAGCGGGATGTTACAATCTCGCCGGAAAGTCCCGGCATATCCAGTTTGATGGCATCCTGATCGGAACAGACAAGCGAAAGCTGTATCCTTTTTCCGTTTTTCAGAAGCAGATTCAAGATTACCTGATTTTCCTCCGCTGATCCCGAACGTTCTCCTGTATACAGTTCGTCATTGACAAACAGCACTGCCGTGTCCGAACCGAAAATCCTTGCAGTTTCTGTCAATTTTGTGTAGAGGTCATAATGAACGTATTCTTTTTTCAGCAGAGGGAGCAGGAAGAAGGCGGCAAGAGAAAGCATCACCAGAAATCCTGCGGCATAACGCCAGAAATGGAAATGATGACGGGGTTCTGCCGTTTCAACTTTTGCAAAAAAATCTTGTGCGAATTCTGTTTCATCTTTGGGAAAACAGACCGGAAGAGATTTTTTCCGTTCCAGCAGTTCGTTCAAATCTTTCTCATTCATCTTTCATTCTCCTCATGGAATCCAAAAGCATTTTTTTAGCTTTATGTATCCGCTGATACAGAGCATTGACACTGCATCCGAGAGTTTTTGCCGCATCTTCACCTGAAAGACCGCTCAGGACTGCCAGATGAATCGTTTCCCTGTATCGTTCGGGGAGTTCCGCAATCGCCCTGTCCAGCATCTCCAGATCCGGATTATGAGTATCCGATACGGATTCCAAAATCTGCAAATCTCCGTGTCTCCGCTGATCCCGCATCCGTTTCCGCAACAGATCATAGCTGACCGAAACAATGATCCGCTGAACCCAGGAAGAAAGAGCTCCCGGATCACTATGAAAATAGGAGCGTTTTTCCCATGCCCGAATGAATGCCGTCTGAACGGCATCATCCGCATCGGCATGAGAATTGACGATCTGAAACGCAATTTTCCGGTATAATCCCAGATGACTCCGGATCAGCCCCGTAAACAGCTCCCTGATTTCATCTTCCCGCTTCACGCCGCGCCGAACTCCCGAATTTTTATAGTATAAGACGTTTATACCATTACATTTCTTAGCACAAAATTATTTTTTTGCAAGCCGTTTTCAATATCTTCAATAGGCGGAAACGATGCTTTCCTATTTTCAGGACAGGGCTTCGATAATTCATATTCAGCTGCACGGGATGGGAACATTGCCGGATTCCAACGCATATTTTCCAGGATATTTTTGCAGATCAACAAGCTGAAAGTCGGATTATCGTCTGCTTTTTCCAGAATATGATTGACTGCAACAACTTGTGTTTTAAATTTTCCAGGATCACCCGGAGTGAAACCGACGGTCTGGACTTCGTCTGCAATATAACAGCGGAGATCAGCATTGCAGATGGAAGCAATATATGAATTAGGTGGCAGTCGGCTCCTGCATTTGTTTTTTCAGAAGTATTTCTGTCCTTGCTGATCAAATTGGATTGATTTCATCTCCGTAAATCTTATAAGAACTCACAGGTCAATTCTGAATTCGGGCATCATCTGATCCACGATCTTTCCATCAACTCCAGCCATCTTTGCAAAGTCACCGAATGACTTTGCCGTATCACAGACCTCTCGGATGATTTCTTCCGGCCTGCTGATATCAAAATGTTTGGCCAATTGCAGAAAATCGTTTCTGATAAAATGATCCCGCTTGCCATTGATCGACATTTGATGTTGTCCGGTCCATTTAGCCCCCGGTTTGCAGGCCCAGGTTACATCATAAGCGGGAGCCAGATGCCAGACTCCATCTGGATTCATCAGAAAAGAGATGTTTTTTGTATGGTCATCGTGATTTCGAATCACCGTATTGAATACCATCCGTCGAAACATCTGATTTTTTTCTGCCGGGACCAGGTGTAACTTTTCCATTGCCGTAAAGGCTTGCTCATAAGAGTTTGCCAATGGATCATTGTAATCCATATGCTCAAGGGCGCACAAGGTTTGCATATGAATTTTTTCTCCTTTTGCACGGTCAAAACGTTTTGTTATAAAGTGTGCCATATCACCGTCCTGGAGCAAACGGCTTTCCTTCATGATAATACCGGCGGCCCGGGCCATCAGATAGCAGGCATATTCAATCCGCCCGTAAGATTTTCCCTCCTTGAGTGAATCAAATTTCAACAGCCAATGCTCACACCCCTCCGGCGCGTCCACTTGACCGGAGTAAACTTCATTGGTCTCCGGATTCCAGGCGATTACGGCTTTAGGTCGTGCGCCGCCCGCAGAAGAACCGACTTGTAAAATATCATGAAACGCTCTTTTTTTATCATCAAGTGAAGTTTGAAAAGCTTCACGGTCATGCAGGATTTCTGCTGCCAAACCAGCCAATTCGTTTACTTCAATTCTCTGCGCTTTTCGAACTCTCGAAAGAGCAGGCTGGAACTCCAGGGCTCCCATGCCGCGTTTTCCTATATAACAGAGTTTTTCAACGGCATTAAATGAATTTTCCGGTCTTTTGCGAGATAATAAATAGGCATTGATCACCTGATTGCCAAAGTAATCCGGCAGAGAATCGGCCAGCAGTCCCGGCAGTCCTTGATATGTTTCTTCCGAGAGATAAGGAAAGTTGTAAATGCTTTGCCCTTGAAGCGGCATCATCAGAGGTGCCAGTTCTAATCCCGTTTTTTTGAATTTCAACTCATATTCGAAAAATGCACTTTTCCGTTCGTGATCCCAAGCGGCAGTGCCTACCTTCATCCCCCAGAGATAGACATTGCATAACGAATAATTTTTCATGATTTCCTCGATGCTTTTTGCCGTAAATTACCCTGAAGTTTGGCCAGTTGGATAGGACTGATTGCCGGTGCCGGCAGGAAAGATTCCAAACTGTCTAATGCTTCCAGTGCATTCAGGACTCGAATGAAATTTGCCAGAGTTGCCCCCTTGCCATCTTCAAGCCTGGCGACAGAGTTGATGCCGATACCGGCCCTGATTGCAATTTCTTTTTGTGACCTGTCCATATTCAGTCTGCGGCGTTTTAAGCGCGCACCGATTTCACTCAACGCTTGTTCCAGATTCATAATTGATCCCCTGCAATTTTGCTTACACTATAACCGATAATTTTAAATATACAAGCATAATACACCAAAAAAAATATATTATATTGATTTTTTGGCTATAATATGCTATTTATGGTTTGTTAAATAACTGCTTATATTCATACTTGATATTCACCTTTAATTTAGTTTTGCACAAGTCCGTTCAGCAAAAGGGGTATTGCGTTTTTCTTTTTCCAACCTGTCGTTTTTACGGAGCTTCGTCTGGTTAGGTTGCGAATTTTCTTGCTTTAGTCTGGCTTACGCATATAATTGGATTGTGCATTTTCTTATGCGTTGAAATTCGGAGGCATCAGGGATGTTTAATGTTACAAAAATCAGGGCAACGAATGGAGCGGGGAAATCGTTCTATGCGAATCATCTTTCCGCCAACGATTATTATTCGGAATCGGAAAAGATCGTGGGGCATTGGAGGGGAATTCTGAGTTTTGATTTCGATCTTGTCTCCAGGGAAGTTGATATGGAGAGTTTTTCAATGTTTCAGCGTGGAATCAATCCTGTAACAGGTGGAAAGTTGACTCAAAGGCATGTGACGAATGGGCCGAGATTTTTTGATTTCCAATGTGCTGCACCGAAGTCAGTATCTATTATGAGTCTGTTTGACCGGAGGTTGGAAGAGGCGCATCGTGAGGCTGTAACTGAAGCGATGCTGGAGCTGGAAAAACTGGCGGCGGTTCGTTTACGGAAAGGTGAGAATGTTTTTACGAACAATTTGGAAACGACAGGTCGGATTATTTATGCGGAGTTTCATCATACGGCGAGTCGTGCTCTTGATCCTCAGCTGCATACGCATAATGTGGTGGTGAATGTGACACTGGGTTCGGATAATAAGTTCAAGGCCTTGGAGAGTGTGGAGATGTATCGGGCAATCCGGTATGCGGGAAAGGTTTATCATAACAAGTTGTCGGCGTTGTGCACGAAACTTGGTTATACGATGGAAAATCATTATGATGATAAAGGGCGAATTGTCTGGAAAGATATCAAGGGGATTCCGGAAGAGGTAATGGAATTGTATTCCAAACGTCGAAAAGAGATTGAGAAGCTGGAAGCGGAGTTCATAGAGGAACATGGCCGGAAACCGACGCTGAATGAAAATAATCAGTTGTCGATGTCAAGTCGTGCGGGCAAGATGAAAACATTGTCGGATCGCGAGGTACGGGAATATCAGTTGTCCCAGTTGACAGATGACCAGCGGAATGATTTGCGGCATATCGCAAATTGGGCATACTTTACTCAAAGAAGAGAACCGGCCTGGTGGGAAACTCAGGAAAAAATCCGGGAAGCACTCAAAGAAGTTCTGCCGCTGGTTTTTGAGCGTGAAAGTGTGGTAAAGCTGGATAAGGTGCTTGCGGAAGTGATGAATCAGCATCTTGGTGAATTTTCGCTGGCTGATATCAGAAAGGAAGTTGGAAATATTTCGGATTTACGTAACTTGGGCGGGTTGTCGGAAAATCCGTGGATGTCTCCGGAAGAGGTAATTGGCCGGGAGTTGTATGCGGTAAAATCTGTTGAAGAACAGAAAAATGTATTCGATGCGATCGCACCGGATTTTCAGGCGTTTCCAGGAGTGGAGTCAAGAATCAAACAGGCGGAGCTGGTTCATGGAATGCTGAATTCGAAGGATCGTTTTAATCTGTTCCGCGGTGTGGCCGGTGCCGGTAAGACTTCTACGTTGCAGGAATTTTGTAAAGGATTGCGTTCTGGCGGAGTGGAAAGTATTTATGTGATTGCGCCGACAAATTCGGCAACTGACGTGTTGAAACAGGAGGGGTTTGAGCAGTCGCAGACGGTTGCAAGCTTTCTGTTGAGTTCGGAAAAGCCTCCTTCCGGTAGTTTCATGATTATTGATGAAGCGGGATTGAATTCCTTGCGTGAAGGTGTGGAAATAATAAAGATTGCCCGTGCAAACAATTACCGGGTATTGTTTGTCGGCGATGCCAGGCAGCATACTGCCGTGGAGTCCGGCGATTTTTTCCGGTTGCTTGAGGAACATTCCGGAATTGAGAAGTTCTCGTTGACAGATATTCACCGGCAGCAGAATGAAGAATATCGTCGTGGAATTATGGAATGTGCATTGGGGCAGTTTGAGCAGGCTTTTGAACGGTTTGACGAGAATCATTTCATTCATGAAGGGAAATCGAAGTATCTGGAAGAGGCGGCGCAGAGCTATATGGATTATACGGATAACGGCAAGTTTATAGATCAGGCGATTCTGGTGGCCCCCACTCACGATGAGGGTGATCGCCTGACGGAAGCTGTGCGTAAAAAATTAAAAGAGCACGGCGCAGTTGCAGGAACAGGGCGAATGGCGGAAGTGTTCCGTTCCTGGAACTGGGAAAAAAGTCGTTTGAAGCAATCGGAGAATTATGTTCCAGGGACAGTAATCTCTTTTGTCCGGAATATGAAAGACATTGCCCATGCCGGTGAATCTGCAAAGGTTGAGCATGTCGAGAACGGGATGCTGTATCTGGATAATGGCAAGCTGCTCCATGTGAAGTCGGCGGCGGACTATATTGAAGTGGGAGAGATGCGGGAGATTGAACTATGTCAAGGCGATTTGATCCAGTTCAATGTCAATGTAAAGCATAGAAAGATTTATAATGGAGGTATCGCCCGGATTACTGACGATCCGAATAAAGTCATGCTGCTGTATTCCGATGGCCGGGAGCGTGGTCTGGTGGATCTTCCGGAAGATTATACCGCGTTCAAATACGGCTGGGTGACGACCTCTCACAAGTCACAGGGGCGGACTGCGGAAAATGTAGTGGTTGCGGCGCAGACTCTTGACCGTAAAGCATTTTATGTAGCATTGAGCCGGGGACGCAAGAATATGGCGCTGCATTGTCCGGAAAAGGAATTTTTGAAACAGCAGTTGTGTTTCCGGCATAGCGACCGCAAGAGCGTGCATGATTTGATTCGGGATCGCGAAATTCTTCCGGGGAGTATTCTGCCATTGTCTGAGGAAGCCCGTTCCGCCCGGGAGCGGATGCTTCCCGACGCTTCCTACAAATCCGTCAAAGGGCGCGCGTTGAAATTGGCGGAAGATTTGAAGAAGTTGGCCAGGTCTATCTGGGATTTCGGTGCGAAGATTGCAGGACGGCGCGCTCGGAACAGCAAATACGGGCTCGGCATTGTTACTGAGGAAACGTATCTTGAAATTGAACGTAATGCGGCAATTGATTCCGCCAAGATTATGGAAGAAAAACAGCAATTTAAAACTTCTCGCCCCGCTTATCGGACCCTGACAGCTGAAATTCAAGCAATGCTTGAGGATGAGCCTGCCCATAATTTTGGGAAAGCGGTTATTTCTCACAAAGAAATGGAAAAGCGTAAACAGAAAATTGCCGAAATGGATTTTGTTTTCACCAAGAAGATGCCAGTCAAGAGAGAAATTCCGCAAACTACAATTTCATTGGAGGAATTGGATGAGATGTTCAATATATGGAAAAATGCTCCCAGGCGGCCTAAAAAATTAAACCCGGAAGAAATTGAACTGGCGAAATGGATGAAAGAGAATGAGATGCCAATTTCTATGGATGCTGAAGCGGCGATCAAGGCGGAAGCTGAAGGCATATCCTTGGAAGATGCGTATGCAAAATTGCAAGCCTCAAAACAGGACCATGAAAAAGCATCTGAAAATCCGGAGATTGCTCCAGCTGTCCCGGAAAAAGCTGTTGATTTGGAACAAGTGGATGCCGATTCGCAATATGTCCCGGCTACGGAGGTAATTCCAGACCGTGTCGAACCAGAAAAACAAGTGGAGACTGCTCGGCATGATATATCGTTGAAAGCTGTTGCGGAAGTCTCGCCACAATCCTTGGATGAATCTGAAATCCCTGATAAAAATCTTGATAAGAAAGCTCCAGAGGAAGACAGGGTGGAATTGGCGGAAGTTTCGGATGCGGCGAATAATAGGGATGTACAAATTGAGAGTGGGGAGCCGGCAATATCCGACGTCCACATGGCAGCTGAATCATTGGATATCGGAAATTTGGAAGCTGTCCCGGAGGAAGTGTTTATTCCGGCCTCTCAAGCACAGATCAATGTTTTGAAGCAACTTCAGGAGGATGGCAAACTCGAAAGGATTCCGGAAAATCTTTCGAAAACGACAGCGAACCAGTTGATCAAGGAGGCTGTAGCGAACGATCCGCTTCATGAGTCTCAGATTCGCATGCTGCAAGAGCGTATGGAGCAGCATAAAATTCCGAAGATGTCGCCGGATCAGCTTTCTTCGCTGACTCAGAAGGATTTTGCAGAAATTATGAAAATACAGCCAAGATTGGTTTCTGATTCTGTGAAGCCGGATTTGGAAGATAAAAATCGTGGTATATCTCGTTAATATTCAGATGGAATGGAGTTTTTTATGAACCAGAATCCGTGGGTTGAAATGAAAGATGGGCGTGCGCCCCGTTTGTGGTTGAGTTTGCCGGAAGGTAATTTGCTGATTTCATGGGAAACAATGAAGAAGATACGGGCGACATCGGATTTTCTGAATATCGTTTTTGAATGCGAATATGGAATCATTACTTTTGCCTCTTCGGAGCCGTTGCGGGAATTATATGAGCTTATGCAAATGGAAATGGTTCGAAAAATAGATGGGACTCGTTTAGCTGTAAAAGTCGATGAGATTCCGGAATAACATCTGGATGTTGAATTGTCTTTTCTGGTTATGTGGTAGAAAAAACGTTTTCTGGCATCATTACGATACCAACCTGCATGATTTTGAGCTCAATTCAGGAAATAAATTTTTATGTCTATTTTTGCTTTTTGTGCATTCTTACCTAGGGAGTTTGAGCGTAACAGAACTTTATCAAAAAAAACAATTTATAGGTTGCGAAAATTCCTAGGATGGTGTATTATTAAGCTCAAAATAAGGTTGCGTATTTTCTTATATACGCCGGTTTTATGTCTATAGAGTAGTGATGATCGCGATCACCACCAACAGCTCGATCAGCGTGAACAAACGATTGCGTTGCGACATGGTCCATCCTCCTTGGTTTCAAGTTAAAAGTATAAAGTTGCGCTCACTTCAAGTCTTCCAGTTGCCGGGAGAGCCGCTCCGCCATCATCGCGAAGCCGCGGTCGTTGGGGTGAACCGCCACCCGGTCGAACAGAGCCGGATCGTGATCGATCAACGCGGAACCATCCACTACCCGGACCCCGGGCAGCTCCCGCAGCGCCCGCGCCGCGGCCTCCCCATAGAGCGGGAGATCATACTTCGCCTTTTCCGGCTTCCACGACGGCGGCACCCAGAGCGGAGTGATCCAGACCAGCGGCAGATCCGGACGGCGGGCGTGAATCCGCTCCGCGAACTGCGTCGCCCGCTTCGCGTACTCCTCCGGCGGCC
>ERZ779869.1770-NODE-1770-length-19147-cov-4.664100_pt1 | contig 19147 bp, 15 predicted proteins | sample MGYA00511557_ERZ779869 | MGnify/ENA primary metagenome ERZ779869 (study PRJEB29588, sample SAMEA2154620) | human gut metagenome | biome: human gut; feature: human-associated habitat; material: faeces | place: Denmark | collected 2008/2010 ...
ATTATTAATATTATTTCTTTTTATAGAAATTCCTATAACAATGCAAATCTTTCTTACAATATTTAATGTCAGATCAACTGTAAAGCAAAAACTTTCTTATCTAGCTCTAACCGTGCCTATTGGAGCCTTTTGTGTTTTCTTTATTCCAAAACCATATAGTAATATAATAACAATGGTAACTGCACCTTTTATTATAATGGGAGTATTTAAAATGAATTTCTTTAAAGCTCTTCTATCCGAATTTTTTTCAATTGCAATAATTACTGTTTTAGAAATAGCCCTTGCAAGAATCTTTTTCTTCATTTTCCATATAGATTATGATGCATGTGCATATATTCCAGTTTTTAGAATTGCAATTAACTTTTCTATATATTTTTTAATTTTACTTATGTGCAAAATAGTAAAAGAACACAAATTTAATATAAAACTCTTTGACAACATCGGCACGCGTGAAAAAATAACATTATTCTTAAATCTTACAATTGCATTTATCGTACTCTTTATGCAAATGTATTTAATCGGTTATTACAACGATACACTTCCTGCATTTATTGTTTGGGTTAATCTATTGTCATTAATTTCTTACTTTGTATTAAGCTTTTATAGTATCATCAAAACTATGAATTTGCAGAAAACTAAAGATGATTTAGAACAAGAAAAACAATACAATAAAACTTTACAAATTCTTCATGATAATATTAGAGCCTTCAAACATGATTTTGCAAATATAATTTCAGGCATTGGTGGTTATGTTGAAACAAATGATATGGAAGGTTTAAAAAAATATTACAAACAACTATTACAGGATTGCAATCAAGTTAGTAATCTTGGCTCGCTAAATCCAGATAGTATAAATAGCCCTGCTGTTTATTCAGTCTTGGCTAATAAATATTACAAAGCAGACAATTTAGGAATAAAAATATCTTTAGAAACTTTTATTGATTTCAACAATCTATATATGGGCATTTACGAATTCACTAGAATACTTGGAATTCTTATGGATAATGCAATTGAGGCAGCTTCAGAATGTGACAATAAATATATACATGTTGAAACTAGAAATGACATCAACCGTAATAGGCAATTGCTAATTATTGAAAACACTTATAAAGATACAAACATCAATATTGAAAAAATCTATGAAAAAGGCTATTCAACCAAACCTCATAATACCGGTCTAGGTCTATGGGAAGTCGAAAAAATCTTAAAAAAGCATAAAAATATAACCAGATTCACTTCTAAAGATAATAAATTGTTTAAACAGCAAATAGAAATTTATAAAAGCTAATTCTTTTCCACGGTTTTACCGTGGTCTTTGTTTTCTATCCCCAAAAAGAATGGCTATATTTCTATAACCATTCTCATTTTATTTTAATTGTTATAAGAGTTGTATTTAACTAGTCTTTTTTTATTAAGCTAGCTGGCATTTTTGGTTGGTAAACATTCCCCAAAATACACATGCTGTATTTGTAGATTTTGCATATTTTTCTGCGATTTTTGCTAATAATTTTAACATAATTATTTACCCCCTTGGAAATTTAAATTTATTTATAATAAGCATCGCCGGCTTGACGCTTTATTATCTAACTTTAAGTTCTTTCAAATAATTTTCATAACCATATTCATTTTTTGTTATTTTATATGCTACTCTAGATATACAAATAGATTCTATTATTACATTTAATAACAAAATGTTTGATAATGTATTGTCTTTAATTATTATTGAAACAATTAATGTTACTGTTGCAAATATGTAAGATAAAACTTTCTTTGTTTTTCTTTCTTTTTTTGTTAGAATTGGTAAATTTACCGTATCTGCTGGCGCATATAAACTTACCATTATCATTGAAAATACAAAAGCTATTAAAATTACTATGTATTTTGTATATATTGGTGTCCATGTTATGTATTTACTTATTAAAACATTTCCATAATAAATAGTAAGTGTTCCAATTGTGCATCCAATATTTGTTTTTAGATGAAAACCTCCGGCAACAATTTTGTACGGTAACATTGAAAAGTATGCAAATACCACAAGCCATCCTATTTTCAAGACTATTGCTACTACAAAAAGTAGTATTATTTTTGGAACTTCCCCTATTATTAATTCTAACCCATATTGTATTACTTCTGCTTTTTCATCATCTATGTCGGGCATTTCCTGTCGTATTTTATTTGTCATGGATTCGCAAATTTGATTTATCATTTTGCTCACCTCTCTTTAACTGGCTACATCATATACCATAATACGATATTTTTTTCATATTTATGATAAATTACATCATTTCATTCATAAAAATAACAATTTTATGCAAAAAAATAATTTCATGGCGAAAAATGGTATTTTCATGAAACTATTTTCTTGTTTATTATTCAATTACTATATTTTCTAATATTTTCCAGCTTTTTTCTTTTTCTGGTACTGCCCTAAAAACCATCTCTTCTTTACTTATTGGATGCTGTATTGTTAATTTATATGCCCATAGGCAAATTTGCTTTCCATGCCCTCTACCACCATATTTTTGGTCGCCATATATACTATGTTGTCTGCTAGAAAGTTGAACTCTTATTTGATGATGCCTACCCGTATGCAAATCTATTTTTAGCACTGATAAATTCAATTCTTTATCATATTTAAGTACTTCATAGTCTAACTCTGCATATTTAGAGTTCTTTGTTCCTTCTCTTACAACTTTACTCATATTTGTTTTTTCATTTTTTAATAAATAATCCTGTAAAGTTCCTTTATTCTTCTCAAATTTTCCATTTACTATTACTAGATAATTTTTTTTAAATACTTTTTCTCTTACCTGCTCACTCAGTCTTGCTGCTGCCTTTGAAGTCTTAGCAAATACCATTACACCACCAACTGGTCTATCAAGTCTGTGTACAAGCCCCAAATAAACATTTCCTGGCTTATTATATTTTTCTTTTATGTATTGCTTTACTATTGCAAGCATGTCTATATCTCCAGTTTTATCTCCTTGTGAAGGAATATTTACAAGTTTCTCTACTACAATTATATGATTATCTTCATATAGTATTTTTAGGTTAATCTCAGCATTACCAATTTTTATTAAATATATTTGATTTTTCATTTTATTTTTTCACCCATTTTGAATATATTCCACATGGTAATATAAAGTCAGAATCAGTCATTGGAAGTCCAACTTCACCATTTTCAAATATGCCATCATCTGCTCTTTTACCATATTTTTTTCTCATATTCATTTTCAATAAATTTTCTAGTACCATACTAGATGTTCCTGTTGTGTATGAATTTATTAAGAAGAATAATGGATTATCTGATAATACTTGCATGCAAATTTCTATGAGCATTGGTAGATTTTCTTCAAACTTCCAAACCTCTCCATTTGCGCCTCTTCCATAAGAAGGTGGATCCATAATTATTGCATCATACTTGTTTCCTCTACGAATCTCCCTTTGAACAAATTTTACAACATCATCCACAATATATCTTACTGGTCTTTCTTGCAATCTTGATGATACAACATTTTCTTTTGCCCACGCAACCATTCCCTTAGAACTATCTACATGGCACACAGATGCACCAGCATAAAGACAAGCAACAGTTGCTCCTCCTGTGTATGCAAATAAGTTCAAAACTTTAATTTCTCTATTTGTAGTTTTTATTTCATTCTGAATTTTATCCATCATCCAATCCCAGTTAACTGCTTGTTCTGGGAAAATGCCAGTATGTTTAAATCCCATTGGCTTAATATTAAAAGTTAAATTTTTATACTTAATTTGCCAGCTATCTGGTAGCCTTTTCTTATAATCCCAATGTCCACCACCAGTACTACTTCTATTATAACGCGCATTAGCCTGCTTCCATTTTTCTGGATATTGCTTATCATTCCAAATTATTTGTGGATCTGGTCTAACAAGATAGATATTATTCCATCTTTCAAGCTTTTCACCATTAGCCATATCCAAAATTTCATAATCTTTCCAATTATTTGCTACTTTCATTAAATTCATCCTTTTCTAATTTGTTATAATTACCATTGTTTTTTTATATTGCAAGTTCAATAACTAAAATGTATATAGATAGTTAATAAAACTGTACTAATAACATTTGCATCGTCTCCTTTCGTCAAGGAGCAACACATCACACTCTGTTTTACTTATATCATATAAAATTATACTAACTTTTGATAGATAAATCAAGCAAACATTAGAAATTTCAAGAAAATCTCGCATTTTTATTTACAATCTTTGCAATAACTCCATAAAACTATATACCAACACACAGTCTAACATCATTAAAATAATACATATTATGCTTATTGATGTTATGAATTTGTGTTCATACATAAATTTTACTACTTTATTTTTATTATTAATTTCCACTTTACAAATTTTCTCTTTGTTTATTGTTGCTTTACTTATTTTTTTAACAATTTTCTTAGCTTTGTCATATTTATTTTCCCTTATTCCCTCTACTTTTAAATTTTCATGCTTGTCCTCTCCATTAAAAAATTTTACTCCTAAAACAATATCTTTAGAATACTCCATAAATCCCCCTTTTCAGGCAATCTTTTCAGGAAAAAGTTTGCCATTTTATATTCTTATTATAAAATATATTCAGCTTGTCCGAGATTTATGACAAAAAAATTTCGCCCAAAAAGGGGCGTCCCTAATAGGCGAATTTTAATGTATAAGTGCATTTTTTATCTCTACTGCTAACTCTTCATTTATTCCTTTTACTTCTGCTATTTCTTCTACACTTGCATTTGATATGTTTTCTACTGTTCCGAATTTTTTTAATAGTTCTACTTTTTTTACAGTGCCTATTCCTTTTATATTATCTAGTGCAGACCTGGTTACTTCTTCGTTTCTTAGCTTTTTGTGGTATCCTATTGCTGTGTCGTGTACTGCGTCTTGAAACATTGTTATCGTATTTAAAAGTGTTTGTGAAATTTCTAACTCTTCTCTTTTGTCATTCATTAATGCACGAGTTTGGTGCTTATCGTTTTTTACCATTCCAAATACAGTAATATTTACTCTATCTTTTTCTGTTAATTCTATGTTTTTTTCTTTTGCCTTTTGTTCTATTTCTTTGTTTACATTTCTTATTGCCTGTTGAATTGCATGTATTTGTGTTATGCCTCCATCTGCAAATATTACATCTGGTAGTTCTCCGAATCCGTTTAGTTTGTCTTCATTTAGAATTGGCACAGAATGTCTTAAACGTCTTGTTACTACTTCTTCCATACATGCTGGATCATCTTGTCCAACAACTTCTTTTATTTTGAATCTTCTTGCCATTTCTTTTTTTATTATACCATCTTGCATTACGCACATACCGGCAACCATATTGGTTCCAGATAAGTTTGATATATCGTAACATTCTATTTTTCTTGGCAATTTTTCTAAGTTTAATACATGTTTTAATTCTGCTAAAATATTGTATTTGTCCTTTTCCTTGTTCTGTAAAGTGATTAAGGCATTGTTCTCTGCCATTTCTACGAATTTCAATTTTTCACCTTTCTGCGGTGTCTTTATTTCTACTTTTCTTCCTGCAGATTCTGTTAATAGCATTTCGATTGCATCCTTGTCTTCAATCTCCTCTTTTATCATTATTTTATTTGGTAGAATTGTTCTTTCCATATAATATTGTTTAATAAAGCTTGAAATTATTTCACTATCTTCCTCATCTTCTAAGCCCTTGAATATGTAGTGGTCTCTGCCAATCATCTTACTATTTCTAACATAGAACATCTCAATACAAACTTCTTCGTCTTTTCTTGCTAAACCAATTACATCTATATCATTTTCAGAAATATTTGAAACCTTTTGTCTTTGTGAAATTCTATCTATCGCAAATATTTTATCTCTTATTTCCTGAGCTTTTTCATATTCCATTTTCTTAGAAGCTTCTAGCATTTCTTTTTCTAGCTCTTTCTTTAAATTATCGGTCTTACCTTCTAAAATAGAAATAATTTCATCAATTTGCTTTCTGTAATCTTCCTTACTAATATATCCCATGCAAGGAGCCATGCACTTCTTTATGTGATAATTCAAACATGGTCTATCCTTATATTTAAAGCTTCTACACTGTCTAATCTTATATCTAGACTTGATAAACTCAATCATTTCCTTAGCACTTCCAGCATTCGCATAAGGTCCAAAATACTTCGCACCATCATTCAAAATTCTTCTTGTAATATACAAATCTGGATAATCTGCCTTCACATTAATTTTAATATATGGATATGTTTTATCATCTTTTAAAAGCACATTGAATTTAGGCATGTTCTTCTTAATTAGATTACACTCCAAAATAAGAGCCTCTGCCTCATTATCGCACACTATATACTCAAAATGGTCAACTAACGCAACCATATTTTGAATTCTTTTTGTTTTCTTATTCTTTCTAAAATACTGCCTAACCCTGTTTCTTAAAACAACAGCCTTGCCAACATAAATAATTTTGTCATTTTTGTCGTGCATTATATAAACCCCTGGCTTTTTAGGCAGTTTTTTTAGTTCTGCTTCTATATCAAACATAATTTTTTACCTCGTAATATATTTTAGCACAAAAATAAGAGATTTTCAAAATTTATTGACAATCTCAGTGCAAATGTAATATAATAAACATAGGAAATAAAGAAGCCACAGAAATGTGTGCTACCTATTAATATTTGGTTAACACCACATAGCTAGGCAAAGCGTAATGTGGTGCTTTTATTATTTGCTCAAAATTACTACTAGTGCAATAATCAAGGCAAATGCTATAATAGTCATTCCTACTAAACCGTAGAAAAGTAAGTATATAATAAATATAGCTTGTTCCAACATATAGCACCACCTCCAATCTCACAGCATAAACTGTGTATGTAAAGTGGTAGCACCCACACTGTGCTTATTCTCATTTCCTATAGCAAACAGTATAGTATATTTTTACTCATTTGTCTATCAAAAAAGTAAAATTTTATATTTTTTATATATCAAAAAACTTTCAAAATCCTTGATTATATTCCAAACATATATTTGAAATAATGACCAATAAATTTTGAAAGTTTATTGCATTATATTAAAATGATTTATTGCTATTTCCTGCTGATTTTTCACAAATTTTAGTGCAATTAATTTATTGCTATTGCTATCTTGTATAACCCGCTTCTTGCAATGTTTTTGCAAGTTTTATGCAGTCTTTATTTCTAGCCTTAGCTTATCAGCTATCATTGCTATAAATTCTGAATTCGTTGGTTTTCCCTTGCTTGCAGATACTGTATAGCCAAATATGTTTTCTACAACTGCTGGTTCTCCTCTGCCCCACGCAACTTCTATAGCATGGCGAATCGCACGCTCTACACGACTTGGCGTAGTGTGGTATTTCTTGGCTATGTCTGGATACAGTTGTTTTGTTATTTGGTTTATTATATCAATATCATTTACAACCATCATTATGGCTTCTCTTAAATATTGATATCCTTTAATATGTGCTGGTACACCAACTTCATTGATTATATTTGTAACTAAAGCTTCTAATCCATCTTCACTCTTTTTGTCAATTTGTTGTGGTATATCTATGTACTGGGATTTCGTTTCTTTCACAATAAAGCTTCCTCTGTTTGTAGAAGGCTGATAATATCTCAATTCTTTTATTCTTTTTATTAATACCTCTATGTCGAATGGTTTTACAACATAATATTGAGCCCCTAAAGTTATTGCTTTTTGTGTTATTTTGTCTTGACCTACTGCTGAAAGCATTATGCATATTGGCCTTTTTTCTAGTCTCATTGAACTTAATCTTTCTAAGACTCCTAACCCATCTAAATGTGGCATAATAACATCTAATAGTACAACATCTGGCTTTAAAGTAGATATAATGCTGAGTGCTTCCTCTCCGTCTTTTGCCATGCCAACAACCTGCATGTCCTCATCCTTTTCTAGATAGTTTGCTAAAGTTGTTGCAAATTCATTATTGTCGTCAGAAATCAAAACTGTTATTTTTTCATTCACTCTTTCGTTCCCCCTATTCTTATTTACATAGTTGTAAATCTTTTACAACGTGTATTATATACGCATATTTTGCTTTTTGCAATAGTTTTTGGGAAACTTTTCCATTTTTCTTCATACATTATTGTGCTTTTTCAACGAATTTTCGACATAATATACCGATTTCTTTTATTTTGAATGGTAACTGCCTATTAATTTCCATGTTTTTTGATATCAATTTATTATATTCTTCTTCATTTAATTCTATTTTTTGAATTATATTTTCAGAATATTTTGTTTCTACAATTTTTATATTGTTTCTTTCACAATAATATTTAAATTTTTCATTTTCCGAATATTCTATCTCTAGGCTTGCTTGTAATCCATTTTCAACTTCTATTATTTTTCCATTTTCTATTGATGCCAATGCGGTATTTGAATACGCTCTTGTAAGTCCTCCTGTTCCTAATAATATTCCACCAAAATATCTTGTTACAACAATAAGAACATTATTCAGGTTATTTTTTCTTATAACATTTAAAATTGGAGCACCTGCAGTTCCAGATGGTTCTCCATCGTCACTGCTCTTTTCTAATAAATTTCCATCTTTATCAACGATACTAAACGCAAAACAGTTGTGCTTTGCGTCATAGTATTTCTTTTTTATTAAATTGATTTTTTCTTCCGCTTCTTCTTTACTCTCTATATGGCAGCTATTTGCAATAAATCGAGATTTTTTCTCCACAATCTCTGCAGTAGAAGCCTCTTTTAAAGTACAAAACTTCAATTCATTTTCCTTTCTAGTATTCTGAGCCTGCCGTAAATCCTGTAGAATATGCAATTTGCAAGTTAAATCCACCAGTATATGCGTCTACATCTATTATTTCTCCTGCAAAATACAGTCCATTAACTATCTTTGATTCCATTGTTTTTGGATTTATTTCTTTTACATTTATTCCACCAGAAGTTACAATTCCTTCTTCTATGGGTCTAAATCCAGATATTGTAATAGTAAAGTTTTTTAGGAGTTTTACTAGGTTCATTCTTTCTTCTCTTGTAATCTCGTTTACTTTTTTATATGGATTTATTTTTGATAATTCAACTACCGTATCAATCATTTTTTGTGGCAATAAATTGTTTAAGCAATTTTTGAATTCTTTGTTCTTTCCTTCTAAAAAGTCTCTTTGTATTCTGTTATCAAGTTTTTCTTGTTGTAATGCTGGTTTTAAATCTATTACAAGCTGTATTTTTCCTTCTTTTAAGAGGTTTTCTACATTTTTATATCTTAGTAAATGTGCTGATGAACTCAATATTGTTGGTCCAGATACTCCAAAATGTGTAAATAGCATTTCTCCAAAATCTTCATATATTGTCTTGCTTTTGTTTGTATCAATCAATTTTATTTGAACATTTCTTAGGCTTAAGCCTTGCATTTGTTTACAAATATTTAAAGATTCGCCTTCTGCTGTTAATGGAACAAGTGATGGTTTTACAGGCACTATTGTATGTCCTAATTTTTGAGCAATTTCATATCCGTCTCCAGTAGAACCTGTTGCAGAATATGTTTTTCCACCAGTTGCAAGAATTACTTTGTCTGCTAAAATTTTCTTTTGGCCACCATTCTCATCTTCGTACATTACACATACTACTTTATTTTCTTTTGTCTCTATTCCCACAACTCTGGTATTAAATTTTATTTTTACTCTTTTATTTTTTAGCTCAGTTTCAAATGCCTTTAACACATCGAGTGATTTATCGGAAGTTGGAAATATTCTATTCCCTCTTTCTTCTTTCACACTGACACTGTGTTCTTTTAAGAAATTAATTATATCTAAATTCGTATAATTATCAAAAGCACTATACAAAAATCTGCCATTCCCCGGAACATTCTGTATAAAATCCTTTATATCCAGACTACTTGTAATGTTACATCTGCCTTTACCTGTAATAAGTAACTTCTTACCTAATCTATCATTTTTTTCTAGCAAATAAACTTCATTTCCATTTTTGCTAGCAGTTATCGCAGCCATCATTCCAGCTGGACCACCACCAATTACTACAACCTTCATTAAAAATCCTTTCTTTTCGCCCAAAAAGGGGCGTCCCTATTGGGCGATTGCTTTTATTAATCCTAATTTTCCATATTCATATGTTAATGCACCTTGTTGGAATCCAACAAATGGAGCTCTTAGCGGTCCATCGCAAGATAGCTCTATTGAAGAACCTTGTGTGAAACTTCCAGATGCCATTATTATTTGGTCTTGGTACCCTGGGGTATCACATGGTTCTGGCAAAGAGTCTGAATCTACTGGTGAACCAGCTTGTATTCCTTGGCAGTATTTTATTAATTTTTCTCTGTCACCAAATTCTATAGTTTGAACTATGTCTACTCTTTCTGCATCAAATCTTGGTTCTACTTTGTAGCCCAACATTTCCATTACTTTGCTGGTTAATATTGCTGTTTTTATGCTTGCTTTTACAACACTTGGTGCTAAAAATAATCCTTGCAAAAGACTTCTGTTTATACCTAAGGTTGGACCAACACCTTTTCCTTCTCCTGGAACTGTTAATCTTTCTGCTGCAAGCTCTACTAAGTCTTTTCTACCTGCTATGTATGCACCATTTGGAGCAATTCCTCCACCTAGGTTTTTTATAAGTGAACCTACTATTACATCGGCTCCTACTTCTAATGGCTCTCTTTTTGATACAAATTCGCAATAGCAGTTGTCTATCATTATTATTACGTCTTTGTCTACTTCTCTTATTGCTTTAATTACTCTTTCAACCTTATCTAATGAAATACTCTTTCTTAAAGCATAACCTTTTGAGCGTTGAATTTCTATTAATTTTACTTTTGATTGTTTTAATCTCTCTGTTATTTTTTCATAATCAAAGTCGTCATTTATTAAATCGATTTGTTCATATTTTACTCCAAATGATTTTAATGAACTTGGATTTTCTGCAATTCCAATTACTTCATCTAGTGTATCATATGGCTTACCATTTATGCTTAGCATTGTATCTCCAGGTCTTAAAAAAGCAAATAATGCAACTGTTAAAGCATGTGTTCCAGATATAAATTGTCCTCTTACGATACAGTCCTCTGCCTTTAAAACATCAGCAAAAACCTTTTCTATTTTTTCTCTTCCAATATCTCCATAACCATAACCTGTAGTACTTCCAAAATCCGCTTCATTTACTCTATTTTCTTGAAAAGCTTTTAATACTTTTTCACTATTAAATTCACATATTTCTTCAGCCTTTTCAAACTCTTTTGATAACTCTTTTTCAGCTGAATTTATAAGTTCTCTGGCACTTTCTAAATTATAATTTTCCATTTTCATCCTCCATTTATGCTACAAATTCATAATTATTTAATCACATTATTTTTCAACCATTTATATCTCATTTGTAAAATATGCCACCTCATACAAACTACTTACCTCATAATATTCGCCTATAAAGTTTGGTGCATATTCATTTAATTCATATGTTGGTACTTTTACTTCGTTTCCTTTAGAATCCACTACGCCCCATCTTCCATTTTGCTTAACAGCTCCAAAGCCATATTCATTAAGGTCTATTGCCATATCATATTTAAAATCTACAACTGTATTTCCATTTTTGTCAACATATCCCCATTTGCCATTTTGTTCTTTTGCAAATATTTCGTTGTTTGTAAATATGTCTTTTGCATCTTTTTTGTTTCCGTCATAGTCTAAATAAGCTATTCCATTTGCTGATGTTACTTTTAAATAATTGTCTTTTATATAAACGCGAATATCTGTTAGTTCTAGCACTTTTTCCATTTTTTTGTTATATATTTCAGAAGTTTTTGTGTTTGAATCTATTATTTGTACTATGTTTGTTCCTTTTATGTTTTGAATTGTATCTTTTTCCAGTGGTATTACTGTATTGCCACTAACATCTAGCACACCAGATTTTCTACCATTTGATACTATAAAGTAATCTCCAAATGCATATGAAATGTTTGAATATTTATTTTCTATTACTGATATTTTGTTTTGATCTATTACCCCATATTGATTGTTTCTATCTATTGTTATACTATATTTTCCATTTGCAACTTTTTCTACACTCTTATAGCTATCATCGCTCTGCAAAGTTCCTGCAACATCAAATACCAATAGTTTCCCGTCTTTTTCTGCGTTTAGATAGCTTCCCGCAAATGTAATATTTTCATATTGAATTGGCAATATCATGCTTCCATCTAAATCGTATACTCCTTGTTTTGCATTTTGTTGCAATACAAATATTTTGTTTTCACTATCAAAGTCAATGTCTTCATATTGATTATCTATAAGTGTTTGGCCATTTTTTAATACTCCAGCCATTCCATTTTTATATGTTATTAAATATACTGTTTCATCATCTTTCAAAGAAGTTATTCTTTTTACATTTGTGTAAATTGTATCTAGTGTTTGTCTATTCTTATAATTTATATAACCATATCTATATCCATTGTCTGTTCTTACATTTACAATATAGCCTGCTTTTTCATATTTTGTTTCTTCATTATAGTACCCATCTGTTGTAATCGAATTGTATTCTGGTTTTACAATTTCTTCTCCATTTATGTCTATAAGTCCATATTTGCCATCTTTTTGAACTCTTAATACTCCGTCTTTATATTCTAAGGTTTCTATACTATCATAAATTGCCGATGTTATTCCTTTACCATCAATGCTAACCAATCCATACTTTTCTCCATCTTGATATTTCAAAATTTGAGTTTGATACGTATTAGAAATTGATGTATTATTGTTTGGAATGGCTTGTACATTTTTGTATTTTGTTAAAACTTCTTTGTTATTTGCATTTAATACCTTTGTTGTTCCATCTTTATTCATACAAATAAATATTGCCTTAGAAGGGTTTGGAATCTGAACAGAATCATATTGTGGCTCTATTACTGTCTTTCCAGTCTTGTCTATTACTCCCGCCTTTTCTCCAATAAGCGTAGAAAAATAGTTATATTCTGTTACTTCTTCTAATTTTATCTTTTTGTTTTTACTAATATTCTTAGCAACCATAACAATTACTACTATTACAACTATTAAAAGTAACAGTCTAGTTAAAGCTTTTTTGTTAGCTTTTTTTCTTTTATTTTTTCCATTCTTTACTGTTTTTCTTAAATCATCTGGATTATTAACTTGATTTCTACTCATTACAACTTCTCCCTTTCATTTTTCACATATGTTTAACATTGGTTCTCTTTACTCTCTAGATCAGAAAATTGTAATTATTTTTCAATCCCTGCATCTGTCTGAATATCAAAGTAAAACTCAATGCCATTTTCTCTATTTACTGCACCATATTTAGAATTGTAGTTATTCATTATTGCTTTAACAAGTGCAAGCCCTATTCCTGTACCACCATCTGCTCTATTTCTAGATTCATCAACTTTGTAAAATCTTCCCCAAATTCTTTCTAGATTTTCTTCTGACAATGTGTCTCCTGTATTAAATACCGATATTTTTACTTTATGTTTTTCTTTATCTTCTTTTAATTTTATTTCTATATATTTTTCACCATTTACTTCTTTTGTATGCTTAATTGCATTTGTAAAATAGTTTGTAAACGCTTGCTCTATGTAGAATTCGTCAGCATACACATTTACCTTTTTGTCTGTTTCAAATCTTACTTCTTTTATACCCTTTTCTTCTAGCATAACATTACATTTTCTTATTACTTCCTGTATTAGCTCGCATATATTAAAAGTGTCGTTGTTAAACTCTCTTTTTCCATATTCTAGCCTCATAAGTTCTAATAGTTGTCTTACCAATTTATCCATTTTATTAGACTCATCTAAAATAACTTCTGCATAGTATTTTCTAGATTCATCATCAGCATTTACATTTTCAACTAATCCCTCTGCATAGCCTTGTATCAATGCAATCGGCGTTTTCAACTCGTGTGATACATCAGAAATAAATTGTTTTCTCATTTCATCTATTTTGGATTTTTCTTCTATGTCTCTTTCTAGTTCTACATTACTGCTACGTAGTTGTTTTATTGTTCCTTCCAACTTTTGAGACATCAAATTTATACTTTTTCCAAGTTCATCTATCTCATCATTAGACCCTGTTGGTTCATATTTTTTGCTAAAATCTAATTTAGACATCTTATTTGCAATAACATTCAATTCTAGTATTGGGTTGGTAAACCTTCTAGAAACGTACGAAACTGCAATTCCTGCTATTACAATAGCAATTACTCCAATTATCAACAACAAATTATTAGAAATTCTAACGCTCTCCTCTATTGCAGAAATTGGAATTTGAATATAAATTTTATAGCCATTATCTAGTTCACCAGATAACAATATGCTATTTAGACTAGACGTCGCTACTTTTTTTATCTCCATATTGTTATTCGAATATAAAACTCTTTCTCTTTTTCCAAACAATTTCAGCCTATTATTCTCTAAATTTTGACTAATCATATTGGAAAAATTTTCGTTAGTAGAAAATACTAGCATATAATCCTCATTTTCTACCATTATATCAAAATTATTAGCCAGAGCATCATTTCTTATTTTTAAGAGAATTGAACTTTCATTATTATTATACATATCGTTAATTTTATTGTACTCTTTTTTTACAGAATTTATTTTAGAAACCATGTAAAAAGTCTCTAATACCATGCTGTTCATTATAACCAGCAATGCAACAATGAATATTACTATAACACTGAGTGTAATAAAAAGCTTTACACGAACGGACTTAAATCTTGTTTTTTTCACTCTTAATCATATTCCTCCTTCATCACAAAACTCACTTGGAAAAGAATTAAATTTTGACAAGGATTTACTACTTTTTAACTTCAAACTTATATCCAATTCCTCTTATTGTTTCTATATATTTGCCTTTTTTTCCTAGCTTGTGTCTTATTTTTTTTATATGACTATCTATCGTTCTAGAATCTCCATAATAGTCATAGTTCCATACATTGTTTAATATTTTATCTCTTGACAATGCGATTCCTTGGTTCTCTACTAAATATACTAATAACTCATATTCTCTTAGACTAAGTTCAATTTGCTTTCCATCAACCGAAACAGTTCTTCCTTGATTGTCTATTTGAATTCCACCATAGTCTTTTACTTCTTTATTATCTCCTGCTGTTCTTTTTAATATTGCCTCTACTCTTGCAACAAGTATCTTAGGACTGAATGGCTTAGAAATATACTCGTCCACACCTAACTCAAAGCCGAACAATTCATCTTGTTCTTCGCCTCTTGCTGTAAGCATCATAATTGGCACTTTAGAAGTTTGTCTAATCTGTCTTAATACAGACCAGCCATCTAATTTAGGCATCATTACATCCAATAATATTAATCTGATTCTATTTTGATTTTCAGAAAACACTTTTAAAGCTTCTTCACCATCAGCAGCTTCCATTGTATTATAATTTTTTTGTTTTAAGAAATCTTTAATAAGCTTTCTCATTCTCTCCTCATCATCAACTATTAAAATACAATCATTTTCCATTTTTATTTGTTCCTCCTTACAGTTTCGGTTTGAAAAAGAATGAAACTTGACATAATCAAAATTGTAATACTTTTTCAAGCCTATTCCTTACCAAAAATATTTTATCTCTATAATTTTAAAATATCTTTGTGTCTTAAATATGAACATTTAGCAAAAATATGAGCTTGTCCATCATAATATCCAAAATAATTTCATTTTTATAAATTTAAACTGGAAATTCGTCCTTTTAGTTGATTGAAGAGTTTCAACTAAGAGCAACATGTTTCAATTTTATAAATAAATTATTTCTGGTCTTGAGTATCATTCATTGGTTTTTCTTTAATATAAATATTTTGTCCTGGATATGATAGTTTTACATTTTCTGATTCTAATACTTTTAGTATTTCCAAATTTACACCATCTTTAAATGCCTCGAAATCGTCATACCCTGTCTGAGTTGAATTTAAGTATATAAATATCTGTATTCCTTCAAGTTTAATGTTTTCAAAATGTACTTGTATAGAGTCTGGCATTATCTGTGGATTTGTTTTTAATGCAAATTCTATTTTTTTCAATAATCTTTTTACTGTTGCTTCTGATGTATTTAATGGTAAATTTAATGTTGTTGAGTAACGTCTCTTATCTATGTTTCCCCAATTTTTAACAAAACTTTCAACCACTGTAGAGTTGTTTATGGTTATTACAGTATTGTCAGTTGCTTTTATTTTTGTACTTCTAAAAGTTATATCTATTACAGTTCCAGAGTAATCTCCAACTTCAATCCAATCTCCAACAGAGAAAGGCTTGTCTGTAATTATTGCAAATCCACCAAATAGATTCTTTGCAATATCTTGCGCAGCAAATGCAATTATAACACTAGATATTCCAAGTCCTGTTACTAGACCTCCTAAATTATATCCTAGTTCTAGTAATACCAAATATATTGCCACAAAATAAATTACTGCTTTAGCAATTTTGCTAACAAAGTTATTTAATTGCTTATCTCCACTATATTTTGTTTTTTCTTCTAATTTTTCAAATATTATAGATTTTGGATTAAATATGTCTGCAAGTCCATTTGAAACACATATAATAAGTGCAATTTTATATAATTTAACTAGTGTAATATTTGCCTCTGTTGATAAATTTAATAACATAACAGCAATATAAATTCCAGTAACTTTAATTATTCTACTTAAAGGCTTATAAAAAGCATTTTGCTTAATTTTCTTCTTATCTTTTTCTTTTAAAGAAAACAATCTTATTATCACATAGCTTATCAAATTGCTTATCATAAAAAACAATGCTATTACAATTACAGAAATTGCTATGTCTAATAATGTTTCTTTATTTAAATTTTTAACTTTATCAACTAAACTTTCAATTATATTCATTCTTGTTTAATATTCTCCTTTTGTTCACGTTTTTCCATTTTTAAGTGTGACTTTTATTGTGCAAATTTCTTGTTATACTCTCAAAAATATACTTACTTCATCCAGTACATAGTATATTAAGCATATTAGTAATCCTGTCTATCTTGTTTCTTATTCCATTCTATAAAAGGGTATTCACAGCATGGATTTTTAAGCTGTTCTTCATCTATTATGTAGTTTTCACCTTTTATATATTCTTGAATTCCTTCATCTCTAAAACCACTACTAACAGCACTATCGTAGCTTTGTGAATAATATATTGTTTTAATATCTGCCCAGCAAGCAGCCGATAAGCACATAGGGCAACTCTTTGCTGTTGTAACTAAAATGCAGTTTTCTAAAGACCTTGTATTTAAAGCCTTGCAGGCACTTCTAATTGCGTTTACTTCTGCATGTGCAGTCGGATCTTTTGATGCAATTACTGTATTTCTTTCTATTAGCAGAATAATATATTTGCCATTTTCTTTTTCGTAAATTATTCCGGCTCCGAATGGACCTCCAATGTTATTTTTAACCCCATCTATGGCATATTTTGAAGCAAGTTCATACACTTCATTTACACATTCCTCAAGGTTATCATATTCATTATTTTCAATTTCATAATTAAACATATATCCATTCTTCCTTTCACTTTAATTATATTTTTCTTGTTAAATAAAATATTCCATATCTATTATACAATATTTTTCGATTTTTTCCACTTTTTTCTTCGATTTTTTTAATTTTATGGTATAATTACATCATGAATAAAAATTTTAGGAGTGATTTTTTTGAAAACAAATGAAACAATGATGCAATTTTTCGAATGGTATCTCCCTTCTGACGGAACTCTTTGGAAAACTGCTGTAAATGAAGCGCCATATCTTGCAAAAGCTGGAATAACACAAGTCTGGTTTCCACCAGCATATAAAGGAAATGGCGGTAAAGATGATGTTGGTTATGGTGTTTATGATTTATACGATTTAGGCGAATTTGACCAAAAGGGTTCTATTGCTACAAAGTATGGAACTAAGGTTGAATATCTTGTTGCAATAAATGCTATGCACAATTATGGAATAAAAGTTTTAGCAGATGTAGTATTCAATCAAAAAATGGGTGCAGACGAAACTGAAGATGTAATTGCAATAGAAGATAATCCACAAAATAGATCTGAATCTCTTGGTGAGCCTAAAGAAATTACAGCTTGGACTAAATTCACTTTTCCAGGTCGCAATGATATGTACTCTTCTTTTAAATGGAACTGGACTCATTTTCATGGAACAGATTGGGACGAAAAAACAAAAAAGAACTCTGTTTATAGATTTTATGGTAAACATTGGGATGAATTGGTTGATAAAGAAAATGGAAATTTCGACTATTTAATGGGTTGCGACGTAGACTTAAACAATGTGGATGTTGTCGAAGAGCTTACAAATTGGGGAAAATGGTATTTACAAACAACAAATGTAGATGGTTTCAGAATGGATGCTGTAAAACATATACGTGCATCTTTCTTTGAAGATTGGCTTGAAGAATTGCGCGAGTTTTCTTCAAAACCTCTATTTACTGTTGGAGAATATTGGAGTGGCAATCTTGAGGCTTTACAAAATTACTTAAAAACTACAAATAATGCCCTTTCACTATTTGATGTTCCGCTTCATTACAATTTATTTAATGCCTGCCACAGTAATGGAACTTATGATATGAGAACAATTTTTAATAACACATTAGTTGCAGAAAATCCAAATTCAGCAGTTACATTTGTAGATAACCATGATACAGAACCTGGGCAAGCTTTGCAATCTTGGATTGATGACTGGTTTAAGCCTCTTGCCTATTCTCTAATTTTACTTAGAAAAGATGGTTTGCCTTGCGTATTTTATGGAGATTACTATGGCATTCCAGATAAAAATGTATCAGCTAAAAAAGACTGGTTGGAAAAATTGATATTTGCAAGAAAAAATTTTGCGTACGGTTCACAAATAGATTATTTTAACGACCCACACATTATAGGCTGGGTTCGTACCGGAGACCGTGAAAGAGAAAATTCTGGAATGGTTGTAATAATGACAAACTCAGATGGCGGATGTTTACAGATGAATGTCGGAAAAAATCTTGCTAACTCAGTATTCTACGATTATACAGGAAACATGAAAGAGTCTGTTTACGTTGACCAAGAAGGAAATGGAATATTCTATGTAAATGGCGGAAGTATGTCAGTTTGGGTAAAACAAAATTTAGAATAATTTTAACTTTATATATTTTTGCAAATTT
>ERZ779869.1777-NODE-1777-length-19132-cov-3.610631_pt1 | contig 19132 bp, 18 predicted proteins | sample MGYA00511557_ERZ779869 | MGnify/ENA primary metagenome ERZ779869 (study PRJEB29588, sample SAMEA2154620) | human gut metagenome | biome: human gut; feature: human-associated habitat; material: faeces | place: Denmark | collected 2008/2010 ...
ATGCGGACCTTGTACTCGGGCTTGTCCTCGCGGTCGCGGCCCTTGCGCTCGGCCTCCCAGAACTGCGGCATGGTGAGCGTCTGCTCGCCCGCAATTTCATTGACATAGTCCAGAATACCGTTTGGGTAGCAGTAATCCGTCTTAACGAATTTTCCGTTTTCCTGATCGCGGAATGTGAACGTCACGCCCGCATTGACAACAGCCTGCCGCTTAAGCGTATCCTCAAAGTACTCCTTGGGAATATCGATATCGGTAAAGACGGCCAAATCCGGTTTCCAGCGGAAAATAGAGCCGGTTGCTTTGCGGTCGGTCGGCTCCTTTTTCATCTTGCCGACGAGTTCGCCCTTTTCAAAATGCAGCGTGTATTTAAATCCGTCACGGCGAATGATCGCGTCAAAATATTCGGATGAATACTGCGTAGCGCAGGAGCCAAGGCCGTTCAGGCCGAGGGAAAATTCATAGTCGCCGCCGGTGTTGTTCTGGTATTTGCCGCCTGCGTAAAGTTCGCAAAAGACGAGTTCCCAGTTGTATTTCCCCTCTTTTTCGTTCCAGTCAACCGGGCAGCCGCGGCCGAAGTCTTCGACTTCGATAGAATGGTCTTCATAGCGCGTGACGAGAATTTGCCTGCCATAGCCCTCGCGCGCTTCGTCGATAGCGTTGGACAGAATTTCAAAGACGGCATGCTCGCAGCCCTCCAGGCCGTCGGAGCCAAAAATGACCGCCGGCCGCAGCCGGACACGGTCTGCGCCCTTCAAAGACGAGATAGACTCGTTTCCGTAGGCTTTTTGTTGTTTCATGCGGATTCCTCACAATATTTCGTGCTGTAACGGATATTACACCCACTATAATTAGATATAGTATACGGTTTTTTTAATCCAAAGTCAAGGTTTGCCACAAAGCGTGCGGGATATACGACGGCCCTGCCCGCGTTCGCAGGCGCGGAAATTTTTCTGGTTTTTCCGTTTGGTGATTGCAAAGTTTTCGGTTTCGGTTTATGATATATCCTGTGAAGAATGGTACAAAATCGGCGGAGGACTCCGCTGCGCGAAACAAGGAAAGAACTATGAAAATTGGATTTGACAATCAGAAGTATTTGAAGCTGCAGTCCGAACGGATTTTGGAGCGCGTCGCACATTTTGGCGGCAAGCTTTATCTGGAATTCGGCGGCAAGCTGTTCGACGACTACCACGCCTCGCGCGTCCTGCCCGGCTTCCAGCCGGACAGCAAGATGAAAGTGCTGCTGCAGCTGAAGGAGCAGGCGGAGATCGTCATCGCCATCAACGCCGCGCACATTGAAATGAACAAGCGCCGGGGCGACCTCGGCATCACCTATGATCTGGACGTGATGCGTCTAATCGACACGTTCCGCTCCATCGGGCTTTATGTCGGCAGCGTTGTCATCACGCAGTACGCAGGCCAGCAGGCCGCCGAGGCATTCCAGCGCAAGCTGGAGGCGCTGGGCGTAAAGGTCTACCGGCACTACCCAATCGCAGATTATCCCTCAAACATCAATCTCATTGTCTCCGACGATGGCTATGGCAAAAACGAGTATATCGAAACCAGCCGCCCCATCGTCATCGTCACGGCCCCCGGCCCCGGCTCGGGCAAAATGGCGACCTGCCTCAGCCAGCTTTATCAGGAACACAAGCGCGGCGTGAACGCAGGCTATGCCAAATATGAGACGTTCCCGATCTGGAACCTGCCGCTGAAGCACCCGGTCAACCTCGCCTATGAGGCCGCCACCGCAGATCTGGCCGACGTCAACATGATCGACCCCTTCCACCTTGAGGCCTACGGCGAAACGACCGTCAACTATAACCGCGACATCGAGATCTTCCCCGTCGTTTCGGCAACGCTTGAAATGATACTCGGCAAATGCCCCTACAAGTCCCCAACCGACATGGGCGTGAACATGGCGGGCTTTTGCATAACCGATGACGAGGCGGTGCGCGCGGCGGCAAAGCAGGAGATAATCCGACGCTACTACGGCGCGCTGTGCGAGCAGAAGCGCGGCAACATCAGCGCCGACGTTGTCTACAAGCACGAGCTGCAAATGAAGCAGGCGGGACTCTCCGCCGATGACCGCCCGGTAGTCGGCGCGGCGCTTGCCAAAGCCGCCGAGTCGGGCACTCCCTCCGCGGCGCTTGAGCTTCCGGACGGCAGAATAGTTACCGGAAAGACCTCAAACCTGCTCGGCGCGTCTGCGGCAATGCTTATGAACGCGCTGAAGGCGCTGGCGGGGATCGACGATTCACTTAAGCTCATCTCCCCCGCCATCCTTGAGCCGATACAGCACCTGAAGGTAGATTATCTTGGAAACCACAACCCGCGCCTGCACACCGACGAGCTGCTTATCGCGCTGTCGGTCTGTGCCGTGACCTCCCCCGCCGCCGAGCGGGCTACCGAGCAGCTTGCACTGCTTCGCGGCTGTGAGGCTCACTCCACCGTGATACTTTCACAGGTGGATGAAAACCTGCTCAAAAAGCTCGGCGTCAACATTACATACGAGCCGGTTTATCAGACGAAAAAGCTTTATCACAAATAATTAACATATGTTTACAGATTACCGTTGATTTGACCGGCGCGTGACGGTAAAATAATATTTACAGTCACCCCTCACCCCTCACCCCTGCGCAAAACGCAGAACCGCCCAAAGAAAGGAAGTAAAAATTGAATCAGAACAATCCCGAAAACGCCGTGACCCGCAGCGACGTGGGACGCATTGAAGAAGCCGCACGGCGGCGCACTGCGCCGCGCCGCGTTCCAAGCGATAAAGATCCCTCCGACCGCGGATTCCATAATATACTCACCGTCACCCTCTGGCCTTTGTTTGTGCTTTATCTTGAGCTGGTGCTGAGACTTCTGCTGTACAAGCAGGTAAGCGGCAGGCAGTTTGCATATTCCGTCCTCTTTTCCTTCGGCACAGGTCTTATCTGCGCCCTTCTGACCTCATTTTTCAGCAGAAAGGTCAACTTTATTCTTACGCTGGTGCTTTCCGGCTTTCTTACCATCTACTTTAACGTACAGCTGGTCTACTACTGCTTCTTCTCTGACTTTTTCTATTGGGATCAGCTTGCCGTAGCCGGTGATGTAACGGCGTTCTGGCGCGAGACCCTTTCAACCATCCTTTCAAACTGGTACGGCATTCTTCTGCTGCTTGCCCCCTTTGTGCTTTACTGCATATTCGGCAGAAAGCTCATGCCCGCCGACCCGCTTGACTGGGGCTTCCGCGGTGCTTGCGCGGCGCTTGCGTTTGTCTTTATTCTGTGCGGCAACGGCTTTATCGCCTTTCACGACTCCGAGCTTGACGACAAATACTACTACGGCAGCGGCTACCGCATGACCGAGGCGGTGCAAAGATTCGGAATGATCACAGCCTTCCGGCTTGACACGCAGTACACACTTTTCGGCATCCCCGAAAGTCCGGATGTTCACGATCCCGATTCCACTACAATTGACCCCGGCTCCATCTTCATCAAGGATACAACTTCCGCCGAAACAACAAAAACTCCGACGCCCGAGAGCAGCGGAAATACTCCCGATTCCTCAACTGATATTCCGGTCACTACCGAACCGCCGCGTCCCATCGAGACAGGCCCCAATGTGCTTGACATCGACTTTGACGCGCTTATCGCCGGAACCACAAACGCGGCGCTTAAGGACGCTCACAGCTATTTCAAGAACCGCACCCCCACAGGCAAAAACTATTACACCGGGCTTTTTGAGGGCAAAAACCTCATTTTCATGACGGTCGAGGCATGGGCGCCCGCCGCCATTGACGAAAAGCTGACCCCCACTCTTTACAAAATGAAGAATGAGGGCTTCGTATTTGAAAATTACTACTGCTCCAACTGGGGCGGCAGTACCGCTACCGGTGAATACGCCGTTATGTCCGGAAACTTCTACACCTCATCCAAGTGTCTTGCATACAGCGCCGACACTCTGATGAAGTTTGCGACCGGAAATATGTTCAAGGCAGCCGGATACAACTGCTACGGCTTCCACAACCACACCTACACCTACTATTCGCGCAACCTTTCGCACCCGAATATGGGCTTTCAGTGGTACGGCATCGGCAACTGGGACAAATCAAGTCTGTTTACCGAGCAGTGGCCGAAATCCGACCGCGAGCTTGCCGTCAACACCCTTGACTATATCACCGCCGACAAGCCCTTCCACATTTATTATATGACCGTCAGCGGTCACGCGCTCCAGACCTGGGGCGGCAACGCAAACGCCCGCAGTCACAAGGCGGAAATACTTGCCGCAGGGCTTGATTACACCGACCAGAACGCGCTGTCCTTCATCGCTTCACAGTACGAGGTGGAGCTGATGGTGCGCACGCTTATCGAAGACCTTGATAAGAAGGGCATACTTGAGGACACGGTGTTTGTAATGGCTCCCGACCATTATCCCTACCAGATATCTCAGGACAACAACGAGACCTACTCGGCGCTCTCCGACCTATACAAGATCCCGCTGACCTCAAATCCCTCCGACATTGAGGGCAACTTTGACCTTTACCGCGCGCCGCTCATCATCTGGTCGGCGTCAATGAAGGAGCCTGTAAAGGTGGAAAAGGTCTGCTCGGCAATCGACATTCTTCCCACCGTGCTCAACCTGTTCGGCATGGATTACGATTCCCGCCTTATCATGGGTCACGACATTCTTTCGGACAGCGACGGATTTGTCATCCTCAACTGCAACGGAAGCGGCGGCTCATGGCACTGGATAACCGATTACGGAAGCTACAACACCAAAACAAAGGTATTTACTCCCGCTCCCGGCGTTACCGTCAACGGCTCACAGCTTCAGGGCTATATCAGCTCCAACAACACGATGGTAAACTTAATGACCAAATACTCAAAATACATCCTCAATGAGGATTATTACCGCAAGGTCTTTCCGAACGGCTGACAAGCCTCCGGAAGTCGATAATGGCGGCGCGGAGAACCGCGCAAACAACTGAAGCAACGGGGCTGGCGAAGGCTTATTCGGCTTTTGCCAGCCCCGAATGAAAGAAGGCGGAAAAATGAAATACGCACTGATAGGCTGCGGACGGATCGCGCCGAACCACATAAAGGCTGCGCTTGCCAACCGCGGATCGGGACTTGAAGTAGCCGCAATATGCGACCTCGTCCCCGAAAAAATGACCTCTCTTGCCGAAAGATTCGACCTTGACGGCACGGCGCAGTATACCGACTACCGCGAAATGCTGCGGGATGTGCGTCCCGACCTTGTTGCAGTTGCCACCGAAAGCGGCTCGCACGCCGCAGTAGCGCTTGACTGCATTGCAGCGGGCTGCAATGTCATAATAGAAAAACCAATAGCGCTTTCAATGTCCGACGCAAGAAAAGTAATCGCTGCGGCAAAAGCGGCGGGAGTCGTCGTATCTGCCAATCATCAGAACCGCTTCAACCGCTCGGTACAGCTTGCGCGGCACGCCGAAAACGACGGCAGCCTTGGCAGGATACTTCACGGCAGCGTTCACGTCATCTGGGGACGCGACAGAAAATATTATTCCTCCGGAAGCTGGCGCGGCACATGGGCGCAGGACGGCGGAGCGCTTATGAATCAGTGCATTCACGGGATAGACCTGCTGCGCTGGATGCTGGGCGGCAAGGTAGAGGAGGTAACGGCAATGACCGCCAGACTCAACCATGATTATATCGAAGCTGAAGACCTCGGAATGGCGCTCCTGCGCTTCAGAAGCGGCGCGCTCGGAATGGTCGAGGGCACTGTCAATACATACGGGAACAGCCTTGAGGAGACCCTATACCTTTTCGGATCAAACGGAACGGTAAAGCTTGGCGGCAAGGCGGCAAACAAAGTTGAATTCTGGAGCATAGCCGGCGACGCCCGCACCGCCGAAGATCTTGCCGACGCGTTGCCGGACACCATATACGGTCTCGGTCACACATCCCTTTACACCGACGTAATTGATGCAATTAAAACCGGGCGCGCGCCGTACGTCACGGCGCGGGACGGCATGGAGGCGCTGGAGCTGGTGCTTGCCATATACAAGTCCGCCGCTGAGGGAAGACCTGTAAAACTTCCGCTCGAGGACTGCTCAACGCTCGATTTTGCCGGAAGATTCGGCTTAACTGACTAATACGACAATTCTTCGGGCTGTATTTCCCCTCGCATTTATTGAAAATAATCAAAAATGTAAATTTAATTTTAACACTTTCTATTGACAAAGTGTGTCTTTCGCTGTATAATAGTACTCGCAAGCCAATCAAGACTTCGCGTAATTACGGAAAGAGGTATTTCATGTACACAGACAAGACCCTGGTCTGCAAGGAATGCGGACAAGAATTCACTTTCACTGCCAGTGAGCAGGAGTTTTATGCCGAGAAAGGCTTCACCAACGAGCCCCAGCGCTGCAAAGAGTGCCGCGCAAAGCGCAAAAACGCCGCCCACAACGGCACACGCCAGATGTATGACGCAGTTTGCGCCGAATGCGGAAAGGAATGCAAAGTTCCCTTTGAGCCCCGCACCGACCGTCCCGTCTACTGCAGCGACTGCTTCAGAAATAAACAGCAGTGATCCAGAAACAAAAATGATCTCCGTGCTGCCGCACTATCGTCCGGCAGCACGGAGATTTTTTTCCCTCGTCAGATTGACTTTTTTCGTCCCCGGTGATATAATATTCGCACAATATAATCAGCGAAAGGAATACCCTTTATGGAACAAAAACACAAAAGACCGTGCATACGGTTCTTGCTTTTGCTTTTATCGGCAGTTATGATACTTGCGTCGTGCGGCAAAAGCGACACGCAAAACAGCGACAGCACGACCGAGGAAACCGACGCTGCTCCCGTCGAGCTGACACTCATCGGAGGAGATGACATATATAAAATAATACGCAGCGCATGGGGCAGCGACGTTGAGGTATCAGCCGCACGAAAACTCAACAGCGCAATAAAGGACGCCTTCGGAAGCACCTGGCAGGGCGAGATCGCCGAGGACTGGGACATAGGCGTTCAGAAGGACGACATAATTGACAATGACGCCCCCGAAATACTGGTCGGACTCACCAACCGCCGCGAAAGCCACGAGGTATACGACACTCTCGGCGAGGACGAATATACGATCTGCGCCGTAGGCAAAAAGCTCGTGATAGTGGGAAGCAACGATTATTCCACCTCGCAGGCTGTGGACGTTTTCATCGAACAGTACATAGCTCCCGCCGCCTACGGTAAAAAGCTCAGCGTTCTGTCCTCGCTCAGCATTAAGGGAGAGGCGTCACTGCGCAAGGTACAGATAAACAGTGAGGCGACATACCGGATAATGAGCTGGAATCTCGGCTGTGCGGTCGGAAATTCCGCCGACGCGCTTGAGATACTGATCAAATATCTGCCTGATATCATTTCAATGCAGGAATGCAACAAGGAAATATATCTTAATGTAATAAACAACCTGCCCGACTACTATAAGGTTGCAGTAAAATTCCACTCAAACGGCGCAACATACGTCTACACCCCGATAATTTACAACTCGGAGCTGTTTACCATTAAGGACGCCGGAGTCGAGTGGCTGCGCGGCAGGTACACGGGAACAAACACAAAATCCCTCTCGTGGGCGGTGCTTGAGGATAAGACCGGCGGTGTGTTTGCAGTCATTGACTTCCACGGGGCGGTCTGCACGAACACCTACAAGGGCTTTGAAAACTACACTTCCGCTCAGCTTGCGGAGCAGGCGGGCATCTGGAAAACAGACAACGTAAAGCAAACGCTCGAAGTGCGCGACCGCATTTGTGCAGCATACGGAAATATTCCGCTTATCATAAACGGCGACTGCAATTTCAACGACACCTCAACACAGTACAGGCAGATGACAGACGGCGGAATGTACGACGCGGAGTTCTCCTCCCGCCTCAGGTCGGTGACCGGGTATAAGACCTCTTTCTCCTACGGAACACAGATAACGTCAGGACACAGCATCGACCACATCTTCGGCACGAACGGAATAGATTTTGTCGAACACAACATAGTCCGCGAGTCAAAGGTCACCTCCGCATCGGATCACTGCCCGGTGTACGTTGACTTCAATCTCCAAAAGCCCGAATAAAACAAATTACTTTTCAATACAGTGGCTGACTCCGGGTCAGCCACTGTATTTTTAAATGTTCAGCGCACCGTAATGTCAATCGGTGCTGTTCTTACACTCAGGCAATCCCGCCAAAGACGTAAGCAATGACAGCACACCGGCAAGCGCCGAAGCGGACGCGACGGCGATCCAGTTGACCTCAGCGAGCAGTGCCGAGGTGCCTATGGTAGCAACGGCGGTCTGCGCGACGGTCTTGAGCGCGCGGATGCCCGCGCACTTGAGCCATGTCAGAATTTTTTCCTTTTTCATTTCTCCTGTCTCCATTTCATAATATCGCACGGGATCAGTACGTCCCGTATTTTACTCTCTGGGTATTTCCAGCACGTCGCCGGGCTTTATTGAAATTGACCTGAGCCCGTTAAGCTGCATGATCTCGGTAAACCGCCAGCCCGAACCGAGAAGCTGCCTTGAAATTTTCCACAGGCTGTCTCCGGCTTGCACGGTGTAGCTGACAGGCTCCGCCTCATCCGGCAGCTCGTCGGCGGGGATCCTTATTATCTGCCCCGGATATATTAGGCCCGGATCGGCAAGAGAGTTGTATTCCGCCAGCTTATACCATGCAACGCCGTACTCCGCCCCGATACCGGAAAGCGTGTCTCCCTTGCGGACGGTATAGGTTATATACACCGGGTTTTCGGGAACTTCCTTTGAGAGCCGCGCCGCCACATCACGGCAGAAGGATTCCATCGTGTAGGGCAGTCCCAGCTGCCGCCAGATGTGTTCCGGGTCACCGTGATTGGATGCAATGCCGCGTGCATATCCCTCGGCGTGACCGATTATCACGCCGTCGCCGAGCGGGTCAAGCTCAAATTTGCGGCACAGCTGGGCAAACAGCTCGACCGCCGCGGCGTATGTGCGCTTTACCACCTCGATGGCGGCAGGCTTGTCGGCGTCACTCACCGTAAAGGTGGCAGAGCTCGGCTTGTACTTGATGCAGTCCGGCTCTCCCATCTCAACGCCGATGTGCGTCAGATTTGCCCCGCCGCCCGCGTGCCAGCCGCAAATTTCCCACGGCAGGAACTGCCACACCTCGCCGGTCAGCCCGTCGATAAAGCCGTGAACCGCAACCTCCTTAGCGGGATCGTTCCAGCCACGGGCAAACACCTCCGCGCGGGGCTGAGGCGTGCCTATCGAATGCAGCATAAGCCCCTGCACCTTCAGCTTTTTTCCGAGCTTGTAGCAGGAGTTTTCGGTAAGCATTGCTTCAATTATCTTCATTTATACACCTCCCAGCTTCTGACCTCCTTGTATATCAGGTCAATGAAGCTGTTTCCACCAAGCTTTTTATAAGCATTATACGCATAAATGAAGTTTTCCGCCTCATATTGGCAGATCTTTTTTTCTTCCCGGCGCTGGTAGTATATCCGCAGCATTTCAAACCTCAAAACACACCGCAAACCGTCCTGCGTCGCGCTGAGTCCGAAAATACGCGCGCGTACAGGCTTGATAAGCAGCGCCGTTGCCGCCGCGACGGCGCTTACCGCCCCTGCTATCTGAGTTATAAGCTCGATAACAGTCCCTGCTGCCATTATGACCCTCCCTCAAGCGCCGTAACACGCTCCTCAAGCGCGTTTATATTGCCTGCGGCAGCCATTATCAGATCGTAAAGAAAATTATAATTCTCCGTTATCCTCGCATCCAGCGCTTCGACCTCGGTGCTCAGGTCAGCCCCGTCCACGCCGGGGTCTCCCTGCTCGCCCTTGCTGCCGTTGCGCACGTTGATGCTGTATGTACTTCCGTCCGTCATGGTAAAGGTTATCACGTTCACCCCGCCGTCAGCGTCAGAGGAAGCTGTCTGGGACACACTATTTATCCCCACTCCAGCAGGACCCGCCTGCCCGGTGTCGCCCTTGTCTCCCTTTTCTCCTCTGTCTCCCCTTGCGCCTTTTATTGCCGTAACTCCTGCATATTTTCCCTGAGTCTCGTCCCATACATTAAGAATATATTTTTCTGCCATTTGTTATCGCTCCATATTATATTTTTTCAACGTACAGCCCGACAAGCTCCGACAGCGCATGATAAACCGGATTGCCCGTGTCGCGGTTGCAAAGATAGGTCACGCCGTTCTGCACGTAGTACTTCCCGTTCTCCAGTGCCATATTGCCCTCATACGGGATCGGGTCGTACTTTGAGCCGTCGTGCGTCTCGTCGATGCGTTCAAACAGACTCGCCACCGCGTCCGGCGTCCAGTCGTCCTGCGATGTGTGCGCCTGAATTACACGGTACAGCTTGCCGCCGTACTGCAATTTGTACCCGACTGTCAGCGTCATGCCGGACTTCCATTCGGGATAAAATTCCCGCATTCTGTACGCCGTCGCGTCGTCCACCTCAAGAGTATTGATCTGCTGTGAGATGATCATCCGCGATACCTCAGCCTCGGTCAGCGGGCGCTTTTTCTCCGCCGCTTCTGCGCGGGCGATAGATTCCTGCATTTCCGCTATTTCGTCGGCGGACATTTCAACGATCTGACCGTTTATACATTTTTTCATGCTTTCACCCCATATACTTTAAAATTCGTACTACCCCAACCATAATTAGCATTGAATAGTTTCCATGTAAATGATGTGATCGATTCGAAGTATCCCGCATCATGAAAAACATCAATATGGTGTAGTGTTGATGAATTAGCTCCGTCCTTCCAGCAGCTTACAATGTAATAATCTCCGAATGCTTCAATTGTCCACAAAAACAATCCACTCTCCCAATAACCAGCAGGACTTTGCCACGCTGGATTTCTATCATTCACTTTATAATGCGCATATCCGGGGTTTGACTGTTCCTCTCCTGCTTCGTTTGTCGTTTTTGGAAGTGTCATGAATATTCTCATTTTCTTCAAAGAAAATGGGTTTCCATTAGAATCTTGATTGATAGTTACGGAAGATATCCATTCATTTGTTGATATTTCGTTTATAAATTCCCAATCTTCCCCGCTCGCCGCATCCGCCGCTTCCCATTCGGTCGGCGCACCGTTTTCGTCTACAGCCTTGATTTTAACTGTCTGCCCGACGGTCGCGCCAGTGAGTCCGAGGGAAGTATCTGTGCCACCGCTCGGAATATCATCAGGCGTTGCTAATTCCGTAAGGCTTACGCTCCAGATCCCGTTAAAGTCTTGTGCCGTCATAGCCATTGCTCTGCCGTCGAGGACTCCTGACCCGCTGAAAATGAACACAAGATCAGCGTTATTTACATACAGCGGCAAAATGCTCGGTACGATAACGCCGGGATAATTTACGATCTTTGCATTTATCTGTTCGCCGGCTGCGTATGCCGCCACGATTTCAGCGTGGGTCTTGTCCGCCGTCAGTGTGTCGTCGTCGCCATAGGTCACGGTCACGACAAAAGGCTTGCTGTCCCCGTCGCCGTCAGCCGCTTCCCACTCCCCGGCTGCCGATACCCTCAACACCTTGCCCGCGTCGGCGGAAGATACTCCCGGCAACTCGTAAATACCTTCAAACTCCCCATCCGGGCAAAGCCACACCGGGTGACTTTCATCGGTCGGCTCGTCCCCGCTTATGACGGTCCCCGCCTCGCCGCGTGCTCTGCCGCAGTCATGCTCTCCCCCGTCGCTGCGCGTGAGTATCAGATCGCCTGCGGAATTTATCTGTGCGTTGGTGATGATCGCTCCCTCGGCGGCGTTTGCCGCAGTGTTGGCTCTTGCCGCGGCATATGCCGCCTCCTCTTTTTCCACGGATACGCTGTCCGCCGCCTCGTTTGCCCTCAGCGCCGCCGACCTTGCAGCCTCTGTTGCCTCCGAAATACCCTCTACTGCGCTTTGCGCCGCCTCAAGCGCCTCACTAAGTCGCGCAAGCTCATCGGACGCGGTTTCTGACGCTTCAATATTGCCGTCAGCCTTTGAACGTATCGACGGAAGGACGGTAAGAGTCAGCGGCGCGGTCGTGACGGTCGCACCGTCGCCGTCCGACGCCGTTATACCTATGTCAAATACGCGCGGCTTGTCAATGCGCGGCAGGGCGCACTCTGTCGCGCCGGAAGGAAGCGGGATAGAGTAAAAGACCTTTTTGTCTGACAGCAGTACCGTCTTGTCGGGGAAATCCCCCCAGTCGGACGAAAAGGTAAAGCGCAGCCTGTAATCGCTGTTGCAGGAGACAACAGCCCGTGTGCCGGCGCAGGGCAGCAGTATCTTCCCGCTCACCTCAAAATCAATGTATTTTGCCATTTTGCCTCCGTTTTGAATATCATTTTTCGGCTCCGGGATGATTATAGCCTTTCCGTGGCATCGCGCGTGTCTCAGCCCGTCTCACCCGATATCATCACCCGTGCATCAAAACCGCAGCAATACATAAAAGATCCGGGACTTTTCCCGGATCTCAGGATGTACAGCATTGATATGCTCTCCTCATCCTCTTTTAACACTGGAGAAGGCTGATTGATCTCTATCTGCATCGCACATAAGTGAAAACTGCCTTGATACTCAGTTCAGAAAACCGCACTTGTAAATTTGCAGATACAAAGAAAGCCTTCCCCAGCGGAGAAGGTGGCGGCGAAGCCGACGGATGAGGAGAACACCTTAATGTCGCACAACAGTCTGTTCGGGTAAATAATCAGCATAATAAAAGACCGCGTTTTACCGTGTGTTTGACGGTTGTATCACAAACATACGCGCAAACCATACCCATTTGCGTAGGTCGGGTTCTTGCTCCCGCCGAAACAAACGGCACGGTAAAAAAACTGCGGGAGACAAGCCCCCACCCTATGTCGTTAAGAAACATAAGACAATACAAATATATCCGCTAAAACCCGTTGCGTCGGCAATATGATAAAAACCTGCGCTGGGGCTGTAAAAAAACTCGATGTTTTTTACAGCCCCCGTAAAATGTCGGTCGGGAATCCGGCATTTTACGGCGATCTTGGTCGGTTTTGCCCTTGATCTTGTCTGAGTTCAGGTGAATGCTGTGGCAAAATGACGGCTTTAAGCCGTCAAGACCAATGTAGTTTGGGGTGTTAAAAAATTCAGAAGGAATTTTTTAACACCCCTCTTCATTTTGTCATCGCAATGCTTCGGTATTGTATCATTAACTATGTCTGTATGTCGGAGCTTGCTCCCGCTGTTTTATTTAATCATGCCATGCGTTACGGCGGGAGCAAGCACCTGCCCTACGGAGCAAGACAATATTATACAATACGATTTTGTGTTACGCGGGCATATCCGTCAGCATTTGAAGCTGCAAAGATCCTTCCCCAGCGTACAGTAAAACGCGAACTCGCCGTCATCATACGCGGTGTTTTTCCTTAAATTTTTATTTCCCTATTGACTTTTTTACTTTATTGTGCTAAACTGATAAAGTAAAGAATTATCCTGCGCAAATGGAGGAAAAATAAATGGCAATAACTCACAGCGAATCCATCGACCGCCTGTTTGAGAGCATTCTCAATCTTAAGAGCATCGACGAATGCTACAATTATTTTGAGGATCTGTGTACCGTAAAAGAAATAATAGATATGTCACAGCGGCTGGACGCCGCGATACTGCTTGAGGGCGGCGTATCGTATCAGAAAATACAAGCCGAAATGAAGATAAGCTCCGCCACCATCGGCAGGGTCAACCGCTGTCTCAACTACGGCACGGGCGGCTACCGTGAGGTCATCGCGCGTCTTAAGGAGAATAGCAAGGCATGAGCCGCTTTATTTCAAACGAAGAAAAGGTAATTTCGGATTTCAGCCGCATCTGCGAGCGACGCGGATATTCCCAGTACCGGATGAACAAATTCGAGGAATACGATCTTTATGTCCGCAACAAGGACTTTCTTGTAAGCGACAGCGTAATAACCTTCACCGACACCAGCGGAAAGCTGATGGCACTGAAGCCGGACGTTACCCTCTCGATAATCAAGAACGGGAAGGACATTCCCGGCGAAATACAAAAGGTTTATTACAACGAAAGCGTCTACCGCGTCTCAAAGCACACGCACTCCTTCCGGGAGATCACTCAGGTGGGGCTTGAAGCGATAGGAGCCGTCGACGAATACACCATCTATGAGGTGCTGCGTCTTGCCTGCGAAAGTCTTGGCGCGATATCACAGGAATATGTGCTTGATATATCCGAGCTTGACATCATCGGAAAAACGGTGGATATGCTGGGTGTTTCCCCCGAACAGCGCACAACGATCCTTAAATGCATCGGCGAGAAGAACACTCACGAGATCCGACGCATCTGCAAGGACGCCGGAGCCGATTCCGGCGTCAGCGAAATGCTGATCTCCCTTATCGGGTGCGAATGCAGCCCGGAGGAAACGGTGCGGCGTATACGCAGCTTTCCCGAAGCGGAGAGCTTTTCCGCCGAGCTTGACAGACTCGGGCGCATTGCGGCGCTGCTTTCACGATCCGGATTCGGAAACCGGGTCTTCATCGACTTTTCGGTAATAAACGATATGAACTATTACAGCGGGATCGCCTTCAGCGGATTTGTGCCGGGCATTCCCGGCAGCATACTTTCGGGCGGTCAGTACGACAGGCTGATGAAAAAGATGAACCGCCGCAGCAGCGCAATAGGCTTTGCGGTCTATCTTGATATGCTGGAGCTGCTCGGTGCTTCTCCGGACTTCACCGACGCCGACACTGTCCTGATTTATGACGAAAGCACACCGCCCCAGAAGCTGATGGACGCCGCCGAGTCCCTCGGAGCGGACGGCAGCCGCGTACTTGTGCTTAAAAAAATACCCGCCGGACTTCGCTTCCGGCGCCTGGCTCAGCTTACAGAAAGCGGGGTGATATTCCGTGACTGATATGCTTAATATCGCCCTCCCGAAGGGGAGACTCGGCGAACAGGTCTACGATATGTTCGAACGTTCGGGCTTTGAATGTCCCGCGATACGCGAGCCGGGGCGCAAGCTGATCTTTGAAAACGAATCTCTCGGCGTGCGCTACTTCTGGGTAAAGCCCTCCGACGTTGCGATATACGTTGAACGCGGCGCTGCCGACATCGGCGTTGCCGGAAAGGATATTCTGCTGGAATATCAGCCTGAGATATACGAGCTGCTTGACCTTGGTGTGGGCAAATGCCGCATGGCTGTCGCCGCGCCGCGCGGCTTCAGGGACGACACCCGCCGCACCCTGCGTGTCGCGACCAAATTTTCAAATATCGCACATCAGTATTACCTCACCTGTGGGCGGGATATTGACATCATACACCTCAACGGCTCAATAGAGCTGGCACCGATCCTGGGGCTTTCGGACGTAATAGTCGATATAGTGGAGACCGGAACAACGCTGAGGGAAAACGATCTTGAGGTCATAAATGAAATACTGCCGATAAGCGCGCGGCTTATTGCCAACAAGACCGCGTATAAGTTCAAATACAGCGCCATAGGACGGCTCGTAGCCGGTATGTCGGCGCAGCTTAAGGAAAAAGCATAAATTACCCTGCATTCCGGACACGATACCGGGAAAGGATTTATCAAAATGATTCGTATTTTATCATGCCGCGAGGTAGCAAGAAGCGAAATATTCGCGCGGAGCGCGCCCAAAACCGATGTTGCCGGCACGGTCTCCGAAATAATCAGAAATGTAAGGGAGCGCGGAGACGCGGCGCTGTTTGAATACTGCGAAAAATTTGACGGTGCGCAGCTTGCCTCTCTTGCCGTCACGGAAAATGAGATCAAAGAGGCGCTTGACTCCTCCGAGCCGGAATTTCTCGACGTGCTGAGGCGGGCGGCTGAAAACATCACCGCCTTCCACTCCCGGCAGGTCAGAAACAGCTTTATTCTGAACGAAAAATGCGGCGTTGTGGTGGGACAGAAGATAATTCCCGTTGACCGCGCCGGTCTTTACGTTCCCGGCGGGACTGCGGCATACCCCTCCACGGTGCTGATGGACGCCATCCCCGCACGCATAGCCGGCTGCCGCGAGGTGGTGATAGTAACCCCCCCGGGACGCGATGGCAAGGTAAATCCCGCCATACTTGCCGCCGCCGCAGCTGCGGGCGTTGACCGCATCTTCAAGGTCGGCGGCGCGCAGGCAATAGCCGCGCTGGCATACGGCACCGAAAGCATTCCCCGAGTGGACAAGATCGTGGGACCCGGCAACGCCTTTGTAGCCGAGGCAAAGCGTCAGGTGTACGGTACGGTGTCAATTGACATGATAGCAGGACCGAGCGAAATACTCATTGTCGCCGACAGCGGAAGCAATCCCCGTCACCTTGCCGCGGACATGCTCTCGCAGGCGGAGCATGACAGGATGGCAAGCGCGGTGCTTGTGACCGACTCCGCCGCGCTTGCGGCGCAGGTGGCTGACGAGATAGAGCGTCAGATACCTCTGCTCGAGCGTGCCGATATAGCCCGCGCCTCAATTGACGCAAACGGCAAAATAATCGTCGCCGACAGCATCCGCGACGCCATAGACATTTCAAACGAGATAGCCCCGGAGCATTTAGAGCTTTGCGTTGACTCACCATTTGACTATCTTGACCTTGTGCGTCACGCAGGCTCGGTATTCCTCGGCAGAAACTGCCCGGAGGCGCTGGGGGACTATTTTGCCGGACCGAATCACACCCTGCCCACCGGAGGGACAGCGCGCTTTTCAAGCCCGCTGTCGGTGGATGATTTCGTAAAGAAAATGCAGTATACCTATTATTCACGAGACGCGCTTGAGGACGTTGCCTCCGACGTTGCCCTGTTTGCCCGCAAGGAGGGACTGACAGCCCATGCGCGCAGCGCCCTTGTACGCACTGAGGATGATGAATGAGCCGTTTTTTCAGCAGCAAATACGCCTCCCTTGAGCCTTACACCCCGGGCGAACAGCCCAAGGAGCGAAAATACATCAAACTGAACACCAACGAATCCCCCTACCCGCCCTCAGCTCTTGCCGTAAAGTACGTTTCACGGGCGGCAGAGGAGCTTGAGCTTTACTCCGACCCGGAGTGCCGGGAGCTTCGCGCTGAGGCGGCAAAGTATTTCGGCGTTTCTCCCGACGAGCTTGTCTTTACCAACGGCTCGGACGAAATTCTGAACTTTGCCTTCATGGCGTTCTGCGACAAAAGCACTCCGGCGGTGTTTCCCGACATTACCTACGGCTTTTACCCGGTATTTGCAGAGCTTGGCGGTATTTCCTACACCGAAATACCGCTTGCAGATGACTTTACGGTAGACCCCAACGATTACATAGGTCAGCACAAAACAATATTCATTGCCAATCCCAATGCCCCCACGGGAATTGTCCTGCCGCTTTCGGATATCCGGCGCATTATTGAAGGCAACCCGGATAACGTCGTTGTAATCGATGAGGCGTACGTGGACTTCGGAGCAGAGAGCTGTGTTCCGCTGATACACGAATACCGCAATCTGCTTGTGACGCAGACCTTTTCAAAATCCCGCTCGATGGCGGGAGCAAGGCTTGGCATAGGAATTGCCTCGGCGGAGCTTATCGCCGACCTTAACGCAATACGCTATTCCACCAATCCATACAATGTAAACAGTATGACTCTTGCGGCAGGTCTTGGAGCTTTGCGGGACGATGAGTACACAAGGAAAAACTGCGAAAGCATCCGCCGCACCCGTGAGGACACGGCGGCAGAGCTTAAAAAACTCGGCTTTACCCTTACCCCCTCCGGCGCAAACTTCCTGTTTGCAAAGCATCCGGAGGTCGGGGGAGAGGAAATATACCTGCGGCTTAAGGAAAAGGGAATTCTTGTCCGGCACTTCAGCAAGCCGCGCATACGCGATTACAACCGCATCACCGTCGGAACTCCCGAACAGATGCAGACACTTTTAAGCACTCTCAGAACGATACTGGAGGAAAACCTATGAGAAGCGCAGAGATAAAACGCAAAACGGCTGAGACGGATATCTCACTTACCCTTGAGCTTGACGGTTCGGGAAAGGGCAGCATCAGGAGCGGCTGCGGCTTTCTTGACCACATGCTGACGCTTTTTGCCGCTCACGGCGGCTTTGACCTTACTATCTCCTGCACCGGAGACACATATGTCGATTATCACCACACCGTGGAGGACATAGGCATTGCGCTCGGCAAGGCGTTTTGCATGGCGCTGGGTGAAAAACGCGGCATCTGCCGCTACGGAAGTATCATTCTGCCGATGGACGAAGCTCTCCTGCTTGCGGCGGTGGATCTTTCCGGCAGGGACTGTCTTGGATACGACCTTGCGATACCTACCGAGAAGGTGGGGGACTTTGACACCGAGCTTACCCGTGAATTCTGGCTGGGCTTTGTCCGCAATGCAGGCTGCTCGCTGCATCTGCGCAGCCTCGCGGGGGACAATTCCCACCACATAATAGAGGGGGCCTTCAAAGCGGCGGCACGCGCTATAAAGGCTGCCGTTAAGCTCGACCCCGACGCGGCGGACGTCATTCCGTCCACCAAAGGAGTGCTCTGATGGTCGCCATTGTTGATTACGGAGTGGGGAATCTTTTCTCGCTTGGAAGCTCCTTTGCCGCCATAGGAGAGGAGGCTTGTGTGACCTCCGACCCCACAGAGCTGTGCCGCGCCGACCGTGTAGTGCTTCCCGGTGTTGGGGCATTCGGCGACGCGGCGGAAAAGCTGAAAAAAACCGGACTTGACCGCGTGCTTATCAGTGAAGCCGGGCGCGGCAAGCCCCTGCTCGGCATCTGCCTCGGAATGCAGCTGCTTTTTGAGCGCAGCTTTGAATATGGCACTCACGAGGGACTTGGGCTGATACCCGGTGAGGTCCGCCCCATCTCGGAGATGATCCCCGAAGGGCTTAAAATTCCGCATATCGGCTGGAACGCCCTGAATTTCGTCGGCAGACGCCACCCGCTGTTTTCGCGTCTTGGGGAGAAAGAATTCGTCTACTTCGTTCACTCGTATGCCGGAGCAAATTGCGGCGATTCCCTTATCGCCACTGCGGAGTACGGCGCGCCGCTTACCGCCGCCGTGGCAAAAAAGAATGTGATGGGGTGTCAGTTCCACCCCGAAAAAAGCGGAAACGCCGGACTTGAAATACTTCGCGCCTTCTGCGGATTAAAGGAGACAGACCTATGCTGATTTTTCCCGCCATAGACCTTTACGAGGGTCACGCGGTGCGCCTTTA
>ERZ779869.1782-NODE-1782-length-19087-cov-4.459279_pt1 | contig 19087 bp, 14 predicted proteins | sample MGYA00511557_ERZ779869 | MGnify/ENA primary metagenome ERZ779869 (study PRJEB29588, sample SAMEA2154620) | human gut metagenome | biome: human gut; feature: human-associated habitat; material: faeces | place: Denmark | collected 2008/2010 ...
CGGCTGCTGCGGGCGATCTTCGGAGAGAAGGCGGCCGACGTGAAGGATTCGAGCCTGACGGTGCCGAGCGGCAAGGGCGGCATTGTGATGGATATCCGGATCGAATACGCGAAGGATCCTTCCCGCTCCAACCTGACCAAGACCGAGGCGAAGCGTCAGGAGAAGATGATGAAGAACGACTACCGGGACATCTACAACGGCCTGCTGGACGACCTGACCAGCCGGCTGTCGGATGTGATGCTCGGGGTGAAACTTCCCTATCCGATCTTCGACACCTCGCCGTCGCGCGAGAATGCGGTGCTGATCAGTTCCAACCGGAAGGTGACCAAGAGTTCGATTCAGAAGCTCGCTGCCCACTACGACTGCTGGAGCATGGAGGATTGCGAACTCAAGAAGACGCTGAGCGAGATCATCGACTCCTTCGTGCCGCAGTTCCAGGAGAACGAGGAGAAGCGCCGCCGTCTGGCCGACAGCATGGATTCTCCGGAAGGGCTGGACAACGGAACCATCAAGCGGGTCAAGGTCTACGTCGGCTGCAAGCGGAAGCTGCAGGTCGGCGACAAGATGGCCGGCCGCCACGGAAACAAGGGTATCGTTTCGCGGATCGTTCCGGTCGAGGACATGCCCTTCCTGGAGGACGGCACTCCGGTCGACATCATTCTGAACCCGCTCGGCGTGCCGAGCCGGATGAACATCGGGCAGGTGCTGGAAACCCATCTCGGCTGGGCTGCGAAGATGCTCGGATTCAAGGCGGCGACGCCGGTGTTCGACGGCATCAGCGAGTCCGAGATCATCGATCTGATGCGCAAGGGCAACGACGCCTTCACCGCGAAGGAGGGGCACGACTACCACTGGGGCTTCAAGCAGAACGAGGCCGGCGAGTGGGTTTACGACGGCAAGGCGGACGTTTACGACGGGCGCACTGGTGACAAGTTTGATCAGCGTGTGATGGTCGGCCAGATCTACATGCTGAAGCTGGACCACCTGGTTGCCAACAAGATCCACGCCCGTGCGGTCGGTCCGTATTCTTTGGTCACGCAGCAGCCGCTGGGCGGCAAGGCGCAGCACGGCGGCCAGCGTTTCGGCGAAATGGAGGTGTGGGCGCTCGAAGGGTATGGCGCCGCCTACAATTTGCAGGAGATGCTGACGGTCAAGTCGGACGATGTGACCGGGCGTGCCCGGATTTACGAATCGATCGTCAAGGGCCAGAACGTTCTGGAGGCCGGCCGGCCGGAGTCCTTCAACGTGCTGTTGAAGGAGATGCAGAGCCTCGGGCTCGATATCCGGACCGTGAAGAAGACGAGCGAAAATTAATTCAGGGAGGAATTTACCTTGATTGACAATACCTATGCTTATCGGGAGCTGCTGGGCAAGAACCAGGCGACCTCGTTCGGAGCGGTTTCGATCAATGTGGCTTCGCCGGAAGTGATCCGTTCGTGGTCGTTCGGCGAGGTCAAGAACCCGGAGACCATCAACTACCGCAGTTTCAAGCCGGAGAAGGGCGGGTTGTTCTGCGAACGGATTTTCGGGCCGACCCGCGACTGGGAGTGCAACTGCGGAAAATACAAGCGCGTCAAGCACAAGGGGATCATCTGCGACCGCTGCGGAGTGGAGGTTACCCAGGCCAAGGTCCGGCGCGAGCGGATGGGACACATCGAGCTGGCGGTTCCGGTTTCGCACATCTGGTTTTTCAAGTGCATGCCGAGCCGGATCGGTCTGATTCTGGACATGACGGCCAAGTCGCTGGAGCATGTGATCTACTATGAGGAGTATGTGGTCACGGATCCGGGCGACACCCCGCTCAAGGTCGGGCAGACCATGGGAGAGATCGAGTACCGGCAGGCGCGCGAGGATTACGGCGACGCGTTCATGGCGGACATGGGCGCGCCGGCGATCAAGACGCTGCTGGAACGGGTCGACTTGCCGATGCTGAAGGCGGAGTTGGAGGTCAGCCTCGAAGGGACCCGGAACAAGGCGATCCGGAAGAAGCTGGCCAAGCGGCTTCGTCTGGTCGAAGGATTTATGGCGAGCAATTCGCGTCCGGAGTGGATGATTCTGACGGTGCTGCCGGTGATTCCGCCGGATCTGCGGCCGCTGGTTCCGCTTGAGGGCGGGCGCTTTGCCACCAGCGACCTCAACGATCTTTACCGGCGGGTCATCAACCGGAACAACCGGCTGAAGAATCTGCTGCAGCTGCGCACGCCGGAGGTGATCATCCGGAACGAGAAGCGAATGCTTCAGGAGGCGGTCGATTCGCTGATGGACAACGGCCGTCATGGCCGCGCGGTCACCGGCGCCGGGAACCGTCCGCTGAAGAGCCTTTCGGACATGCTCAAGGGCAAGCAGGGGCGTTTCCGCCAGAACCTGCTCGGCAAGCGTGTCGACTACTCCGGCCGTTCGGTGATCGTGGTCGGTCCCGAACTGAAGATTCACCAGTGCGGACTGCCGAAGAAGATGGCGATGATTCTGTTCGAGCCGTTCATCATCCGCCACCTCAAGGGGCGCGGCTACGCGCACACGGTCCGCGGCGCCAAGAAGATGATCGAACGCGGAGAACCGGTGGTGTGGGATATCCTTGACGAGGTGACCAAGGGGCATCCGGTCATGCTGAACCGTGCCCCGACGCTGCACCGTCTGTCGATCCAGGCGTTTGATCCGGTGCTGATCGAAGGGTCGGCGATCCGGTTGCATCCGCTGGTCTGTACCGCGTACAACGCGGACTTCGACGGCGACCAGATGGCGGTCCACGTGCCGCTGTCGAACGAGGCGCAGATGGAGACCAAGCTGCTGATGCTTTCTCCGAACAACATCTTCTCGCCGGCCAACGGCAAGCCGATCGTCTCTCCGACCCAGGACATCACGCTCGGCAGCTACTATTTGACCTGCGAACCGCGCAACAAGGAGAAGGCGAAGCTCTACCGCGACTACTTCGAGGTTCTTTACGCGATGCAGTCCGGATACATCAAGATTCACGACGCGGTCAAGATTCCGAATCCGGACCGGGGCGTCGACACGCTCTACGGCGACAAGGAGAGCAAGTTCATCCTGACCACGCCGGGCCGCTGCATCTTCAACGAGATCTGGGACAAGCGTCTCGGATTCTACAACCAGATCGCCAAGAAGAAGGATCTCGGCCGCCTGATCAGCGACTCCTACAAGATCGCCGGTCACGAGGCGACCATCAAACTGCTGGACGACCTCAAGGACATGGGTTACCGGCAGGCGACGCTCGCCGGGTTGTCGATTTCGATTGCCGACCTCCAGGTTCCGGAGAAGAAGGAGGAGATCATCGAGAACGCCCGGGCCCAGATCGACAACGTGCTCGAACAGTACAACAACGGCCTGCTGACCGACGGGGAACGTCACAACAAGATCATCGACATCTGGACCCAGGCATCCAACGCGGTGGCGAACGAGCTGTTCGTTCGTCTGGAGGCCGCCAGCCGCCGCGGTGAGATCAATCCGGTCTACGCGATGCTCGACTCCGGCGCGCGCGGCAGCAAGGACCAGATCCGTCAGCTCGCCGGTATGCGCGGTCTGATGGCGAAGCCGTCGGGAGACATCATCGAACGGCCGATCATCTCGAACTTCCGGGAAGGTCTGTCGGTGCTGGAATACTTCATTTCGACCCACGGCGCCCGCAAGGGTCTGGCCGACACCGCGCTGAAGACCGCGGACTCCGGTTACATGACCCGCCGTCTGGTCGACGTCGCCCAGGACATCATCTGCCGCGAACAGGACTGCGGCACCAGCAAGGGCGTCTGGACCAGCGCGATCATCGAGGGCGACGAGGTGATCATGCCGTTGAAGGACCGGATTCTCGGGCGTTACAGTGCCCAGGATATCCGCGATCCCGCCTATGCGGACGGCCGTCTGATCATTTCCGCCGGCGAAGAGTTCACGCCGGAGGTGGTCGACCTGATCGACAAGCGGGGAATCCAGCGGGTTCTGATCCGTTCGACCCTGACCTGCGAGACGCTGCACGGCGTCTGCGTGAAGTGCTACGGCCGGAACCTGGCCAGCGACCGTCCCGCCAAGGAAGGCGACGCGCTCGGCATCATCGCCGCGCAGTCGATCGGCGAGCCGGGCACCCAGCTGACCATGCGTACGTTCCACATCGGCGGAACCGCGTCGAGCGCGTTCAAGCAGCCGGTCATCGCCTCCCGGCACGACGGCGTGATCAAGCTCTTCAACGTGCGCACGATCAAGAACCAGAAGGGCAAGACCGTGGTCGTCAACAAGAACGGCTACGTGATCGTCTACGACCCGGCCGTCGCGAAGGCGGCGGAGAAGGCTGCTCGCGAACGGGCGCAGGTCGAAGCCGAAGCGCTCGGCACCGTCTACAACAAGGATTACGACTTCTGGTCGGACGCTCTGCGCGAAGCCGAACTCGACCGCTATGAGCTGGAAGCCGGTTCGGTGATCGACAAGAACGACGGCGACACCGTGAAGGCGAACGAGGTGTTCGTGCAGTGGGAAGCGAACCACGTGCCGATCATCATCGAGGAGGCCGGTATCGTTGAACTGCACGACCTGGTCGAGGGCGTGACGCTGCAGAAGCAGAAGCGCGGCGGTTCCGATCAGGCGACGGTCATGGAGCACCGCGAGGACCTGCATCCGCAGATCGTGATCAACAGCGCGGACGGTCAGTTCCTGGCGAACTACCCGCTGCCGGCCGGCGCAGTGCTGATGACCAAGTCGGGGGCGAAGGTGACCCCCGGCATGGTGGTGGCCCGCGTGCCGCGGCAGTCGGCGAAGAACAAGGACATCACCGGCGGTCTGCCGCGGATCGCGGAGCTGTTCGAAGCGCGCGTTCCGAAGGATGTTGCTGAAATCGCCCGGATCGACGGCTATGTCGAAATCGACAAGATCAGCCGCGGCAAACGCCAGCTGCTGATCCGCGATCCGGAATCGGGAATGACCGAGGAGCACAACAACATTCCGGCGCACAAGCATCTGACGGTGAGCAAGGGCGACTTCGTCCGGAAGGGGCAGAAGCTGACCGAAGGTTCGATCGTGCCGCACACGCTGCTGGAGGTCTGCGGCATTCATGAGTTGCAGCGGCACCTGGTCGATGCGATTCAGCTGGTGTACCGCGCCCAGGGCGTTGAAATCAACGACAAGCACGTCGAGATCATCATCCGGCAGATGATGCAGAAGGTCCGGATCACGGAATCCGGTTCGACCGACTACCTGCCGGGCGAGCAGCTTGACCGCACCGAGTTCGACCGGGTCAACCGCGAGGTGATCGAGCGGGGCGGCAAGCCGGCGGAAGCGGAACCGATTCTGCTTGGCATCACCAAGGCGGCGTTGGAGACGGAGAGCTTCATCTCCGCGGCGTCGTTCCAGGACACCACGCGGATCCTGACCGAGGCCGCGACGCTGGGCAAGGTGGACAACCTGAACGGATTCAAGGAGAACGTGATCACCGGGCACCTGATTCCGGCCGGTACCGGCACCGAGCTGATGCAGTCGATCCGGCTCAAGTACCTCGGTACCGAGATTGAACCGGAACTGCCGACCCAGGAGCCGGAACGCTCGGTGGAAGAGATCGCCGCCGCCTGGCGCGACGCCGACTTCAAAGACAATGCCGAGATTTTCGGCAAGGACGATGAAGGGGAAGAGATGCTGCCGGACGAGGCGCGCGAACTGGTGCCGGAATTCGATGCCGACGGGTTCGATGACGGGTCCGACGTCTTTGGCGACGGTGGCGCTGAAGACGGCGAGTAACCCGGTGGAACGCGGGGCCGGATTTGCCGCGGATAACGGCGAATCCGGCGCAAATCCGTGGATCGGACGAAAAAAATTTTGAAAAAACGGCCGATTTATTTGCAAAAGTCGCGTTGCGGTATTATTTTATGAGTCTTTGATATATGCTGAATCAGAGATACGGACACAATTTAATATAAAAGATTGGGAATTTGTTATGCCGACAATCAACCAGTTGGTGCGTTTCGGACGCGAAGAAAAGGTCAAGAAAAGCAAATCCAAGGCGTTGAGCGCCTGCCCCCAGCGTCGCGGGGTCTGCCTGCAGGTGACGACCCGTACTCCGAAGAAGCCGAACTCGGCTCTGCGCAAGATCTGCCGTGTTCGCCTGACCAACGGCCAGGAAGTCACCGCCTACATCGGCGGCGAGGGGCACAATCTTCAGGAGCACTCGGTGGTGCTGGTCAAGGGCGGCCGTGTGCGCGACCTGCCGGGCGTTCGTTATCATGTGGTTCGCGGTGCGCTGGACAGCCTCGGTGTCGACAAGCGCAAGCAGGGCCGTTCCAAGTACGGCGTGAAGCGTCCGAAGCCGGGTCAGGAGCAGGCCGCCGCCAAGGGCAAGAAGAAATAAGTCGGTTCTGGAATACGAAAAGAATAGGGTGAGATACAGATGAGAAGACGCAGAGTGGTCAAGCGGGAACTGGTTCCCGATGTGAAGTATAACAGCGAGCTGGTCGCCCGGTTGATCAACACCGTGATGAATCGCGGCAAGAAATCGACAGCCCAGCAGATCGTCTACGGCGCTTTCGACCAGATTCAGGCGAAGAAGCCGGACATGGCGGCGATCGATGTGTTTCTGCAGGCGCTTGAGAACGTCAAGCCGAAGCTTGAAGTCAAGAGCCGCCGGATCGGCGGTGCGACCTACCAGGTTCCGATCGAAGTTGATCCGGAGCGGCAGGTTGCCCTGGCGATGCGCTGGATCACCAGCTATTCCCGTGGCCGCAAGGGCAAGTCGATGACCGAATCGTTGGCGAGTGAGCTTCTGGACGCCTTTGAGAACACCGGCTCCTCGATTAAAAAGAAAGAAGACACCTTTAAAATGGCGCAGGCGAACAAGGCGTTCGCTCATTACCGCTGGTAATCGCCGGGACAAGCACGATTATGAGTACCGAACAGGACAAAACGCAGTATCATGAGTCTCCCCACCGCAAAGTTGCGTTGAAGGATTATCGCAACATCGGCATCATGGCCCACATCGATGCCGGCAAAACCACGCTTACCGAGCGTATCCTTTTCTATTGCGGGGTGAATTACAAGATCGGCGATACCCACGAGGGAACCGCCACCATGGACTGGATGGAGCAGGAACGGGAACGCGGCATCACCATCACCAGCGCCGCGACCACCTGCTACTGGAGAAAACACCGAATCAATATCATCGACACTCCCGGACACGTGGACTTCACTGCGGAAGTGGAGCGTTCTCTCCGGGTGCTTGACGGTGCCGTGGCGGTGTTCTGTTCGGTCGGAAAAGTGCAGCCCCAGAGCGAAACGGTCTGGCGCCAGGCGCAGAAGTATCACGTGCCGATTGTCGCGCTGGTCAACAAGATGGACCGGACAGGGGCGGATTATTACGGCGTGGTTGAAGAGATTCACACCAAGCTCGGCGCGACTCCGGTTCCGCTGATGCTGCCGATCGGTCGTGAAGCCGATTTCAAGGGTGTGATCGACGTGCTTGAGAACAAGGCGATCTACTTCGACGATGCCACCAACGGCATCAAAATGATTGAAGAGGCTGTCCCCGCCGAACTGCAGTCCAAGCAGGCTGAATATTACAAGCACATGGTGGAATGCCTGGCCGAGGTCGATGACGAGATCATGGAGCTCTTTCTCGCGGATGAGCAGCCCTCGCACGACCAGATCAAGGCGGCGCTGCGCCGTGCGACGCTGGCGGCGAAGATCGTGCCGGTGGCCTGTGCGACCGCGTTCAAGAACCGCGGCGTGCAGCCGTTGCTGGACATTGTGGTCGACTATCTGCCCAGCCCGGTCGACATCTGGGATATTGCCGGAACCGATCCGGCCACCGGGGCGCCGCTGACGCGGCATGTCGGCGACCTGCAGCCGTTCTCCGCGCTGATCTTCAAGATCATGACCGACCCGTTCGTCGGAAAATTGTATTACTTCCGCGTCTATTCCGGCGTTGCTTCGCAGGGCATGAGCGTGCTCAATCCTCGCACCGGGAAGCGGGAGCGTCTCGGGCGGCTGCTGCAGATGCACGCGAACCAGCGTGAAGAGCACGAGGAGATCTTCTCGGGCGACATCGCCGCAGCGGTCGGTCTCAAGAATGTGACCACCGGTGATACGATCTGCCTGGAAGAGCAGCCGATCGTCCTGGAGTCGATGAGCTTCCCCGAGCCGGTGATCTCGATCGCGGTCGAGCCGAAATCCTCGGGGGACCGCGACAAGCTGTCGAAGGGGTTGATCGCGCTCTCCGAAGAGGACCCGACCTTCCGGATCCACAGCGATGAAGAAACCGGACAGACCATCATCTCCGGTATGGGTGAGCTGCACCTTGAGATCATTCTGGACCGTCTGGTCCGGGAGTTCAAGGTTGAGGCGAACACCGGCGCGCCGCAGGTGGCGTACCGCGAAGCGCTCTGCGGACCGGCTGATTCGAATATGAAATTCGTGCGTCAGACCGGCGGCCGCGGCCAGTACGGTCACTGTATCATCAATCTGATTCCCGGCGAGCGCGGTTCCGGCATCATCTTCGAGAACAAGGTGGTCGGCGGCAACATTCCGAAGGAGTTCATCAAGCCGATCGAGCAGGGGATTCGCGAGGCAGCGGCCTCCGGCGTCGCGGCCGGCTATCCGGTGATCGACTTCAAGGTCGAGCTGATCGACGGATCCTATCACCCGGTCGACTCTTCGGAAATGGCGTTCAAAGTTGCCGGTTCGATGGCGTTCAAGGATGCGGCGAAGAAGGCTGGCATCATGCTGCTTGAGCCGATCATGAAGGTCGAGCTGACGACCCCGGATGAGAATATGGGCGATCTGATCGGCGACATCACCAGCCGCCGGGGCACGATCGTGGAGATCAACGCCAGCAGCGGCGGGACCACCCGGGTTCACGCGAATGTTCCGCTTGCGGAGCTGTTCGGTTACGCGACCGCGATCCGTTCGCTCTCCCGCGGCCGCGCCACCTATTCGATGGAGCCGGCGCACTTCGAGCGAGTTCCGAAACAAATCCAAGATAAAATTGTGGAGAAGAAATAAGCTATGGCTACGGGAAAAACCCAGCGTATCCGGATCCGGCTGCAGGCCTATGAGCATCGGATTCTGGACCAGTCGGTCAATGAGATTCTGGAAACTGCGAAGCGTACCGGTTCGATGGTAGCCGGCCCGATTCCGTTGCCGACCCGGATTGAGCGGTGGACGGTCAACCGTTCTCCCCACGTCGACAAGAAGTCGATGGAGCAGTTTGAGATCCGCACGCACAAGCGGATGATGGACATTGTCAACCCGACGGCGAAGACGGTGGACGAGCTTAAAAAGCTCAACCTGCCCGCCGGCGTGGATATTGCGATCAAGATTGGGATCTGAAGGTCTGATCCCATAGATACCAAGGTCCCCGACCGATTGGGGGCAAGTATCGAACATTTCTCGTGAAAGGAGAAAAGATGAAGGGTTTAATCGGTAAAAAGGTCGGAATGACTCAGGTCTACGACGAGAAGGGTGTGCTGATCCCGGTGACGGTGATTCAGGCTGGTCCCTGCGTTGTGACCGCGGTCAAGACGGTCGAGCGCGACGGGTACTCGGCGGTTCAGCTGGGTTTCGGTGAGCGCAAGGCAAAGAACGTGACCAAGGCGCGCATCGGTCACCTGGCGAAAGCCGGGGTCTCCGGTGAGAAGCTGCCGTCGGTGCTGCGCGAGATCCGTCTCGCCGGCGGAGACGAGGCTCCCGCCCCGGGAACGACTTTGAAGGCTGACACCTTCGAAGCGAACGAGTATCTGGATGTGATCGGAACCACCAAGGGTCGTGGATTCCAGGGTGTGGTTCGCCGCTATCGTTTCGGCGGCGGTCGTGCCAGCCACGGCGGCGTCTGGACCCGGCGGACCGGTTCGATCGGGTGCTGCGAATGGCCCGGAAACGTGATCAAGGGCAAGCGCATGCCGGGTCACATGGGCAACGCTTCGCGGACGATTCAGAATCTGCAGATCGTCCGGGTGATGGCGGATGACAACGTGCTGCTGCTCAAGGGCGCGGTCCCGGGAGCGAACGGCGGCATTCTGTTGATCCGGAGTGCGATCAAGAAGCAGTCGGGTGCGAAGAAGTAATAGGTGAACAAGATGTCGAATACTTTAGATATCCTCGATTGCAAGGGCGCCCGGGTCGGTGAGTACACGATTCCCGAGGGTGTGATCGAGCTGGAGAAGGGCGAGCAGGCGGTGCACGACACCGTGGTCGCTTACCTGGCCGGGCTGCGTGCTGGCACTGCCTGCACCAAGACCCGTGGAGAAGTGTCCGGAGGCGGCAGCAAGCCGTTCCGTCAGAAGGGAATGGGTCGGGCCCGCGCGGGTTCCTCCCGGAGTCCGGTCTGGGTCGGCGGCGGCACGATTTTCGGACCGCGTCCGCGCTCGTTTGCGAAGAAGGTCAACAAGAAGGTTCTGCAGCTGGCGCTGAAGCGTGCGCTGTCGGAGCGGATTGTGGAAGGCGGCGTGGTGGTTCTTGACAAGTTCGAGCTTCCGGACCACAAGACGAAGAATGCCGTTGCGATTCTGAAGAACCTCAAGGTGCAGGATGAGACCGTGCTGCTCTCGCTGCCGAGCCTGGACGACCAGGCCGCGGTGATTTGCGCGACCGGCAACCTGCCGAATCTGGTGCTTCGCAAATCGGACACGGTCAACGTGTATGAACTCTTGCGCTACAGCAAGCTCCTTTTCACGAAGGATGCGCTGGATGCGTTCATCGAACGTCTGGCGTAAGGAGGGGCTCAGAATGAGAAGTGCTTTTGATATTATCATCGCGCCGGTGGTCACCGAGAAGAGCAATGCGCAGGCGGGAGCCTCGAAGTATGTGTTCAAGGTGAAGACCGACGCCGAGAAGATCGAGATCGGCCGGGCGGTGGAAGAGCTGTTCAAGGTCAAGGTCAAGTCGGTGAATGTGATGAACTGTTTGGGCAAGGCCAAGCGCGCCGGCCGTTCTGCCAAGATGGGCCGTCGCCCGGACTGGAAGAAGGCGGTTGTCACCTTGTCCGAAGGTTCCATCGAGATCATTTAACGGGGGAGATTGAAGTAAATGGCGGTTAAGAATTTTAATCCGACGACTCCCTCCCGGCGTCACATGACGGTGATGGACTATGCTTCCAGCATCACCAGGACGAAACCGGAAAAGAGTCTGATTCAGGGCAAGAAGTCCACCGGCGGACGTAACAATTCCGGCCGGATCACGGTTCGGTTCCGCGGCGCCGGCAACAAGCGCCGTTACCGGATGGTCGACTTCCTGCGCACCAAGGAAGGCGTTCCCGCGAAGGTGGTTTCGATTGAATACGATCCGAACCGCAGCGCCAATATTGCGCTGATCAACTACGCGGATGGCGAGAAGTCCTACATCATCGCTCCGGTCGGCCTCAAAGTCGGCGATACGGTGATGAATGGGTCGAAGGCTGAATTGAAGCCGGGCAACTGCATGAAGCTCCGGGATATCCCGGTCGGCGTCAATATCTGCTGCCTGGAGATGACGCCGGGCCGCGGCGCGGTGATTGCGCGTTCCGCCGGTCAGGTTGCGGTGCTCCGGGGCAAGGAAGAGGTTTACGCGCAGGTCCGTCTGCCGTCGGGCGAGGTCCGGATGATCCACCTCGACTGCCGTGCCATGATCGGACAGGTCGGCAACCTTGATCAGATGAACGTCAAGCTCGGCAAGGCCGGCAAGAAGCGTTACCTCGGTTTCCGGCCGCATGTCCGCGGCGTTGCGATGAACCCGGTCGATCACCCGATGGGCGGTGGTGAGGGCCGTACCTCCGGCGGCGGTCATCCGGTCTCGCCGTGGGGCCAGCTGGCGAAGGGCAAGCGCACCCGCAATCCGAAGAAGACTTCGAAGAACTTCATTGTTGAACGGAGGAAGAAGTAATGCCCAGATCGATTAAAAAGGGTCCTTTCGTGGATCAGTATCTGATCGACAAGGTCGAGAAGATGAATAAGGGGCAGAAAGTTGCGATCAAGACCTGGTCGCGCCGCTCGATGATCATTCCGGATTTCGTCGGTCACACTTTCAATGTCCACAACGGCAAGAGCTTCATCCCGGTGTTTGTGACGGAAAACATGGTCGGTCACAAGCTTGGCGAGTTCGCGCTGACCCGTACCTTTAAGGATCACGGTGTGATTTCCGGTAAGTAATGACCGGAATCGGCAGAGGCCCGCGTCGCGTATTTGCGACGCGGGTTTTTGCTTTTGCGGGGGAGGGAACGGATTCGGAGCGTTTTTTTTCTCCCGCCGCTTGAAAATATCCCTCGAACGATATATTTTATACCGATTCCCTGCCGGGATTTCCGAAGAGGTGGATTACGGACTCCGTTGTCCGGATCTGCTCGACCCCGGGGAGCGGAATGTGCCGGAGTGGCGGAATGGCAGACGCACTTGACTCAAAATCAAGCGGTTAACACCATACGGGTTCAAGTCCCGTCTCCGGTACCAGTTTCTGAGATGGTAACCCGCCCGCGTTTTGACGCGGACGGGTTCTTGTATAATTCTTCCGGTTGGTGAGTCGGGCGATTCCTGTTTAGCGGGGAGAATGTCGTCAAGGTGAGATTGGGGCATCATTCAGCTGCGCCGGAAAGGAGAGTGCCATGAGATTCTCCGGTGTCGTCGCCATTGTCGGCGCGCTGCTGGGGTGCGTCGTCGGGGGTGCCGCGAATCCATCCGAGGAGTGGCTCGCCTGGTTTGATCCGGAACAGGATGGCGCCATCGCCGTCCGGCCTCCGGAAGGAACGGTTCCGGTCACCTTTGACTTCGGGCGGAAGACGGTGCGGATCGGAGAGCGTTTCTACGGGATCAACTGCCATCCGCTGCCGGCGGCGGAGGCGTTCCGCTGTCCGGAACTGGTTCGGGAACTCCGTCCGGATTCGATCCGGATCATGACCAACAACCGGGTTTTCTGGGCGCCGGGGAAAAAGTACGAGGTTGAACTTTCCCCGGAACGCGGCAAATTCAACTGGGATTCGGTGGACGATCTGGTTCGGGCCATCCATGCGTTCGGTGCGGAACCGTATGTCGCCATCGGCTTCGGTGCGCCGCGCTGGCTCAACACTTCCGGAGCCACCGGCAAGAGCCGTCCGCTCTCCGCCGATCTGCCGGAACTGGCCGATTACATGGCCGAGGTGGCCGGACATCTGAACCGGCTGGAGTGCGGTCTCCGCTACGTGACGGTGGACAATGAACCGGAAAATGTGCGCTATCCCTTTGCCGATTATCTTGCGCTGTTCCGCGATGCCCGGCCGAAACTGCTGGCAGCGGCGCCGGGAATCCGGATCGCCGGCCCCGCCACCGGCTATGCCTACTGGACCCAGCCGGACGGTTCGAAGCTTGATTTCGGCGGTTCGCTCCGGATGCTGCGCCAAGAAAACATTCCGTATGATGCGATCGACTGGCATGTCTATTCGACCCATCCCGCAACAATCCTGAAAACCGCCGATCTGGTGGCCGAAACTTGGCCCGGAACGCCGCGCTTCCTCTCGGAGTTCAACCTGGACTGGCGTTACACCGGCGCCGGCGGCGAACGATCGCAGAGCAACAATACCGGCTGGCATTCGGTGCGGTGGCTCGCCGCGGTCTGGGATGGGCTGCAGAAGCGTGGTGTCGACCGCTGCTACTATTTCTGTCTGCGCAACCGCTATTTCGGACTCTACGACTACAATCTGACCGAGACCCGGCCCGCCTACCACCTCTTCCGCTTCTTCACCGGCGGACTGGCCCGGCAGCGGGTGGAGGCCCGGAGCGGGCATCCGGCAATCGGGGTTGTTGCCACGGTCTCTCCGGAGGGGAAGCGTGCGGCGGTGATCTACAATCTCGCCGACCGTCCGGTGCCGGTTTCGCTTTCCGGATGGGAGGTGTCCGCACTCCAGTCGGTGCTTTCGGAGGAGTGGTACCGGGCGAACCGGTCGATTCGGGAGGGACGTGCCGCGCCGATGGCGGAAGTCCCGGTCGATCCGGGGGTGGAGCTGGAAATCCCCGCCGGCGGAGCGGTGTTGCTTCGGCAGCGCTGAGGCTGTTTACCGGTCGCAAATCCGGGAGAGGACTCCGCCTGATGCCCGGTTCCGGGGTTTTCTTTCCATTTTCTTTTGTTTTTTTTTTGCAAAAAAACGGTTTTCACGGTAAATTATAGGTAGCGAGCTTCAACCTTTTACCGGGGATTTTTTCATGGGCGGTTTTTTTGGCGTGGTGGCTGACCACGACTGTGTCACCGATATTTTTTACGGCACCGACTATCACTCTCATCTGGGAACCAAACGCGGCGGTCTGGCAATCTGCGGACCCGACAATCGGATCAACCGCCGGATTCACGACATCACCAACGCCCAGTTCCGTTCCAAATTCGACGATGAGATCGGCAAGTTCTCCGGTTGTTCGGGGATCGGAATCATCAGCGACTATGAGGATCAGCCACTGATCATCTCCAGCCGGTTCGGAATCTATTCGATCGTGACCGTCGGCAAGATCAACAATGTCGAGGAGCTGGCCCGGAGCGCCTTCGAGCGCGGTTTCTCCCATTTCTCGGAATCCAGCAACGGCGAACTCAACCCGACGGAGATCGTCGCCATGTTGATCGATCGCGGTTCAACCATCGTCGAGGGGATCGAATATGCCCAGAAGGTGATTGACGGTTCCTGTTCACTGCTGATTCTGATCAACAACCGGATCTACGCCGCCCGCGATCGCTACGGGCGGACCCCGGTGATTCTCGGCGAGAAAAAGGGAGCTTACGCGGTTTCCATGGAGAGCACCGCGTTCCCGAATCTCGACTATCAGGTCACTCATGAGCTCGGGCCCGGCGAAATCGTCGAACTGACGGTGGACGGTGTCATCCAGAAAAAGGCTCCCGGTTCCACGATGAAGATCTGCAGCTTTTTCTGGGTTTACTACGGCTATCCCTCCAGCTGCTACGAGGGCATCAACACCGAGTCGGCCCGTTACCGCAACGGGGAGTCGATGGCCGCGGACGATGCCGATGTGCTTCCTGAAATCGATTCCGTCTGCGGGATTCCGGATTCCGGCATCGCCCATGCGATCGGCTACTCCACCGCCGCCGGAAAACCCTACCGCCGCAGTTTTGTCAAATACACGCCGACCTGGCCGCGCAGCTTCATGCCGCAGAACCAGGCGATCCGGGAACTGATTGCCAGGATGAAGCTGATTCCGGTGCAGGAGCAGATTCAGGGTAAGCGGATGCTCTTCTGCGACGACTCGATCGTGCGGGGGACCCAGCTCCGGGACACCGTGGTCCGGCTCTATGAATGCGGGGCGAAGGCGGTTCACATGCGTTCGGCCTGCCCGCCGCTGCTCTACGGCTGCCGGTTCCTGAATTTCTCCCGGTCGCGCAGCGAGCTTGACATGGCCGCGCGCCGTGCGATCACCCGGCTGGAAAAGCGTCCGCTGACCAATGAGATCATTGCGGAATATCTGGTCTACGGTTCCGAAAAATACGAGGCGATGGTCGAAGAGGTTCGCAAGGAGCTGAACCTCAACACCCTTAAATATCAGAGCCTGGAAAAACTGATCGCCGCTATCGGCATCGATCCCGACAAGGTCTGCACCTACTGCTGGACCGGACGGGACGTCGACGCTGAAGCGCCGAAGTTCGAGTGAATCGCAGCACTGCGGGAAAGAGAGGCGCGCAATGGCGGATTTCTGGGTGACCGAGGCGATGAACGGCTTCGGCATGACGGTTCAGGTGGAGGAGGAGCTTTGCCGGAGACAGACGAAATTTCAGAAGCTCGAACTCTACCGGACGAAGAAGCTCGGCAAGCTGCTGTTGCTCGACGGGATCATTCAGCTGACCAATTTCGATGAATTCGCCTACCATGAGATGATGGCTCATCTGCCGATGTTCGCTCACGAGAATCCGCGCCGGGCGCTGGTGATCGGCGGCGGCGACGGCGGCGTGCTGCGGGAGCTGGGGCGGCACCCGGAGCTGGAGTCGATCGATATCTGCGAGATTGACGCCGAGGTGATAGAGGTGGCGCGGGAGTTCCTGCCGGAACTCGCCTGCGGATTCGACGATCCCAGGGTCCGGATCCACATTGCCGACGGCAGCGAATTTGTCCGCGACTACCCGGGGTATTACGATGTGATCGTGGTCGATTCGACCGATCCGGGCGGTCCGGGAACCCCGCTGTTCGGAGAGGCGTTCTACCGCGACATGAAGCGGGCGCTGCGTCCTGGCGGCGTGATCGCCACCCAGGCGGAATCTCCTTATCTGCTGCCTGACATCGTCGCCCGTCTGCACGGAGTCTGCCGCCGGATCTTCCGCTCCGCCGGATATGCGTCGATTCTGGTGCCGACTTATCCGACCGGAACCATCGGCGCCTGTGTCGCCTCCGACCGGGAGAGCGTTTCGGAACCCGCCCGCCCGGTTCCCCCGGAAATGGCGGAGAAACTGCGTTATTATACCGAAGACGTTCACCGTGCGGCTTTCGCCAATCCCGCCTTTGTGAAAAAGCTGCTGGAAGCGTGAGGCCGTTTCTTTCCCGGAGCGCGGGAGAGGCCGAGGGGGCCGATCCGCGTTTCCCGGGGAGACGGGAAATGCGTCCGGAACTCCCCTCGGGCGCTGGACATCCTGAATTTCGTGTGCGGAGGAGTCTCCGCGGCGCCTGGCCGGTTCAAGTATGATGGAGTGATGATGAAAAAATGGATTCCGATTCTGTTGAGCGCGGCGGCGGCGCTGTTGTCCGTTGCGGCGGAGTCCTGTCCGATGGTTGTCGAAGGTTTTTCCGATCCTGCGCTGTTTGAGATCAGCCCGGCCGTCGGCCGGATTTCCGAGGACGGGAAGCGGCTTCTGGTCGATACAACCGGATCCGCCGGCAACTGGCGGTGGATCTGGCGGACCCGCGCCGGGGTGCTCAAACCGGGGACCGGTTATGTGGCGGAGTTCCGGTACCGGATCGAGAATCCGGATCCGACGAAATATTACTTTTACATCCTGTCGCGTCCGGTCAGTGCCGATCATCCCAACTACGACACTCTGCGTCAGCGGCTTGGAGACGCCGGAACCTTTCAGAAGGTCCGGCTGAGGTTCCGGACCGGTGCGGCCGCCGATTCGGCATTTCAGATTCACACCTACCGGAAACTGCGCGGTGAAATCACCGATTTCACGCTGACCGAGGAGGCGGGTGAGCGATACTATCCGGCGACGGCCGGCGCACAGCCCTTCACCGGATCGCTGGGAAAACTGCCGACCGGAGCCCGCGAGTTTGAGGTGGAACGGCCGAAGAATCCCGACGGGAAAAGTTTGAATGCCGCTGATTTCGGGGTTTCCTCCGATAATCCCGACAATGTTCCCGCCTTGAACCGGGCACTGGAAGCGTGCAGGAAGGACGGGGCCGCGCGTCTGGTGCTCGCTCCGGGCGTCTACCGGATGACCTCCGACCGGGCGGTCTCCTTTGACGGACTGCGTGACTTCGAGTTTGACGGCGGCGGAGCCACGCTGCTCTTCCTGAAGAAACGGGACTCCAACTTCCGGGTGCGGAATTGTGAACGGGTTGTGCTCCGCAACTTCAATTTCGACTGGGACTGGGAGGTTGATCCGCTGGCCAGCGTAGTCGAAGTTGTCGGCGTCGCGCCGGGAACGGTTGACTTCAAATTTGTCGAATACGACCGGTTCCCGCGCCGCGACCTCCGGATCGCGATTATCAGCAGCTACGATCCGGCGACGAAATCGGTCGGAATCGAGGGCGGATTCGACCAGGGATTCGAATTCACCGCCGGCCGGGGCAAGGCGAAGACGCAGTGGCTTTCGGATAATGTGCTGCGGGTTCAGGTGGGAAATTCCGACGCTTACCGGCCCGGACAGTTCTTCCGGATGCAGCACTACTATTACGACATGCACGGGATCATCATGTCCGACAACCGCCACCTGACGCTGGAGGACGTCAACATCTACTCCTGCGCCGGACACGCGATCACGGTCGGCGGGACCCAGCAGTACTGGCAGTTCCGCCGGGTGCGCATCGCGGTGCCGGAAGGGGTGCCGCGCCGGGCGATCACCTGTACCGCCGATCATTGCCACATCGCGCAGTCCCGGGGGTTCTTCAAGATGGAGGAGTGTGAGTTCAGCCGCGGTGCCGACGACTGTCTGAATGCGCATGATTGTTCCGGGTTCGCCGTGAAGAGCGGACCCGATTCCCTGACCTCCCGCCGGAATTACCGGCCGGGAACCCTCCTCGAACTGCGCCACGCCGACTACTCTCCGACCGGCGTCAAGACGAGGGTGCGGGAGTCGCGCCCCTCCGAAGCGAAGCCCGGCGCCTGGGAGCTGGTCCTCTCGGAACCGGTTCCCGACCCGATCGCCGCCGGGGAGGGGTTTGTGTTGTTCGACTGGAGCTACGACACCCGCAACATCATCATCCGGAACAACCGCTTCCACAACAACCGCGCCCGCGGCCTGCTGCTGCTCGGGCGCGACATTACCATCGAGGGAAACCGCTTCTTCCACAATGAAATGGGCGCGATCAAAATCGAGACCGGATATACGCTCAACTCCTGGTGCGAGGGATTCGGGGTGGACAACGTCGTGGTCCGGAACAATGAATTCGATTCCGTCAATCCGCGCGACATCGGCAACGACGGCAGAGCACGCGACATCTACATCGGCGTCTACCTCAAATCCGACCCGTCGACAGAGCGCACCGATTACCCGATCCTGTCGAACATTCTCTTCGAGAAAAACACGTTCAAGGACAGTTTCGGGCTGGTCGCCTTCATCAGTTCGGCGGGGAACGTCACCTTTCGCGACAACACGATCTGGAATCCGACGCCGCGCCGCCTTCCGCTTCCCTTCCGGGGAGGATTCTACGTGACCGCAGCCAGGGGGGTCCGGATTGTCAACAACCGGTATGTTGCCTCGCCGAATATGCCGAAGCCCGGTGTTTACGCCGATGCGGCGAGCGTCCGCGACCTTGTCGTCGCCGGCAATGTCGTAGTTTCGGAAGCGCCGGAAAAGAAGCGGTGACGCAACTTACGGAACCAGCGTGAAATCCGCACCGAGTTTCTGGAAATCACGGACAAAATCCGGATAAGTGACGGATGCCGCTTCAGCTCCGTCTATCTCGGTGACTCCGTCGGCGGCGAGCGCGGCGACCGCAAGCGCCATGGCGATCCGGTGGTCGCCG
>ERZ779869.1784-NODE-1784-length-19076-cov-13.390148_pt1 | contig 19076 bp, 16 predicted proteins | sample MGYA00511557_ERZ779869 | MGnify/ENA primary metagenome ERZ779869 (study PRJEB29588, sample SAMEA2154620) | human gut metagenome | biome: human gut; feature: human-associated habitat; material: faeces | place: Denmark | collected 2008/2010 ...
GGCGTTTTCTTCATGGTTCGGCGATTCCGGACGGGGTGTTCTCAGGTCCGGCGCGGCGGCCCGTTCCGGAATCTCCGGCGGATCATTCGACTGTCGGGAATTCGATCGTCTCGCTCTCCTCGTTCCAGTCCGTGATCGTGAAGTCTCCGGGATTGCCCTCCGGCAGGATTTCGCCGATCACGACGTTGAGCGTCAGCAGCGTGTTGGCCGAAAGCGAGGAGTTCAGGGTTTGCGTCAGCTTGTGGATCGAATTGTCGGCCAGCGTGATATACAACTCCAGCGTGGGATTCGGGGCGGAAGGGAACAGCATGACCGTCGCGTTGCTCATCGTCGTATTGTCTTCCGAGCGCGAGAGGTCGAAGCGTACGGTTTTCGTCTGGTTCACCGGTTCGGCCGTGTAGAAGTTCAGCTTTTCGGCGATGCCGCCGATCTGCACCTTCACGCTCTTGACGTTGGAGTTGAACACGGCGTTGTCCTTCTGTCTGAGGTTTACGATCAGTCCGGCACTGACGCGGATGAGGCCCGTATGGAGCTCTTCCGATCCGATCCGGGTCTCCTGTACGGCGTGTACGAGGTCATAGACCGGTTTGTAGGTTCCGTCGCCGTAGGGTCTCAGGCTGAAGTACATGTCGGCGAGATTGGCTCCCTTGACGATGCCCGGGCCGTTGATCTCCAGGAAAATCTTTTCGGAAAGAACCGCAGTGATCGGACAGGGCGTGTTCTCCCGAATGAATTCCGTGCATTTGGCCATGTCCTCCTCGGGGCCGGTGAGTACGCATTTGTTCCAGGGCTTCGGGAAGCTGTCCAGCGTACAGGTCTCCGCCCGGTAGGATTCCCGTTTCCACAAAAGCTCATCGGTATATTCGTTTGGATGAATGGTACAGGTGAGATCGTCCTCTCCGCGATATATGGCCAAACCTATGCGAGGGAAAAGATCCAATGCCGCACAGAATACGTCTTCTGTCTCGCCGGGCAGAAAGTCCTGCCACAGTGCATGATGGGTCTTGGTATCATATATACAGGCTCCGCTATAGGAGATAATTGGCGTATTGATAAGCCCGACCAATTGGGAGTACATAAGCGCACCGCGCGTGGGGCGGCCGGTGCATACGGAAAAAAGACCACCTTGAGCCGTGAACGCAGCGATGGCGTCCAAACACTGCTGCGGTACCCTGGCGTTGTTATCCAAGAGAGTTTTATCAAGGTCGCTGATAAGAAGGACCTTTTCCATGAGAAGTGTTTCTCCTTTGTATGATTTCTGTCGGCGGGGAGCGGGAAGTGTGCGGTGGCCCCATACAAGCGATACTCATATGGGGCCACCGGATTTTTAGGGGTTGATTACGAAGGGGTTCTGATTAAAACAGGTTAAACAGGAAGTACAGAGCATCGGGAACAAGCTCCTGACCCATAACCAGAGCGGAGGTGTGGCTGATACCCTCGGCGTAGGTGTAGCCGGACTGGATGGCCATAACGTCGTGGATATCCGTCATAGCGGTGGCGATGAGCAGGATGATAACGCCCTGGATGATAGCAGACACGATGCCGCGGAAGATGTTGTCCTTAGCGGCCACGGGGCACCAGCAGAACCAGGAGGTCAGCACGGCCAGGTCGGCGATGGGCAGCACGCGGTTGCCGGGCAGGATAGCGGCGATCACGAGCATGATGGGGATCATGATAACGCCGACAACGATAACGGAGGGACGGCCCATCAGGATGCCGCCATCGATACCGATGTAGAGCTCCTTGCCCTTCAGGAACTTCATGTTCTGGGCCCACTTCTGGGTGTACTCAGCGATGGTGGACAGACCTTCCATCAGGAGGGAGACCATCTTGGGCAGCAGCAGCATAACGGCGGAGATGTTCAGACCGGAGATGATGACATCGCTGGGGCTCTGGCCAGCCAGGATGGCGAGAACAACGCCGACGATGAGGCCGATGAACATGGGATCGCCGAAGAAGCCGATCTTTTCCTTCATGTGCTCGGGGTTGGCGTCGAGCTTTCTGAAGCCGGGGATCTTTTCATAGATCCAGTTCATGAACTTGGCATACGGCATCCAGAAGATTGCGCAGGTATGGGGGAAGCTGATGCCGGGATAAATGTCCTGCGTCACGGGGGCGGCATAGTCGGCCAGCCAGAAGGTGACGGCAGCGGTGATCAGAGCGGCGATCAGACCGAAGATTACGTTATTGGTGCTGTAGTAGACCATGGCGCCGGCCAGCATGAAGCCCCAGTAGTTCCAGATATCAACGTCCAGGGTGCGGGTGAAGCCGACAACGATCAGCACGAGGTTCAGGGCGAACACGCAGACGAAGATCAGCGGGCTGATGGGAACGGCCCATGCGAAGGAGCCGGTGACAGGCCAGCCGACATCGATAACGTCCAGGGTCAGGCCGAACTTCTCAACCAGCGCATTGGAAATGGGCCCGATGTAGGTGGACAGCAGGTTCATGACCATGAAGGTGCCGATGAAGCCGCAGCCAACGGTGATGGACGCCTTGAGCAGCTGCTTAAAGGGAACGCGGACGATCAGACCGATGATGAACACAAAGATGGGCATCATGCAGGCTGCGCCAAGATTTTGCATGAAATCAATGACAGATTGAATCGCTTGCATTTTCTTCTCTCCTTTATTATTCTTTCTTCAGGGACGACATGGGTCAGGCCTCCAGCTTCTGGATCATGTCATACAGATCGCCGAGAGCCTTGTCACGGCCAAAGCCGGTGAAGATGGGCATGGCATCATGGTGCAGACCCTCACGCATCTGGAAGGGGGGCTTGCCCACGGTATAGACGAAATCGGGATTCCAGGAAGCGACCTTGCTCTGCAGCTCATAGAACGTGCACTTCACGCTTTCATAGGGAACCTTCTTCTCGTCTAAGAACTTGTTGATCATGCTCTGAATCATACCGGACTGCGCAATGCCGGCGCCGCAAGCGACCAACACCTTGACCTTGCGATTTACCATAGTGATATCCTCCTTTCTTACTTGGCGGCAACTGTGCTGCAACCGTTGAATATATTGCAAAATTCCTCCGGGGTAGTCGCCGCCGCAAGGGCAGTGAGCATATCCTCGTCAGAAATAGCAACCATGAGATTCTGAAGCAGGGACAGCTGGGACGAAGAATCCTTCAGCGCAAGGACGAATACGATCTTCGCTTCAACGGGGCTGTCCTCCTCCGTCCCGCCGCTTTGCTTAAAGCTGACCGGCTCGGCCAGGAGACTGGCTGCAACCTTGGCGGAAACAACGTTATCCGGCTTGAGTGCGTGCGGGATGGCCACGCCAAAGGGCATAGTCGGAAGTCCGGTGGCCCACTGCATTTCGCGCTCGATCACGTCCGCCGGATAACCGGGAAGAACATAGCCATTGTCCAGCAAGGGCTTGCAGGTATTCCGGATCGCATCCTGCCAGTCAGCCGCTTTGACCTGCAGCTGAACGCATTTGGGATCTAAGGCAAAGGTTTCTTCGGTGTTCATCTTCGTGCTCCTTACATGTAAAAGTTTCTTTCTGTATTTGTGTATTGCGTTATGTCTGCGTATTGAGAAAATCTCTGATGATTTGAATGACCTGGTCCTTGGACTGCACGGAAAAGAGTCGTTCACGGAACTGCTTTTCCGACAGCATCTGAAAGAGCTGCACGATCGCGTTCATATAATTGGCGCTGTCAAGAACCGAGAGCGTGAACACGATCCGGACCGGATCATAATTGGGATTGTTAAAGACCACCGGTTCGGCCAGGGTCATAAAGCCGAATCCAAGGCGCTTGCAGCCGTTGACAGGACTTGCGTGGGCCACCAGCGTTCCCGGGAACATGACCATACCGGGTCCAAAATCCAGAATATTCTGCCGAATAGCCGTTTTATAGTTCCGGGTAACGTATCCGTATTCCTCCAGAGAAAATGTGCTCGCGTCGATAACATCCTCCCAGGTCCGGCACGAAACACCCAGCCGGATCATGCGAGGCTCCAGCAGGTCCATAAGAGTGGGGGAACCGGCATCATTGGGGAAGCCCTGCATAACGGAGCCGCGTGTGAGCACGGACAGAAATTCATATCGCAGATGGTCCAGATTATCAACGCAGCCGTAGCGCTTGACAACATCGACCAGATTGTTGGCGATATACAGCATGTCACCGGAGATCTCGCGCAGACGCTTGGCGTTGATATGCTGGCTCAGCTTTCGGTAATCGCCGCTGTCGAACACGGGATTGATCTTGATATAAGAGCTGCTGGGAAGCCGGGGAAGATCCACCGTGCTGACGATGCAGTCATAGGGAACCGTGTGGTTGAGCACCATCTCCGTCACATCGCGGCCGGAATGAACGCTGACGATATCCACGTCAAAGAGCCTCTTGAGCTGCGAGGTCACCACCTGCGCCGTTCCATAGCCGCTTCCGCAGGCCACGATGACGCGGGGACGCTTTTCGTTGGGATGCTGGAGCTGGTTGAGCGATGCGAGGAAATACAGCGCAATGTAGGATACCTCATGCTCCCCGATAGGAGCTCCGCAGTAGTCCTCAAAGGGCTTCACGGCAATGGCCGTGTTTTCCAGAAGCTGCCGGTGCTGGGCGACCAGCTCATCATACAGGGGATTCACAATGCTCTTGTGAAAGCGGATGCGGTAGGTTGTCGGCGTCAGGTGGACCATCAGTCGCTCCACCAGGCCCTGCCGGTCCTCGCCGAAGCTGATCTGATAAAGTCGCTCGATATTGGCAACGATCTGGTCGGCAACGCTGGCCATTTTCTTGCGGCGCCTGGAATCGCGCCCGAGAGTGGCGCATCCGCTGAGGATGCACTTGGAGCTCAGAAGGCGTTCGGTAAGGCTGATCCGGTCCCCTTCGGTGAAGGTCACATGATAGCGCTGGCCGATCTGGTCCAGCATGCTCTGCGCAGCGCTCTGCTCCTCGGAGGGGGCGTGCAGCTCCTCGTCGGACGGAGAAACCATGGGACCGGCCACGCCGCTTCTGCGGCGCTGGGTCATGATGGCCAGCGCAAAAATCATCTTGCCAAATGAGTCATCGCTGAAAACGCGGCACAGAACGCTTTCCGCCTGCTTGGGAAGCTCGCGGAAGAAGCTCACGTCCAGCTCGCAGAACAGCTCGCTGAAGATGAGGAGAGAAACCTTATTTTCCAGGGGATTTCCACAGAGATAGCGTTCGTATTCCTGCAAGGAAATGCTTTCATTCAGGCGGTCCAGGCAAACGGTGCGGATCAGATCTTCACTGCCGCATATGCGGATGCCCATGCGGGACTTGCGCTCCATCGTGAGGCGGTGCGCATTCATCCAATCCTCAACGGCGGCCAGATCCGTGGAGATCGTCCCATAGGAGACCACCAGCTGGCGGGCCATGTCGGCAATCGGCGTGTAGCGCTTATGGCCAAGCAGCAGACAGATCTCCAGATACCGTATCCGCTCCTCCGTGCTGAATTTGTACTGGTACGGCGTGGAAACGGATAAATAATCGTGCAGAACGGTGGAGACCTCCGGCGTGACCTTGAGCTTTATACCCCGGGCGAACTCACGTTCGGTAAACGGCAAGCCGTGCTGCTGAAGGTATTTGTCCACTATGTCAAGGTTATACCGAACAGAGCGCTCGGTTTTGCCCAACCGCTCGGACAAATCCGCTATGGAAACGTAATCCTGCTCGTTATAGAGTATCTTCAGAATCTCAACGCAGGTATGATTCAGTTCCACGAGTACCACCTCACACCCAAAGCTCCGCAGTTTTTTTAAGTGCCTTATTGAAACCTTCCATAATAAATAAAATACAAAAAATTTCAAAATCTGCAAGGGGTTTGAAAAACAGATTTCGACATAATAAAAGGAAAAAACAACGTAATTGAAAAATTTGTGCAATAAATAACGATAAAATTTGTGCAAAAAAACAATATAGACAGGAATTCAGGCCAATTTACCGCAGGTTTTTCCTTGACGGACGCATCAAGAAAGAGCCTGCGGTAATGCGGCCGGAGTTTCCGTCGGTCATATGTGCGGCGGCAGAGGGTCACGAGTGGGTCTTGTCTCGATACGCAGCGGTGGAGCTTCTGAGGACCAGGTTCGGGGGACACTCGACCTTGAAGCGCGTGGCAGACAGCAGAAGCTCCGCTGCCTGCGGGTGCAGCCGCCGGTAGAGGAGAGCCACCGCCGCCTGGGCCAGCATGTCCATGTGATAGTCAACGGTGGTCAGTGAGATTCGCAACAGGCCGGTGTAGAGCAGATTGTCAAAGCCGATGATGGACATATCCTCGGGAAAACAGACGCCCCGATTGGCCAGCGCATCCATTGCACCCATGGCCACCATATCGTTGACCGCAATAATGGCGCTGTAGTGCCCGGGAAGCTCCATGTCCCGGCCGAGACAGACCCCGGTTTTGTAATTCGTGTTATCGCCGGGAATATCCCGCAGGGCAGAGCGGTCCGCTATAAAGAGAGTGGACAGCTTTCCTGCCTGTGCAATGGTTTCTGTGGCGCCTCTGACCCGATTGGAGCGGGAAATACTGCGGGATGGATCGCTGGAGAAAATAGCGATCCTGTCATGCCCGCAGGAGAGCAGATGCTCTGCCGCAATGCAGCCCGCCTGATAGTTGTTCATCTCGATCAGGTCGATCCCCAATGCGGCGTCCTTGTCGCAAATGGCAACCACCGGCAGCTTGCGGTTTATTTTACCGGCGTATTCGGGATCACCGGGAGGATACAGAAAAACGACGGCGAAGAACTGCCCCTTCTCTGCCTGAGACAAAAGAAACCTCTCGCGCTGGACCTGGTGATAGGTGTTGCAGCACAGAAACTGAAAATCGTACTTTTCGGCCGCACGCTCCAGGTGCTCCACCAGAATGGGATAATAGGGGTTTGTCAGATCGCTTGTCAGGATCAGCACCGGCAAGGAGGACTTTATGGCGGAGGATCTTTTTTTCGGAGGCAGATACTGCAGCGACCTGGCCGCCTCGCGCACCCGGGTTTGCGTGGCCAGAGGGATAGACGACCCAACGGAATTGCTCAAGACCAGCGAGGCGGTGGAAACGGACACGCCGGCAGCGGCAGCAACGTCGGATAGGGTTGTTTTTCCTGTTTTCATAGTTCATCTCCGTTACTTATAAAAATCAGATACTGACATGATAGCACACCCTTCTCAAAAACGCAAACATTTTAGTAAAAATTTCTTGGTGATGCAAAATTTTTAAACAAAAACTATGCGAAATAGGAGGGCATAGAACTTCTTCTTTCAAATTTTGTCAAATTATAGATAAAACATTGACATTGCGAAAAAATAAGCTATATTATTTTTATCAGTCTTAATTTTTTTACTAAAAATTTCGCAACAGGAGGAGAACGAATATGAGCACATTTCCCGCAAAAGAAAAGGCTCTCGGCATGTATCGAAAGATGTATGAGATCCGTAAATACGAAGAGAGCATTTACTACCTGTTCCTTGAGGGCATTATGCCCGGCACCATTCACCAGTCCACCGGTGAAGAGGCCAGTGCGGTCGGTATGCTGTATGACCTTCGCAAGGAGGACTGGATGGCCTCTACCCATCGTCCGGCCGGACACGATATTGCCAAGGGCGTGTCCGTGAAGTCCATGATGTGCGAAATGTTCGGCGCGGCTGAGGGCTGCTGCCACGGTATAGGCGGCGCCATGCATACCGGCGACATCTCCGTTGGCGCCATGACCGCCAACGCCATCGTTGGCGGCAACCTGCCCATCGCCGCCGGTGCCGCTCTGGCCTTCAAGATGCGCGGCGAGGACAACGTTGTCGTGTGCTTCTTTGGCGACGGCGCATCCAACGAGGGCTCTTATCATGAAACGATGAACGCAGCCGGTCTCTGGAAGCTGCCGGTCATCTATGTCTGCGAGAATAACCTGTATTCGGCAAATACCTCCATCTCTCTGACCTGCTGCCAGGAGGATGTCGCCGCAGGACGCGCTGCGATTTACGGGATCCCCAGTGAGGTCGTTGACGGAAATGATGTTGTTGCCGTAAACGAGGCCGCCACCCGGGCGATTGCAAGAGCCCGTGCCGGTGAGGGCCCGACGATTCTGGAGCTCAAGACCTATCGCCACGGCGGACATTCCCGCAATGACGCCTGCGGCTATCGCCCCAAGGACGAGGAGAAGGCGTGGATCCAGGACCACGATCCTGTTAAGATGTTCCGCGAGCGCATCCTGAAGGAAAATGTGATTTCGGAGGAGGACCTGGAAAAGCTGGAGGCTGAGGTCGAGGCCGAGATCGACGAAGCGGTTGAGTATGCAAAGAATGCGCCGATGCCCGAGAATGAGGCTGCGCTGCACAATGTGTTTTGGGAGGGTTAACAAATGGCTATGATGTCTATCGCTGACGCTTATAAAAGCGCCATCGCAGAGGAAATGCGCAGAGATCCCAGCGTGTTTGTGCTGGGCGAGGACGAAGATATTCCCGGCGGCATGGGCGGCGCCTTTACCGTGACCAAGGGGATCGGCGAGGAATTCGGCGCCAATGTCCGCATTGCCAAGGATAAGGGCTTTGTGCTGGAGGGGCAGGATTTCAGCAAGATCCGCTGCTTCAACACGCCTATCTCCGAGATCCTGATCTCCGGAGTTTGCGTCGGCTCCGCTATGAACGGCATGCGCCCGGTGGCCGACCTGCAGTATGGTGACTTCCTGTTCTGCATGATGGACCAGCTGGTCAACCAGGCGGCAAAGATGTGCTACATGTCCGGCGGTAAGGTGCATGTGCCCATGGTCATGCGGGCCCCCTGCGGCGCCACCAATCGCGGTGCGCAGCATGCGCAGTCCCTTGAAAGCTATTTCATCCACTGCCCAGGCCTGAAGGTCATTTGCCCCTCCACGGCCTATGATGCCAAGGGCCTGATGAAGCAGGCGATTCGCGACGATAACCCGGTCCTTGTTTTTGAGCACAAGCTGCTCTACGGCGGCAAGCGCAAGGAAGCCGGTCAGCTCAGCGCCATGGGCGAGGTCCCCGAAGGGGATTACGCCATTCCCTTCGGTCAGGCGGCGATCCGCCGCGAGGGCAAGGATATCACCATCGTTGCCAACATGCTTATGTGGTATCGCGCTATGCAGGCTGCCGATGAGCTGGAAAAAGAGGGCATCAGCTGCGAGATCATTGACCCGCGCACCCTGGTCCCCTTCGATTACGACACCGTGCTCAAATCCATTGCCAAGACCGGCAAGCTGATGATCGTCCACGAGGATCACTACAACGGCGGCTGGGGCGCACAGCTTGCTTCCTATGTTGCCGAGCATGCGATCACCTCCTTGGATGCCCCCATCGTGCGCATTGCCGCACCGGACACCCCCACCCCCTTCTCTCCCAAGCTGGAGCAGTTTGTGATCCCCTCTGCCGAACGCATCGCAGAGGAAGCCCGGAAGCTTGCCAAGCTGTAAGAAAAAGGAGATAGGTACTATGACTGAAATCAAAATGCCATCTGCCGGTCAGACAACGGATGAGGCCACCATTGCCTCCGTCAACGTAAAGGTTGGCGACACGGTCAAGGCGGGCACGGTGCTGTGCGTGCTGGAAGCCATGAAGATGGAAAACGAAATTCCCGCCCCCAAGGACGGCAAAGTGGCGCAGGTCGTTGTGACCAAGGGCGCGACGGTCGGCGCGGGCGACACGCTGGTCGTGCTGGCGTAATCCGACGTATTTACCGATCCCGAAGGAAAGTGAGCTGATATAATGGGAATCAATGTGGGCGAAACCCTCATGGGGCTCGTCACGACCTCGGGTATCTACCAGTATCTGACGAACCCGCTGGCGCTGATCATGGTCGCCATCGCTTGCGTACTGCTGTATCTCGCCATTGTCAAGCAATTTGAGCCGCTGCTGCTGCTGCCGATTGCCTTCGGTATGCTGCTGACCAACCTGCTGGGCAGCGACATCTTCCACGAAGAACTCTTCGCCGGCGGCCATGCCAACTGGGCGCTGTTCGGCGGCGCGGTTCTGATAGACGGCAAGGATTTTGTTGATTCCGTGGGCTACATGGTCAATGCCGCCGGTCAGATTCTGACCAGCAACAATGTCGTGCTGGGTCACTTCGTCAACACCGTTACCATTGACGACCCGACGAAGCTGGTGCCTTTTGCTGACATCCTGGCGCAGTTCGCCGCCAACGGCAACGCGGCTTCCATCATTCTGGAGGATGCCTTCCTGAAGAACGGCGCGGTCTACACCGCCACCGGCGCGATGCTGGCGACGGCGGGCAAGACGATTTCCGCCGGTCTGCTGGACTACCTGTACCTCGGCGTGAAGCTGGGCATCTATCCGTGCCTTATCTTCATGGGCGTTGGCGCGGGCACGGACTTCGGGCCGCTGATTTCTAACCCGAAGACGCTGCTGCTGGGCGCGGCGGCGCAGCTGGGCATTTTCATGACGTTCATCTTCGCGTATGCCGTGTTCGGCTTCTCCGCTGCGGAAGCGGGCGCCATCGGCATCATCGGCGGCGCGGACGGCCCGACGGCGATTTGGCTGACGGGCAAGCTCGCCCCGCACCTCCTTGGCCCGATCGCGGTCGCGGCATACTCCTACATGGCGCTGGTGCCTGTCATTCAGCCGCCGATTATGCGCGCCCTGACCACCGAGAAGGAACGCAAAATCGTCATGGAGCAGCTCAAGCCTGCCACCAAGACGCAGAAGATTATCTTCCCCATCGTCGTCACCATTCTGGTTGCGCTGCTGCTGCCGTCCGCTGCTCCGCTGGTCGGCTGCCTGATGCTGGGCAACCTCGCGAAGGAATGCGGCGTGACCGAACGTCTGAACAAGACGATGCAGAACGAGCTGATGAATATCGTCACGATTTTCCTCGGCATCACGGTCGGCGCAACGGCGACTGCCTCTACCTTCCTGACGGTGCGCACGCTTGAAATCATCGCGATGGGCATCGTCGCGTTCGGCATGGGCACGGCGGGCGGCGTGCTGCTGGCGAAGCTGATGAACAAGCTCTCCGGCGGCAAGATCAACCCGCTGATCGGCTCTGCCGGCGTGTCCGCTGTCCCGATGGCGGCGCGTGTGTCCCAGAAGGAAGGTCAGAAGGCCAATCCCGCGAACTTCCTGCTGATGCACGCCATGGGCCCGAACGTTGCTGGCGTTATCGGCTCTGCCATCGCGGCTGGTGTGCTGCTCAGTATGTTTGGCTGATAATTGGCTGAATAAATCAGCAGTCAGATGGAAACGTATCCAACGTATCCGGTCAGGGGCAGGGGAGTGCTTCTCCGCCTCTGACCGAACTGAAGGAGGAAATTCGTCCTATGGCAAAGGTTCAAATTACGGATACCATCCTGCGCGACGGCCACCAGTCTCAGGCCGCGACCCGGATGCGTACCGATGAGATGCTGCCTGCCTGCGAAATGCTGGACAAGGTTGGCTACTACTCTCTGGAGTGCTGGGGCGGCGCGACCTACGACGCGTGCCTGCGCTTCCTGAACGAAGACCCGTGGGAGCGGCTGCGCAAGCTGCGCAAGGCGCTGCCCAACACCAAGCTGCAGATGCTGCTGCGCGGCCAGAACCTGCTGGGCTACCGTCCCTACGCGGACGACGTGGTGGATTTCTTTGTCAAGAAGGCCGTCGAAAACGGCATTGACATCATCCGCTGCTTCGACGCGCTGAACGACCTGCGCAACATGCAGACCGCCGTCAAGGCGACGAAGAAGTACGGCGGCACGGCGGAAATCGCCATGTCGTACACCGAATCCCCCGTGCACAACGAGGATTACTTCGTCAAGCTCGCTGTGGACATCCAGAAGATGGGCGCGGACGTCATCTGCATCAAGGACATGGCGAACCTGCTGCTGCCCTACAAGGCGTACAGCCTCGTCAAGCGCCTGAAGAAGGAAACCGACCTGCCCATCGTCCTGCACACGCACAACACCACCGGCACGGGCGACATGGTGCTGCTCAAGGCCATCGAAGCGGGCGTGGACGTGGTGGACACCTGCCTGTCCCCGCTGGGTTCCGGCACGTCTCAGCCGGCGACCGAATCCCTCGTCGCGACCCTGAAGGGCACGGAATACGACACGGGCTTCGACCTCGACCTGCTGGCGCAGCTGGCGGCGCACTTCCGCACGGTGGCGGATCGCCTGACCAAGGATGGCTGGCGTGACCCGGCGCGCGTGCTGGGCGTGGATGTCAAGACCCTGCAGTATCAGGTGCCGGGCGGCATGCTGTCCAACCTGATTGGCCAGCTGAAGCAGGCGAACCAGATGGACAAGTACTACGACGTGCTGGCGGAAGTGCCGCGCGTGCGCAAGGACTTCGGCTATCCGCCGCTGGTCACGCCGACCTCCCAGATTGTGGGCACGCAGGCCGTGATGAACGTGCTGGGCGGCGAGCGCTACAAGATGGTGCCGAAGGAATCCAAGGACTTGCTGGCGGGCCACTACGGCCGTCTGCCGGGCAAGGTGAACGAGGACGTGCGCAAGAAGTGCATCGGCGACACGAAGGTCATCACCCATCGCTACGCCGACGACATTCCGCCGGAACTCGACAAGCTGCGTGAGGAAATGCGCGAATGGTATCAGTGCGAGGAAGACGTGCTGTCCTACGCCATGTTCCCGAAGGTTGCGCCGAAGTTCTTCGAGTATCGCGCTGCCCAGCAGCTGAAGGTGGATTCCACCATGCTGAACAAGGCTGACAAGACGATGCCTGTCTAATAGGTAATACTATTTCCAGATTCGCCTGCGCCATCTGCTTGCGCCTTTTTCCTTCCGCCGTCCGCTCATTCCACTTAGCGTAGCGCTGCTACGCTGCGTTCCATTCGCGTTAGGCAGAAGAAAAAATTCGCGGCGCATCTTGGCGCATTCTTATCTGGAAATAGTATAATGGTCAGGGGCGAATCCGCATGGGTTTACCCCTGACCTTGCTGTGTTTTTAGACAAAAAGCATCAAGTGTCAAGCTGTTCGCAGAAAATTTGCCAAAGTACATCTTGATTTTACCGCGCAAGTGGTGTATGATATAGATGCGGAGAATCGGGAATTTTCCTGAATCCGCAGTGTATTGTCCCACCAATTTAAAGAAAGAGGTAGGTTCTACATGGCAGAGCTGAATCTGAGCAAGTATGGCATTACCGGCACGACCGAGGTTGTGCACAATCCTTCTTACGATCTGCTGTTCGAAGAAGAAACCAAGTCCACCAACGAGGGCTATGAAAAGGGTCAGGTGTCCGAACTGGGCGCTGTGAACGTCATGACCGGCATTTATACCGGCCGCAGCCCCAAGGACAAGTATATCGTCATGGACGAGAACTCCAAGGACACCGTGTGGTGGACGAGCGAGGGCTACAAGAACGACAACCATCCGATGACCGAGTCCACGTGGGCGTCCGTCAAGGATCTGGCGATTAAGGAGCTGTCTAATAAGAAGCTCTACGTCGTCGATGCCTTCTGCGGCGCGAACAAGGACACCCGCATGGCTGTCCGCTTCATCGTGGAAGTGGCGTGGCAGGCGCATTTCGTCAAGAACATGTTCATCCAGCCCTCTGAAGAAGAGCTGAAGAACTTCACCCCGGACTTCGTGGTTTACAACGCGTCCAAGGCGAAGGTCGAGAACTACAAGGAACTCGGTCTGAATTCTGAAACCTGCGTGGCGTTCAACATCACCAGCCGTGAGCAGGTCATCCTGAACACGTGGTACGGCGGCGAGATGAAGAAGGGTATGTTCTCCATGATGAACTACTACCTGCCGCTGAAGGGCATCGCGTCCATGCACTGCTCTGCCAACACCGATAAGGAAGGCAAGAATACTGCCATCTTCTTCGGTCTGTCCGGCACCGGCAAGACCACCCTGTCCACCGACCCCAAGCGTCTGCTGATCGGCGACGACGAGCACGGCTGGGACGACAACGGCGTGTTCAACTTTGAAGGCGGCTGCTACGCCAAGGTCATCAACCTCGACAAGGACTCCGAGCCGGACATCTACAACGCCATCACCCGTGATGCGCTGCTGGAGAACGTCACCCTCGACAAGGACGGCAAGATTGACTTCGCCGACAAGTCCGTGACCGAGAATACCCGCGTGTCCTACCCGATCAACCACATCAAGAACATCGTGCGCCCGGTGTCCGCCGCGCCTGCCGCGAAGAACGTCATCTTCCTGTCTGCTGATGCGTTCGGCGTGCTGCCGCCCGTGTCCATCCTGACGCCCGAACAGACCCAGTACTACTTCCTGTCCGGCTTCACCGCGAAGCTCGCTGGCACGGAACGCGGCATCACCGAGCCGACCCCCACCTTCTCTGCTTGCTTCGGTCAGGCGTTCCTCGAACTGCACCCGACCAAGTACGGCGAAGAGCTGGTCAAGAAGATGAAGGCGAACGGCGCGAAGGCGTACCTCGTCAACACCGGCTGGAACGGCACTGGCAAGCGCATCACCATCAAGGATACCCGCGGCATCATCGACGCGATTCTGTCCGGCGACATCCTGAAGGCGCCCACCAAGAAGATTCCGTACTTCGACTTTGAGGTTCCGACCGAACTGCCGGGCGTGGACTCCAAGATTCTCGACCCCCGCGACACCTACGCCGACGCTTCCGAATGGGAGAACAAGGCGAAGGATCTGGCGTCCCGCTTCGAGAAGAACTTCGTCAAGTACACCGGCAACGACGCTGGCAAGGCGCTGGTTGAAGCTGGCCCCCACGCGTAATTTGACGGTTGCGTAAATATCGAGCGGCTTGTTCTGAAAAGAGCAGGTCGCTCTTTTTGCGTGGAATGAAAAATGACGGCTCATTCCGTTGATGGAAGAGATCCGTCATTTGTTTCGTTCCGGATTATCGGTTTGATTGAGCAGATAGTCGATGCTGACGTGATAGAAATCTGCAAGCTGGATGAGAATGTGCGTCGGAATATCGTTTTCGCCGGTTTCGTATTTGCTGTAACCAGTTTGTGACATGTTGAGCATAGAGGCGACGTTGATTTGCTTCAAATCGTGGTCTTCGCGCAAATCACGCAATCGACGATACCGCATCAACATCACCTCGCGTAATATTCTATTATAACCTGAAACAGAGTATTGACAAATAACCTGAAACAGGTTACAATAGTTGCAACGGGGTGAACCCGAAAAAGGAGGAGAAACGAATGAAACGGTTTCTATCAATGCTGATGACACTGGTGCTGCTGTGTGGGTGCTTCGCGATGGCGGAGGTAAAGACGTTCGATTACAAGGTGCTGGAAGGGTTGGACGGGTATAGCTATGATAAGTTTGAAAAAATGTGGTCATTAGCAGGTGAATATCGGATAAAAGCTGCGGATGGCTATATTTCCGTCGCACTGATTGCGCTTGGGGACAAAGAATCAGTTCAAGGCGTGATGCTGACAGCAGGAGTCTACAAAAGTGATGGTTCAATTTACGGCACGATTGATAAAATAGAGATTCTTGCGGATGATACACTCATTTCAATTAAAATGATGCCACTTGAAGGACAACAGGCGCGGCTTCTAACTGATACCAGCGCGGAAGCACTTCGTCTTATTAGCGAAGCAAAAGAAATTTCGTTCAAAATTGCTTTGAAAAACGCTGGCTCAGGAACATTTGATCCTACGGCAGATGAAATTGCAGATTTTGTTCAGGCAGCAAAAGCAATTATTGAGAATAATATGCTCTCTTTATCAACTAATGCTGGAATTGATAGCGAAGCAATAGAAAAATTTGAAGAAACATATCCTATAACTATTGAAAAATAATCATCAAAAAATACGGGACACACTGTTAATCACAGTGCGCCCCGTATTGCAATTCTCGAACAAATCAGTCGTACTCCACCATACCCTGCGATTCCAAAAACATCTGCTGGGCATCGAGGTAGTCGTCCACCAGCGCGGCGAGCTTGACCGCCTGCTCGGGGTCGAGCGCGTTCTTCGCCGCCAGTGATTCGACAATGTACTCAATTGCTTCGTCATCCTCGTAGTACGCGTCGCCCGCGTAGCCGTCGGCGTCCAAAACGCCCGCTTCGTGCATGTACGCCATGTCCGCGTCAATCATCTGCGGCACGAGCGCAGGAATGTCCTCCGCCAGCTCCGGGTGATCCGCCTTGCGAATGCAGCGGGTGATGAACGCAACCGCCGCATCCTTGTCGTAACCCTGCATCATGGATGATAAACCTCCTGTTTATACGATTTTTAGCTAAGAATGAGCAAAGATGCGCCGCACATTTTTCGTTCTGGCTAACGAGAATGAAATGCAGCGTAGTGGCACTACGCTAAATGGAATGACCGGACGCCAGAGCGGAAAAGGTGCAAGCAGATTGCTCAGGCGAAGCTAAAAAATCGTATTACGCCATTATAACCGCCTTGAACTGCGCCAGCGTGTCCTTGAAAACGCCCAGCGCACGGCGGATGGGTTCGGGGCTGCTCATGTCGATGCCCGCCAGCTTCAAAGCGTCAATCGGCGGCACGGCGCAGCCTGCGGACAGGAATTTGCGGTAGTCGCGGACGGCACTTTCGCCTTCGGACAGAATCTTGTCGCTGAGCGAAACCGCCGCGCACAAGCCCGTCGCGTACACATAGACGTAGTAGGAGCGATAGAAGTGCGGGATGCGCATCCACTCGTTGGCGATGTTTTCATCCACCGTGCAGACCGCGCCGTAATACTTCTGGTTTAATTCGTAGTACGCCTTGGACAGGCTCTCGCGAGTCAGCGGCTGCCCCTGCTCCGCCATCGTGTGGGCAATCAGCTCAAATTCCGCGAACATCGTCTGACGGAACACGGTCGTGCGGAACTGCTCCAGGAAGTGGTTCAGCAGGTACGCCAGCGCCTTCTTGTCGTCCGCGAACGTCTTGAGCAGGTGGCGCATCATCGTCGCCTCGTTGCAGGTGGACGCAACTTCCGCCACGAACAGGCTGTAATCGCTCTTGGGCGCGGGCTGGTTGGTGTTGGAGTAGAAGGAGTGCATGGAGTGCCCCAACTCGTGCGCGATGGTGAACGTGTCCGACAAATTATCGTTGTGGTTCAGCAGCACATAGGGGTGCACGTCGCGCAGGTTGCCGGAGGAGAACGCGCCGGAGGACTTGCCCTTGGAGGGGTACACGTCAATCCAGCCGCCGACGCGGGCTTCGCGCAGCTTAGCCAGATAGTCCTCGCCCATGGGCTTCAGGCCTTCCAGCACAAGGTCAAACGCCTTGTCGTAGCTCAGCTCCATGTGGAAATCCTTGACCATCGGCGTGTAGAGGTCGTACATGTGCAATTCATCCAGCCCCATCAGCGCTTTGCGCAGCGCCAGATACTCATTCAGCACCGGAATCGCGGCGTGCACCTCGCTGATGAGGTTGTCGTAGACGCTCGTGGGGATTTCCAGCGGTTCCATGCGGGCATCGCGGGCGGTGGCGTAATGGCGGGCGCGCGCCTGGAACACGTCGTTCTGCACGCTGCCGTTGTACGTTGCGGCGATGGTGTTGCCGAAACTGCCGTAGGTGTTCATGATGCCGTCGAACGCCGATTTGCGCACGTCGCGGCTGTCAGAGCGGATAAACTGGGAATATGTGCCTTCAGTCAGCTCAGCAGTCGTGCCGTCGGGCATCTGCACGGGCGGGAAGGACATATCCACGTCGGTCAGCATCCCGAAGATGTGGTTCGGGGCTTGGGCGACCTGCCCCATCATGGCGAGCAGCTTCTCCTGCTCGGCAGGCAGCGTGTGCGGCTTCTGGCGAATCAGGTTGCGCAGGAATGCGTCATAATCCGCCATTGCCGGATCAGCGGCGATTTCCGCCAGCAGCGCATCATCCAGCGAGAGCAGCTCCGGCTCAAAGAAGGACATCGCGGTGGACAGCTGCACGCCCATCTGGGACGCACGGGCGCGAAGTCCCTGCGCAACCGGGTCGCCATTGTCCGTTTCGCCGCGCAGGAACGCGTAGGAGAAAACGGGCTCAGCCTGCTGATTCAAGTCGAAATACTCGCGAATGGCCTGACGGGGATTCTCGGCGACTTTGCCCTCCCACGCGGCGAACTTCTTGCCGGACGCAAGCACATCCGCCAAAGCGGCCTCCCACGCGGCATCATCAGGGTAAATGTGCGACAAGTCCCATTTGTACTGCGCGGGGATTTCCTCACGCTTGCGGAGCTTTGCAGCCATTGTAAGACCTCTTTCTGCCGGAAAAAAACCGGCGTTTCCATTCCATTTCCTAGAGTGTGTTTCTAAATTCGCCCGGCAGCATTTTCGGCATCTTTTCATGCACTTCTGCGTCTTCAAACCTCGATTTACCGCCAGTAAACCTTCGGTTTTCATCCTTGAATTGCAAGAAAATCTGCTCGAAACTGCACCGGTCTCATTTTAGAAACACACTCTATTGTACACGCATTAGCGGAAAAAAGCAAGGCGTATCAGCGGTGCTTTTTCTCGTACGTCAGCGGGCGACAGGCGCTGGCGCGATCCGACCCGTTGGGGAAAAACGAAATCGCGCCGTCCAGCAGGGTGATTGCGCCCGTTGATCCGCGCACAACCTGCTTTTCCAGCAGCAGGCGCAGCAGCTTTTCCGTCAGCATCGGCCCGCCGCCGCGCGTCAGGCAGTCCTTCCAGAGGGTGAAGTGGCAGCCGTCCGCCGCGCGGGAGCAGAAAAACGCCTGCGGGCTTTCCAGCACGCCGCCCTTCCGGCAGACCGGGCAGACGCAGCCGTCAATTTTCGCGCCGCGCGTGACCATCGACTGCGTGCGCTTCTTTCGCCGCCCATCATCCGGAAAGACCACGTCGGCGCGGTTATTCCGGGCGAAATTCACCAGAAACGTGGAGAATTTGCGGATGCTGTCCATGAACTTGTCCGCGTCCTGCTTGCCGTCGGTGATTTGGTCGAGCGCGAGTTCCCAGCGCCCGGTCATTTCGGGGGAGGACAGCTCCTGCGGCACAATTTGAATCAGCTGCACGCCCTTGTCCGTCGCCAGAATCGTCTTGCCCTTGCGGATGGCGTACCCGACCTGAATCAGCCGCTCGATGATGGCGGCGCGGGTCGCGGGCGTGCCGATGCCGCTGCCCTTCATCTGCCGCGCGATTTCCTCGTCGGTGGATTCGCGCCCGGCGGTTTCCATCGCGGAGAGCAGGGAAGCGTCGTTGTGCTGCGCCGGGGGCTTGGTCTGGTCGCTCTTGACCTCGGCGGCGCG
>ERZ779869.1785-NODE-1785-length-19073-cov-6.850247_pt1 | contig 19073 bp, 18 predicted proteins | sample MGYA00511557_ERZ779869 | MGnify/ENA primary metagenome ERZ779869 (study PRJEB29588, sample SAMEA2154620) | human gut metagenome | biome: human gut; feature: human-associated habitat; material: faeces | place: Denmark | collected 2008/2010 ...
TTGCAGAGTACTGTGCCGTATAAGTGGCATCCTCTTCAGCAACCACAACCTCCGGACTCCAGCCGGTGAAGGTGTAGCGGTAGTTCTCGTCAGGAGCCTTATCTGTGCTGCCCTCGAAGGAAGGCATGGTGCCCTTCAGATAATCTTCCTCAGCTACGACCTTGCCGTCGATCACCCAAGTGATGTGTGCGCCGGTCTTAGGAATTTCCTTGCCTTGTTTCAGCAGTTCATTGCAGACAGAGCAGTAAGTGTCGCCGGTGTAACCGGGTGTCGTAAGCGTCGCTTCGACCGCATTGCGAATCTCCGGCTTGTGGCCGGTAGCCGGGATCACTTCCTGTTTAACAATGACTTCGTTACAGACGGAGCAGTGCTTACCCTCGGTCTTGCCGGGCTCGGTGCAGCTCGGCTCCACCGCCGGGTCGATGACCTCGGTGTGGCCCTTGGCGGAAATTTCTTCCTGTGTCACCAGAATCTCGTTGCAGACGGAGCAGTGCTTACCCTCGGTCTTGCCGGGCTCGGTGCAGGTAGGCTCGACTGCCGGGTCGATAACCTCGGTATGTCCCTTGGCGGGGATCACTTCCTGCGCAACGAGTACAGTATTGCAGACTTTGCAGTGCTTACCCTCGGTCAGGCCAGTCTCCGTGCAGGTCGGAGCCTTTGCTGCATCGATTACTTCTGTGTGGCCGGTCGCAGGGATCTCTTCCATGCCGGAGAGGATCGCCTCACAAACGGAGCACTTCGTACCGGCTTTATGACCAGCCTCGGTGCAGGTAGCGGGCTGTTCCGCAACTTCAACCGGAGTATGTCCAGTTGCGTTGATTGCTTCGGTCTTGGTTGCATTGCAAACTGCGCAGGTGTAGGTTCTGACACCGGCGTTCTCGCAGGTAGCGGCGGTTGTGATCACGCCGTCATCCCACTGGTGGCCCAGCTCATCGATGGTCTCACCGGCTTTTAGCTTTTCACCGCACGTTTTGCAATAGGTGTCGCCGGTGTAGCCGGGCTCGGTGCAGGTAGCCGCCTTTGCATTACGGAGCTCCTCGGTGTGTCCCTTGGCGGGAATCACTGTCTGTGCAACGAGAATTTCACTACAGACGGAGCAGTGCTTGCCCTCAGTCTTGCCGGGTTCCGTGCAGGTCGGCTCAACGGCAGCATCAATGGCCTCGATATGGCCCTTAGCCTCAATGGCCTCGCCCTTGGTGATTTCTTTGCCGCAGATGGCGCAGACCGTATCGCCGGTGTAGCCGTTCTCGGTGCAGGTAGCATCCTTCTTGTTGATCACCTTGGTGAGAGAATGATTGTCCTCCCACTGGGCATAAAGAGTGGTGTTCTCGGTCAGATTTACGGTTGCTTTATCCTCATAAGGCGTACCGCTGCCGTCCGTTTTGGTATTCCAGCCGGTGAAGGAGTAGCCCTTGCGGGTGAAGGCGTTGGGCGTCAGCTCCGCGTCGGTCTTTTCGAGCACGGTCTGAGGCTCCATCGCGCCCTCGCCGCCGTTCTTGTCAAAGGTGACGGTCAGCTCAGCAGGCTCTTCGCCGCCCCAGACGCCGTCGACATAGTTGATAACATCGCCAGTCTTGGCGGTCTTCGTCTCGGTGTAGGTGCCGTCGGCGTTGTGCAGCTTGGCGGGAGTAATGGAGATCTTATGTGCCGTCACACTCTTACCAGACTGGGTGTACTGATAAGTCACAGTCTCCGTGCCGGGGGCGGCATTCTGTTTGAACACGCCGGTGCCGCCGCTGGAGCAGATGTCCGCACCGCTGGCGGTGGTGTAGATGCCGCCGATGGCGGTCAGCGTACCGTTGACGTCCAACTTTGCATCAATAAGGTCTTTTACACTGCGATTATAATTTTTCCCAGGGGCATATCCTACCGCACAGAAATTGCCTTTGCAGGTGTATGCATTGGCAATCCATTCGTCACGGTCATAGATGTAGATATTCTTCCCGCCTGCAACTGTCAGGCCAGCGCCCTCGGCAATGTTGACCTCAACGCCTGCCAGCAGAGCTGCCGTCTGATTGATGGTCACATTTCCGGACTGGATATTGATGGTGATGTTATTGGTGATGGGCAGCACATAGCTTGCAGAGTCGACACTCATGCCCGCAAGCTTTAGCGACAACGTGTTCAATGCCGCCTCGCCGTTTACTGTGAATACAAGACGATCCGTCTTTTCGTCGTAATCCTTGGTAAAGCTGCCGGAGGTCAGCTTGAACATACCGTTGTCACCGATAAAATTTATCGCAGTAGTATATGTGCTTCTCATTGCATAAACGCCGCTATAAACCTGTTCGTTGGCGCCGGCATTCAACGTCAAGGGAACTTCGATGTTTTGTACGAAGTACTGCGAAAATGGGAACACCCCATTGCCCATGCTGGAAGATGCGTCGCCGCCGCGGAAGTCTGCAATCTGATAGAATTCGTACACCGTAGCGCCAGATTCCGCCAGAACAGAGCCGCTGCCGGAGATAAAGCCCCATGCATAGAGATTACCACCGTTCTTGACTGTAATGGAGCTGTTATCCGCCATTTTGATGTATCCATAATCACCAACGGAACGTCCCTGCTCACTGCCGCCAGCAGCATAATATCTGCCGCCCAAGCTGATGGCACCATTGACGGTAATGGACGTGCCTTCGCTCATCGTCAGTGTCCGGAACGGCTTCGAAGCTGGGGCTGTGCGAATTGCCGCAGGAGCATTCGTATATAGTGTCCCTGCCGCGTCAAAGGGAATCAGCAGGGTAATGCCTGCCGGAATGGTGTAGTTCCCGCTGATCGCACCGTCACCGACCAAGGTGATCTTGGTCTGGTTCTTGCTCTGTGCGTAGGTAATCGCCTCGCCCAGATCGGCAAACATCCGTTCGCCGGTCTCAAAGAGCGCCGCGTCCCTGCTGACGAACCGCGCCGTGATGGTGCAGTTCTCCTCAATATGCAGGTTCTCCGTGGCGTTGGTGCTGAGGTACTCTCCGTGGGTTTCGTCGTACCAGCCCATGAACTTATAGCCCGCCGCCGGGGTCGCCACCACCTGATAGGCAATCATGGAGCTTTGCGTGTTGGTGTAGGCCTCGGTGATGGCCCTGCCGTCCACGGTATAGGAGCCGTTCTGGGTGGGCTGGAAGGTCACGGTGGCGCTCACATCGGCCACCAGCTGCACGTTGGTCATCTTGATAGAGGCCTTGCTACCTTCAGCATTGCTTGCCGTCAGTTCGACTTTAACGTTCTCTTTGGCTAGAATCTTCTTAGTGAAGCTTCCAGTCGTACTGACTGACTTCTCATCCACCTTGACTGTGCCGCCGGATGCGATATCACTGGTGTAGTCGAAGGACAGCGTCGCCTCTATTGTCTTCTTGTTGGTGATGGTCAGTGTTGTTTTGGTTGCGTTACACCCATCTCCTGTGATCGTTCCCGTGATAGTTGTATCCACCGCACTCCACGTACCATTGCTGTCTGTACTCAATCCGATGTTCTTATCGGTTAAGCCTCGCAATTCGTCCGCCGCAAACGCCGTAGTCGGCAAGAGGGCACAAACCATGAGCACACACAGTAACAACGATAGGAACCGTTTTAATGTCTCCTTTATCATTTTACTTCCTCCCTGTTTTCATTGGTTTCGTTTTTTCGCGCTCTTTTATCGTGACATACACTGCTGTACCAACCAATGCCATGAACAGTGCATGTAATGCGAGGGTCGATACACCAAACACTACCTTCCGGTTGTCCCGGAGAAACTCCAGCAGAAAACGTGAATAACCAAACAGCATCAGCATCAGCGGATATGCCAAGCCATTCGGCTTATAATTCTGCCGCTTCTCATATCCACACACGATGAATACCACTATCAGTGCAGTCAGCGCCTCCGCCGGCGGACACGGAAATACATTTTGGTTCAACAGCGGATTATAAATACCCCAGCTGCAAGCATAACCATGGCAGCAACCGGCAAAGATGCAGCCCCAATGTGCCACGCCCTGCACCAGCGGAACGCATGGTGCTACAAAATCGCAGCCACGTACCCAGTCGACCTTCAGCAGTTTGCCCGCAGGCCACGCCGCTAACGGAACCCACACAAAGGTGCGAACTATATTGTTGCCGCCCCAGCCCTTAAAGCCATTTTCCACCCAGCACTGGAAGAACATCCAGAGCAAGGAGACGAAGTAGACGATGATGATATACAACAGCGCCTTCCCTTTTGGAATCCCGTACTTTTTGCCATTGACCATGGCGTAGAGGAAAACGGCTACAAAGCCAGCCACGAAAAAAACATTATAGAGCAATTGTCCCCAGCCCTGTTCGGTTATGTATCTGAGTAGTTGATTCACGTATTTTCCCTTTCTCCTTATGTGCAGGATGCGGTAGTCGTTCCTGCACAGCTTCATCGTATTTTTGTGCTTTCCTGCACTTGTCTCATGTGTTCTGCCGCGTCCGCAGTACGCGTGCGGGTACGCCGGCGGCAATGGTATACGCCGGAATGTCCTTGGTTACAACTGTCCCCCCCCCGATGATACATCCGTCCCCGATATGTACGCCGGGCATGATCATCACACGATCCCCGATCCACACATCATTGCCGATGAATACCGGCTCCTCGGGACGGAAGCCCTGTTCCATCATGGGGATATCCGTTCTGGCGAACTCGTGGTTCCGTGTGATGATCGTTACATCCGCGCCCATCATAACGTGATCCCCGATGTGGCAGGTGCCGTATATCTTGGCATTGATCCCGATGCCGGAACGGTCGCCCAGTGTGACCTTCTCGCTGAAAATGGCATTCTTCTCGATATTGACCTCTTTACCGCACTCCGCCAGCATCAATTTGCCGCAGAAGCGCCGCAGCGCCGTCTGACCCAGATGCAGGGAGCTGTACGATACCGGAAGACGCTTCGCCACCGTGTGATAGAGCAGCGCGCCAAGCTTTCTCCTGACACTCATCGTCCTTGGTCAGTTCGCCGGCTGGAAGCCGTCCACCTGCTGGAGCTGATAGATCAGCTCGTTCACGCATTCCTGCAGGGTGCTGATGCGGGTCGTGTCCGCCTCGGACCACTCCGGCTCCGCCTCGATCTCCTTGATGTTCAGCCAGACCGGCTGCATATTGCCGTCCGCGTCCGGTGCGCTGCCCAGCTGATAGCCGCCCTCCGCCGCGCCGATAGCGATCTCGAACAGCAGCACATCCGCTCCGTTGACCGTGCCATAGAAGCTCATGGCATAGGTGCCGTCCGTGGAGGTGTCCTTCGTCTGCACGTCGCCCGCCCATTCCTCCGGGAAGGTCAGTGTACCGACCGGCGTCTCGAGCTCCAGCTTTTTCGCGGAATCAGCCGGTGTATTCTGCTGGCCGGAGGGATCCTCCGTACCCTGCGTCGTACCCGGCTTGTTGGGCTGGTCGTTCTGCTTTGTGTCGTCGCCGCAGCCGACCAGCAGCGCGCCGACCAGCAGTACGCACAGAACAAAGCTCGTCCATTTTCTCAACTTGCTCATTTTTCCCCTTCTCCTTTTTGCAAAGCATTGACAATTTTGCCGGTTTTTTTATCCGTCAACGGATGCTGCGCGTGTATTCCTTGAAGTTCATTTGCTTCTGCACGCCTGCATACTCCGTGTAGGAACGTTCCAGATCCACGAGCTCCGCGTGAACCTTCTGCCCGCGCTTCTCCACCGGCGGCGGCGTCATGTAGTCGCCGTACAGCGTGGTGAGCAGCGCATCGTAGTGGGCGGATACGGGAAATTCCCCGTCCTCGAAGGGGAGCTGTACCGTTTCCGTGAACCAACTGCGGGGATAGATGCTTCTTTCGTAGCGGGATGAGGCGCCAAAGAAGGAGTGTACCATCTGCGAGTCGGTGTCCTCCCGGTTCACGGCGTAAGCCCACAGCGCTTCCTCCGGCAGGCAGCGGCTCAGCTGCATCGCCAGCTTTTTGCCCGGATTGTCCGTCAGGTAGCCGCGCTGGTAAAGCGCTCGTGCAATCACCGCTTTGGATGCCAGAAACTGGCGTCCCCGTTTCGCCGGGACATCGGAAAGGTTGTCGCAAGGGAATATGTCAATGTATATCCCCTGATGCGTTAGTGGATCCCGCGGAATATAACGCTCGATGCAGGCGGTGCCGTTTCTCCGCAGCTTGGTAAAGAACATCGGCCAATGCTCCGAAAATTCCGGCTGCAAATAGTACGCGGTACTATCCAGTTCATTAGGCACCAGCGCGAGGAATCGATCATATTCCGGCCGCAGCATGATGATATCCAGATCATCATCCCACGGAATGAACCCGCCATGCCGCACGGCACCCAGCGCCGTACCGGCAAAAAGCGTATATGTAATGTTATGCTTCCTGCACACGCGGTCGATCTCATGCAGCATTTGCAGCAATGCCAGTTGATGTTCGCGCAGTGTGCTTGTTTCCGTTTTGAGTATCATCGATATTTCTTTAATCCATTGATCGCGTAGCCGACCATTGCTTTGACACTCGGGATGAGCGGCAGCTTCAGGTAATCGCGATAGACTCTCCAGCGGTTCCGGGCACTTTTTAGCTTATTGAAGGAACGTGAGCCGCTTATGACACGATAACCGGCCAGTACCTCAGTCACACCGACTGCCGTAAAGCCGGATCGCAGTAGGTCCTGCCAAAAGGCGTAGTCTTCGTGATATAGATTTGTTGGAAAGCGCTTTGTGCGGATTGTACTCACGCTCAGTAATACAGTTGAGCAACTCATGACGCTGCGCACCAGCATTTTTTCAAGCGTTGTCTGCTCTTCCACAACAAAATCCGCATGGCATTTTTTGCCGGATTCATCAAACAAAGCATAAGAGCAGTAGATGATATCTGCTCCGGTGGCTGAGGCCTTTTCCAGCTGCTTCTCCAGTTTTTGCGGACGCCATATATCATCTGCATCCAGAAATGCCACATACTGCCCCCGGCACATATCCAACGCAAGATTCCGGCTGCCTGCCGCGCCGCGGTTGATTCTGCTGAATATCGGTCGGATTCTCGAATCTTGGTCGGCAAAAGTCTGAATCAGCGCTGCCGTTCCATCTGCCGAATGATCGTCAACTACGATCAGCTCCCAATTTTCCATTGTCTGTGCTTGTACCGAGCGGATCGCTTCCTCGATATACCGCTCGGCATTATAGGCAGGCATGACCACCGAGACAATAGGGATGTCATTCATCTTGCACCTTTATGCTCAAACACAACGCCGACTGTCCGTAGGAGACACTTAATGTCCATCCATACAGAGCAGTTGCTGATGTATTCCATGTCGTATACGACCTTTTCCTCCGGCAGCAGATTATAGCCGCCATTCACCTGAGCCCATCCGGTGATGCCGGGCGTGACCTTCAGGCGCTGGGAAAAGCCGTGTATGTACTGTTCAAATTCCTCATAAAAGAATTCTCGCTCCGGCCTTGGCCCCACGAGACTCATCTCACCCTTGAGAACATTGACCAATTGCGGAAGCTCGTCCGCTCTGCTCTTGCGGATAATGCGCCCCAGCTTTGTGCAGCGCTGGTCATTTTCGCTGGCCCATTGCGGGCCGTTTTTTTCAGCGTCCAGCCGCATCGTGCGGAATTTATACATGGTAAAGGGAACGCCATCCTTTCCCAACCGCTCCTGCGCAAAAATTGCCGGGCCCTCGGAGTCCAATTGAATCAACAACGCCAGCAACAGCATGGGGATCCCCAGAACCAGAAGGCCCAGCAGGGATACCAGTACGTCAAATGCTCTCTTCACTGCCTTATAGAGCGGCTTAGACTGTGCGGCAACCGGAGCGACGTAATAGTCCGTCTGATGATTTGCCGCTACTTTCCGTTCATAAATCTGTTCGCTGGACAGTACCGCCGTCTCCATTCTCCGCTTGCTCTCCCCTCTCTATCTATCTGCTCAACCGGCGGATGCTTCAGCCGGTATAAAGAGCAGGTCTATCACCAGACGCTGCAGCTTCTGCTCGTCCGGATAAAACTCCATGTATTTCTCTCCCCGGACAGACTCGCCCTCCGGTGCATCCAGTACCGTGAGCTTGCTGTCCAGTATCTCCTGATATAGCTCCGACAGCGCCGCTGCCGAACAGTCACTGACCAGATAGGGCGACAGCTCCAGCAGCGCTTTTGCCGAAAACGTCTTTGCCGGCTGTGCCTTCAATTGTTCGTACAGTGCCTCCAGATACGTCTTTTGCCGCGCCATACGGTTAATATTCGTCTGATCCGCCACCGAACGGCGGGAGCGCACATACGTCAGCGCCAGATTGCCCGTCAGGTGCACCTCCTGCCCCTGCGGCAGCTGATCCGTCACGTCGGAAAAATCGTCCTCCACCAGCACCGTGACGCCGCCTGCCAAGTCGTTCAGCACCGCCACCGCGTCCATGGTCACCGTGATGAAATGGTCGATCTGTACGCCGTACAGCAGGTCGGAGACCGCCTGTACCGTGTTGTAGCCGCTGTCCAGACCGCCGCTGCCGTAGGTGTGAGCCAGCGCCAGCTGTCCGGTGAAGGAGCCGATGGACTCGCCCGCCAGCCCCAGCGCGTTGATCTGGGTCATGGTGTCGCGGTTCAGCGGCAGCACCGTACAGGTGTTCCGCGCCTTGTCCAGTACCAGCAGCATCAGGAAGTCCGACTGCTGGGTGTTGATGTTGGCGTCCAGCTCCTTGCCCAGCTCCAGTGTCTCCGCCAGCTGGTCGCTGTACTTGTCGATACCCGCGATCAGCAGCGTTTCCAGCTCCGTGTTCTGGGTATACCAGGCGCCGGCATAGTAGAACTCCGGCCGGTCGTCGTCCGAGGTGTCCGCAGCGTCCACAGGAGTTTCCATTTTCTCCCATTTCCCGACAACGAACAGCGCCGCTGCCGCTGCGGCGGCCACACACAGTATGACCGCCGCACGCAGCAGCGCCTTTTTCTTTTTTCCGTTCACCGCGCTCAGCGGGCCTCAGAACGCTTCTTCACCACAACGCAGGTGCCTGCCGCCAAACCGGCAATGCCGGTGATGACCCATGCCGCGTCCGCCTCACCCGTCTGGGGAGAGGTCGGTGCTTTGTCATCCTTGCCGGGAACCACGGGGTCTTTTCCGCCCTGACCGGAGCTGGGGGTAAAGTTACCCTGCGCAAAAGCGGGAACGGTCAGCGCGGCGGCCAGCAGCAGCGCCAACATCAGGCTCATCAGTTTTTTCATACTTACATCCTCCTAACGTGATACTTTTGGGTTTGTCTGACATTATTTTACGGTGCTGGACTCCGGAACGGTCTGTTCCAGTGTAGCCAGCACAAGAAAACGATTCTTGCGGTTGCCCTTCAGGCAGGTGGATAAAACCAGCAGCGAGTCATCCGGCTCCATGACCTGCTCCGCGTAGTTGATCCCCAGCGCACGGGTATTGTAAACGCTGTACAGAAAATCGCTGTACGACTGGGTATCATAAAAATCATACTGGTACAAAATGTGGCGGTTGTCGTAGGGCAGCGCCGCACGCACCTGATAGCGCAGCTCACGATCCGGGAGATATATCACAATGTTCTTGTGGGCCGCAAAGCTCTCGGGATCAGAGAAGGTCTGCTGCAAAGTTCCGAACATGGAGCCGTCGTTCTGATGGTGGCCGTAGACCACCGTCACGGGATCGGTCATGTCGTTTTTGTTGTATCGATGCTCTGTAAATAGCGAGCCTGCGCTGCTGTAGTTTTTATAGGCGTCGTGACTCAGATAGAAGGTATCGTCCTCCTGCGATTGGAGCAGCGGATAGCTGATATCCGTATCCGGAATGTCCAGCCAGCCATAGATATCCGGGTTCTCCGCCTGAAGGGCGGCGAAGTCGATGGGGCTGACGTATTTTTCCGGCTCCACCTCCTGTATCGGCTCGCTTACATCCGGCAGCACCGGCTTGGGCGGCTCCTTGTGCCATGGGCGGAAGGTCAGCAGCAGGTATATGGCGGCGACAATGGCAAAGCCGCCGATGATCAGTATATATTTTTTCACGGTCACTCCGCTCCCTTGCCGTCCAGCAGCCGCAGCGCCAGACGGTCTATCTCGCACAGGGCATCTTCGCCCAGATTCTTCCGGATCACCTGCGCCGCCTCGTCCAGATTGGGCGCACGGTGCTCTGCGCCGTGACAATCCGAGCCCAGCAGGTGGATGTGTCCGTCCTTCACCAGCCGCAGTGCCTCGCGCCTTGTCCGCAGCCGCAGGAAGAAAGCGGCGTTGCACTGGATCATGATGGGGCTGTCCGCAACGTGCTGCCAGTCCCGCTTGTGGTAAAAGCTCTCGTAGCGCTCGGCGTGGGCCAGCACCACCCGCAGTTCCGCCCGGTGTCCCAGCTCCAGCAGGTCATGGAGCGCCCGGCTGCTCCACTTCTCAAAGGGCATCTCCAGAAGCAGCACGTTGGTTCCCTCGATGCAGAGGCTGTGCAGCTCATCACTGCGGCAGATGCCCTCAAAATAGCAGACCTCCGCGCCCAGCCGTATGTCGGGCGCCGTGTCGCCCAGCCGTTCCCGCAGCTGCTCCCATGCGGCGGTACGCCGCCGCAGGAACCTCTCCGGCGTGTTCTCCCATGCATAGAAATGCGGTGTAGCGATCACACAGGATACCTCCGGCATGGCATGCAGCATCTGAAGGCTTTCCTCCACGCTGTGGCTGCCGTCGTCGACGCCCGGCAGAATATGGGTATGGAAATCAACCATCGCTGTCAGCACCGGATGCGTCCTTCTTCTTGTATTCGCCATAGCCATAGCCGTAACCATAGCCGTACTTGTGGTACTTGTACGCCTTTTTCTCCGTGTGGCTGTACGTCATGACGAAGCCCAGAATTTTCACGTTCAGGTATTGCAGACGCCGCACCGCCACCGACAGGGAACGACGGTCGCCGTAGTCCTGACGAACCACTACCACCATACCCTGTACCAGCTGGGAAATGACCAGACCGTCCGCCACCGCATTGACAGGCGGCAGATCGAAGATGATAAAATCGAATTTCTTTTTCAGCTCCGTCAGCTGCTGGATCATCTGCTCAGAGCCAAGCAGTTCCATGGGGTTGGGCGGCGTGCTGCCCGCTGCGATGATTCGCAGATTATCCAGCATACCGCTCTCCTGAATGGCCTCCTCGCGGGTGCACAGTCCCGCCAGCAGATCGGAAAGACCCAGCGTAGGCCGCAGCGCCAGACGCTGCGCCACATTGGGCAGACGCATATCCGCTTCGATCATCAGCACCCGTTCGCCTGTCTGGGCAATGGTATAGGCCAGATTCACGCTGGTGGTACTTTTCCCTTCGCCCCGCAGGGCGCTGGTAATGCCGATCACGCGGCACTCTTTACTGTCCGGCAAAGCGAACATCAAATTGGTTCGCAGCAGCTTATATGCCTCCGACGCCGCAAAGCTCAGATGATTGCCAAGCAGCTTCCGCTGTCTGGCCGGCGTCATGGGCGCTTCCCGCTTTCCGACAAGCTTCATGCGGACGCCCCCTTCCGCTTACCGTCCGGCGCTTTATAGTAGCCATAGCCGTCCGTCTCCGAGGCGACCAGCTCCGGCACGACCGTCAGCACGGGGATATTCTCGTACATTTGCATCAGATAGTCCTCATCGTGGATCCGGTCATCCAGAATAGCGCGTATGGCGATATAGCCGCAGCTGGCGATGACGCCCAGCAGCATTCCCACCGCCGTATAGCGGGTAATACTTGGCGACGCCTTTTTCGCCGGCGTCACTGCCCTATCCACCACCCGTGCGGAGCTGCCCTCTACCACAGTAGAGATGCGCTTCGGCAGTACTTGTGCGATAACATTGCCAATGTCACGTGCCTCCTTGGGATCCGGGCTGGTCACTATGATCTCAAAAACTTCGGTAGAGTTTACAGCGGCGGCGGAGATCATCTCCTGCAATTCCTCATACGTGTAGGAGACGCCGGACTTGTTTCTCACCTCGTCCAGTGTGGTGCGGGTATTCAGGATCACCACATAGGTGTCCACCAGGCTCTGAGCCGCAGACAGATCGGATGAACTGATACTCACCTTCGTGCTGCCCACAGACAGAGAAGTGTTGTTGACGTACATCAGTACGCTTGCCTTATACAGCGGCGTGACGCAGAACCGCGCAATGCAGAACGCGGCAGCGCCGCACAGTACCGCAGCCGCAATGATCAGCCACAGGCTCTCCCACATGGCTTTCAGAAGCGACAATAAATCGAACTCCAGATAGGTGTCTTCTTTCTTCATGTATGCGGAGATCCTTTCTCAAAAACTAAATTGTGCTTTTGTCTGCCATACTAACACTAATCGAAAGGTTCTCACCACGTTTACCCGAGTTACAGCAAAACCGTTTCGTAGAGTTACCAAATCTATGTGACAAAAATCTCAAAATTTATTCAAGTATACCACACGATCTGTCAAAGTGCAATCTGTTTTCGAAAAAAAACATGCTACTTGTTGACTATCTGTATGCTCACGGAGATTTTTTACAGATTCCAAGCGGCACGAGCAGCTAAAAGCCGTCTGTTCAGCCGTCGAAATTCGCAAGCATATGGCGGATAATCTATAGGAATATCTCAAATACACAGGAGGAATTTTTAGAATGCCAAGAAAAGGAGAAAACATTTACAAAAGAAAGGACAAACGCTGGGAAGGCCGGTATATCAAGGGGCACGATTTGTCCGGGAAAGCCCGGTTTGGGTACGTCTATGGAAAGACCTATCTGGAGGTCAAGAAAGCTCTGATTGAGAGAAAGGCGGACGCTAAGGAAACACCATTAGGTATAAAAAGTGGGGAAAAAAGAGACCATTGCACGGTACTGTGAGAAATGGCTCACTGTTAGCCGAAACCGCGTCAAACCGTCCACTTACGCAAAATACCGCAACATTATTCTCCATTATATCATCCTCCATATCGGCGCGCGGTATCCGCAGGAGTTGACAACACTGCTGATGGAGCAATACGTGGAACTGCTGCTGCGGGAAGGCTCTGTCCAAAGTGAAAAGGGGCTGTCACCTAAGACAGCACAAGATACTCTATGCGTATTGCGCTCGATTTTTTCCTATATCCGCAAGCAGCTGGGCAGCCTGATGCCGGAGATCGAGGTCACCCCGCCGCGCAGCCAAAAGCGGCAGATCTGCGTGCTGACAATGGCCCAGCAGGAGCAGTTGATCCGCTATCAAAAGGACACCGACGCTTGCAAGTTTGGCGTGCTGCTGGCGCTGCTGACCGGAATGCGGATCGGGGAGGTATGTGCCCTCCAGTGGAAGGACATCTCACTGCCAGATCGTGTGATTCATGTGCGGGCGACGATGCCGCGGCTTCAGCTGCAAGGCGCCGAGAAAAAGACGACAGTTTGCATTGGAGCGCCGAAAAGCCAAAACGCGGCACGGGATATTCCGATGTCTCCGCTGGCGGTGCAGCTATGCGTTCAATTCATGCGGGCAGAGCCGGAGGCCTATATTTTGACCGGGTGTCAGAGCTATATGGAGCCTCGTTCGTTGCAGTACCGGTTTGCGCGGTATATACAGCAATGCGGGTTGGGACATGTCAACTTTCATGCGCTTCGTCACACCTTTGCCACCCGCTGCATCGAGGTGGGCTTTGAGGTGAAGTCGCTCAGTGAAATACTGGGGCACTCCAGCGTCAAGGTCACGCTTGACCGATACGTTCACTCCTCCATGGAGCTGAAGTGCACGAATATCAATAAGCTCTCTGCCATAGGGCTCGGATAAGCCGTCGCCAGTGCCGTCAGAAATTTCCGGAATTGCCGTAGTTCCCGCTGACGCAGCGGCATTATTCTCTGATTTGGTAACTCTACGAAACGGTTTTGCTGTAGCTCGGGTAAACGTGGCAAGAACCCTCGGTTATTATTGATACAGCGGCCAGATGAGTGCATTTTCAACTCACCGAAAAGCGCCATGCATGGTGAGAAAAAGGCGGCATAAACCGCCTCAATAGATACAGATAATAGAAAAAGCCCCATTATGTTGAAAAAATGAAGTCCTACATAAAGGGGCATATCGCATATTGAACATGCGGCGTGTAATGGCCGCTGCGTGTTTTCTGCTATTGTTCGAAGCAAAGGATGATGCTGGTCAATAGCTATGTGCAAATACAAGACAGGCAGGTCATTGACCGGCCAGCCTTGTGTTTTATATGTGTTTAGATTTGGTGCGTACCCAGCTTCTCAGTGAACTTGCTTTTCCACAGCTTCCTCAAGAGAGTCATATCATCACAACATTCGACCGCTCTTGTATCATGCCTGCTTATACACGAGGAAATCTTGACGCCTATCTGCTGCGAGCCAGCCGCAGAAGGGCGGCCATCAGCCACACCGTCAGAAGACCGGTCAGGCCTCCGGCCGCGTCCAGCAGAATATCCTGTACTTGCGCGCCGCGGCCATCAGCCACAAGCTGAATGCTTTCGTCCACCACAGCCGTCGCCAACGCTAAGAGGAAAGCGTAACTTCCACGGAAGAAAGCACTTGGGGTTTTCCACAGCAGTGCCAAGGCTCCGAGAATCATCCCCAGCACGCCGTACTCACAGAAATGCGCCAGCTTGCGTACAAGGTGATCGGTCACATTTCCCGGTCCCACGAACTGCTCCAGAAACGGCGTAATCCACTGTCCGACCCGTCGGCTCTCCTCTGCCGAGTCTACCGCCGAGAACATGGAGTGACCCCAGATGAAAGCCAGCACCAAGATCAGCAGCACCGACAGGATAATCGTTATGCGGAGGTTCATGCACTTTGATCGTTTCATAGTTCTCCTATGGTTTCGGCGGCTCAGCGGTCTTCAAATCCATTAGGGTTATTCTTCTGCCAGTTCCAGCTGTCCCGGCACATCTCCTCAATTCCCAGCTCTGCTCGCCATCCCAGTTGTTCCCATGCCTTGCTGGGATCAGCGTAGCAGGCAGCGATATCGCCAAGACGCCGGGGTGCAATGGTATAAGGTATTTTCACGCCATTCGCTTTTTCAAATGCTCTTACAATATCCAGCACAGAGTACCCTTTGCCGGTACCCAAATTAAACACCTCCACCCCGCAGTTGGCTACAATGGCCTGCAATGCCTTTACATGGCCCTTGGCCAGATCCACCACATGGATATAGTCCCGTACTCCGGTACCGTCCGGCGTATCGTAGTCATTGCCGAACACATTCAAATGATCCAGCTTGCCCACTGCCACTTGGGTAATGTAGGGCATCAGGTTATTGGGGATACCGTTAGGAGCCTCGCCGATTAGCCCGGACTCGTGGGCGCCGATTGGATTGAAGTAACGCAGCAATACCACATTCCATGGGTTGGCATCGCTGTTCTTCACATCCGCTGTATGCAGATCCGTAAGGATCTCCTCCAGCATAGATTTGGTCTGGCCATAAGGATTCGTGCAACGGCCTTTGGGGCAGGTCTCCGGAATGGGGATTACCGCCGGGTCGCCATAGACCGTGGCCGAGGAGGAAAAGATGATGTTCTTGCAGTTGTGACGGCGCATAACATCCACCAGCACCAACGTACCGTCGATATTGTTGTCATAGTACTCCCAGGGCTTCAGCACCGATTCACCTACCGCTTTTAATCCGGCAAAGTGAATGCAGCAATCGAAGCGCTTAGCATCAAAGACACGTTCCAGCGCTACGCGGTCACGGATATCCACCTGATGGAACGGAATCTTCTTCCCCGTGATCCGCTGCACTCTCTGTAGGGCGGCAGGCGAGCTGTTGCACAGGTTATCCACCACAGTCACATCGTGGCCTGCATGGAGCAATTCAGTAACGGTATGTGAACCTATGTAACCGGCGCCTCCGGTGACAAGAATATGCATAATATCTCCTCTTTCTGCTGGCAGCTTTGCCAGAAATTCTTTTCGTTGCCTCCGTAGCAAAAGCAACAGCCAGCAGGAGGCCGCCAGCATCATTGCTCAGGGCAGCAACAACGGAGGTGCTGTGTAAACGAACTCTCTAATTTTATTTCTACATATTATATCCATTTATTGTAGTTTCGTCAATAGATACATCTCTTTTCTTATTATAATTCGGATATTCCATTCACTTGTCTATAATAATGCCAATATCTGCCTTCTGCCAAGCACCACACATCCGCGGGGAGATCGCGATTACCTTGGGGTCAAAACGGTGTTCTATGTCATGGTGCATTATGTGCAGCCACTTTTGCAGGTGGGAAAGCTGACAAGGACACTGTCGGAAACGCCGCAAAACAGCAAGCAGAAATGCTATATCTAAAGGCTATTGCCGCAAAGCAGCACAGAAGAATATCCAATAATTGAAAAATTCAAGACTGGGTTGGTACGACAAAACATAAGAACCAACGGTATATGAAACGGCCCTGCTTCACGAAAAAGGCCCACAAGCTCTGATAAATGCAGGGTCTGCGGGCACCTCAACTATCTTTGCCGCAGCAGAATGGTAGTGTACACGCTGTTCGTGATGAGTCCCCGGTCTCGCTGCGGGTAGTATCACAGCAGCGGCTCCAGTTTCGCAAAGATATCCTCTCTCGACAGCCTAGGCATGTATAGCTGCTTTCCATACAGCACCCGGACTGCTCCCGCCTGCCGGTTAAATGTCATACCGAACGGGCGGGCACGCTGCGCCACGATCAGAGCTTTCGGCTCAATATCCATAGAGACTATCCGTATATTGGAGAGCAACCCCGCGCCGTTATCAAAGATGGGGCAGTAATCGTATTTACCATCACACTCCAGAACTGCGATATTGTTCGAATGGCGGTCATCGTTCAGGAACAGCGCATCCACCTCGAACAGCGCCTGTGCCAAGGTTTTGCCTGCGTCAAAACACTTGTAACGCGCCACCGGGCGCGATGGGTCACGCCTTTGCGCGAGTTTGCGAGGACAGGGCAGGGGCTGATCCTTTTTGCTGAACCATTCTTGACTTGGTAAAATGTTCTGTTGCAGTACCATAGATAATAGAGATGGTAGCAAGCGTACGCATCACGCCTCAAGGCGCAGATGTGACCGGACAACGTATGGAAGGTGTTACGGCAGCGAGATGGTCCGTTTAAATGGATAAAAAGCGGAATAACCTTGGAGTGTAGTTGTTGATTTTATGAGATATATATGCTATACTATAATCTAAAGATATCCCGATATTTGTGAGGGAAGACAATGGTAGTCGCATTCTTTCCAGAAGCGTATTTCAGCGATAAAAGAAGTGGGAGCATATGATAACTTCAAAAAATAAGCTAAATCATTATTTGTTGCAAGATGCGCTTGCAACGGGCAGAACTTCCACTAAAGCGCATTTATTTGGCGATGAAATATGGAAATGGCAACGATGCTTGCGCAAGCTGGAATATTATACAAATACGGGGAGCAGAGTCCTAGCGTTGGTATATCGATTCCGCTTTCACCGCCTTTCAATAAAGCTGGGTTACGAGATCCCGCTGAATGTCTGTGAGGAGGGTCTTTCCTTACCACATCGGGGACCAATTGTGGTTGGCCATCGTGCAGGAATCGGGAAATTTTGTAGGATACACGAGGGAGTGACCATAGGAGCCACAAATGGATCCGACAAATGCGCTGTGATAGGAAATAATGTGTTTATTGCGTCGGGCGCGAAAATAATAGGAGATATTTCCATTGCATCTGATGTCGCGATAGGAGCTAATGCAGTGGTGACGAAAAGCATTAGCGAGTCCGGCACTACATGGGGGGGAATACCTGCCAAGAAAATAAGTGACAATGACTCACATAGCAATCTTCGCTTTGCATACAAAGAAGATCCATCGGGAAAAACGGAAGCAAATGATGAATGCCATTGATGGAAAGGGAATATCAAAAAAGAGACATCCTTTTGGATGTCTCTTTTTTTGTATACCAAAACCACGCGTTAGACGTAAGCGCACAATAACCCCCCGCATGGCATCTCACCCAGCGGGGGTCAGATACTGCGGAAAAAACTCCAAGCCGATCAGTTCCGCCGCAGCATTGACCAGATAGGCAATACGCTTCCTGTCGCTGGGTTGCCGTGATGGAGGGTCTCGAAGAGGCCCTTTATGCGAAACCTTATGATGGCTCTTTTTTTGCACTCGCTTCAAGACGCATCTGTTCAAAACAGCTGATAATACTCTTTCAATACGCACGCAATACGCATTATTTTCGTGATGCGCCTGTAATATGCATTTAATACGGAGATAATGCGTATTGTGTTTTTGGCCGCGTTCATCATCGATACATTATTTAGACATTTTTACATTGACAACTACAATATATTGTGGTACATAAGAATTATCATTGTTCATTGTGCACCATTTGCAGGTCTGTGATCTGCATCGCACACGTTGTTAAGTTTGTACTGAGGAGCACCATGATCCCGTTTGAGATCAGGGTCACTGCGCCCATTTGATTCAATGACTATGCTGCGAGAAGTTTTCTCGCGGCATTTTCCACCTGTACGCCGCTTTGCCGCCGTACTATGATGTGCCTGTACTTAAGGCATCAAGCATTTAGGTCGGAGCAGAGCAGGCACGGGTGGAATGCTATCAACAGCTTTTCGCTCTGATTAAGAACCCGAAGTATGTCAAAATGCGCCTCCCGAAAACCGGACGGCCATCAGAATTGAACAATACTGCAAACGCAGGAAGGATCGTAAGAGGCCGAAATGGCAGGAAGATTTTTCCTGCGTTTTTGCTTACTATTTTTGTCGCGGCACTTGCCATCGCCGCGATACCGCAGGAAAAGAAAACGCGCCGAAGTCGCTTTGGCGCAGATCAGGAAAAGAAGTTTTGAAAAAAGCCGTTGAGATGGCACGGCACGACAGCCATCAAGGGAGAGGCAAGCTCTCGCCCTGTATGCCGCAGTCAGAGTGCGGTGCCGGTCATACGGGGTATCGTATATTCTCAGATCCGTCACCGGGCGGATCACAGGACACCGGCGGAGCCTTCCGCAGCCGAGTTCAGCGGCCTGGTGCCCGCCACCGCTCCATCGGAGCAGGGCATATTCGCCCCATGTGGCTTCGTACTGACCCAGCACAAGTAAAGAGAGACAGACATACGGGCAGACCTCGGAAAACACGCAATACCAAGGCTTTCCGCCTGCGGCAGTCTATCAGTTCTGCGGAGATACGCCGGAAACGGCTCTCCTTGCCAACGGGTGAAGTGCGCCCATCTGAACACGACTACGA
>ERZ779869.1789-NODE-1789-length-19056-cov-4.358244_pt1 | contig 19056 bp, 16 predicted proteins | sample MGYA00511557_ERZ779869 | MGnify/ENA primary metagenome ERZ779869 (study PRJEB29588, sample SAMEA2154620) | human gut metagenome | biome: human gut; feature: human-associated habitat; material: faeces | place: Denmark | collected 2008/2010 ...
GGGTGCCGGTGCCCGCCGCGCCGTACACCATGTTGATGGACGCTACCTCACTCTCGCCCTGCACGAAGCTGCCGCCCACCTCCGGCAGCCGCCGCGCCAGATACTCCGGGATCTCGTTCTGGGGGGTGATGGGATAACCGGCGAAGAACCGGCAGCCCGCCCGCACCGCCGCCTCCGCGATGGCCTCGGTGCCCTTCATGAATATTCTTGCCATGCTCTCGCCTCCTTATCTGTACACTTCGATGGCTGCGTCGGGACACATGCGCCCGCAGATCGCGCAGCCGATGCAGTTCCGTTTTGTGCGTACCGATGACTGGAAGCCGTTTTCGACCGACCGTTCGATCGTTGCGGGTTCCGCGCTCGACTTCTCGTTTCTGCTGGATGCGCCGGCCGGCAAGTACGGCTTCCTCCAGGTGAAGAACGGCAAGTTCGTCTTTGAAAAGCAGGACAAGCCGGTGCGTTTCTACGGCGCCAACCTCTGCTTCCGGGCCAACTACCTCAGCAGGGAACAGGCGGATCTGCTGGCGGAACGGCTGAGCCGGATCGGATACAACGCGATCCGCTTCCACCATTACGACCGCGACATCGTCAAGCAGCTCCCGGCCAATTCGACCACCGCCGACCCGGAGAACCTCGACAAGCTTGATTATCTGGTCTACGCGCTCAAGCAGCGCGGCATTTACATCACGACCGATCTCTACACGATCCGGACCCGCAAGCCCGGCGAATTCAAGTCCATTCCGGACCTGGAGGAGATGAACGATTACAAGCTGGCCGCAATGCTGCTGCCGGAAGTCCGTGAGAACCTCAAAACCTTCGCCCGGCTCCTCTTCACCCACCGGAATCCCTACACCGGTCTGACCTGGGCGGAGGATCCGGTGTTCATCGGCATCAGTCTGCTCAATGAAAACACCATTCTCTCGCTCGGAACCGGTTGCACCGGACCGATCCGGGAGGCCTATGACGCATATTTCGAAAAATGGTGCGCTGCCAAGGGGCTGAAGCCCTCCGAGCAGGAGCGTCCGACCGTGTACCGTCGTTTCCTCTGCGAAGTCTACGACGAATACTACAAGGATATGACCGGTTTTCTGCGTTCGCTCGGTGTCCGGGCCCCCTTCACCGATCAGAACAACGTCTCCTCGCCGAACCTGGCTCCCCAGCGCGCCATGTACGACTACGTGGACAACCACCTCTACTGGGATCATCCGCAGTTCATCGCCAAGGCGTGGTCGCTTCCGTCGCAGCTGCGCAACGAGAGTGTGCTTCTGTCCCGGCTGCGTTCCCCGAAGGAGCTGGCCCCCACCCGGGTTTTCGGCAAACCTTTCACCGTGACCGAATTCGACTTCTGCTTCCCGAATGAATTCCGCGGGGAAGGCGCGCCGATCTTCGGCGCCTACGCCGCGCTCCAGGATTGGGACGGCGTCTATCGCTTCGCCTATTCGCACAGCGATGTGAATATGTTCACCGCCACCAGCCTCGAAACCTTTGACGTCGTCAATGACCCGGTCCGGCTGCTGACCGAGCGGATCGGCATGGTTTTCTTCACCCGCGGTGACGTCAAGCCGGCGGAGGCGGCGTTTCCGGTTGCGGTTTCGAAGGAGAACACCTCCTCTTTCGTCTACGCGTTTCCGGTTGGAGCCCAGGAACTGATGTTCTTCGGCCGGACCGGTACGGTGCTTTTCGACGGGAACAGGCTGCAGCAGCCGCTTCCGGCCGGTTCGCTGGCCTGCTTCGTCGGGGCGACGCCGCTGTCGGGATGCGCCGTTCCGCAGCTGACTGCCACCAAGGGGCCGGAGATGATTGCCCAGCTTCTGGAGAAGAGGGTGATCCCCGCCGATGCGGCTTCGAAGGACGGCAACCGGGTTCAGAGTCTGACCGGAGAGCTCTCCGCCGACTTCAAGGCGGCGACCTTCCGTGCGGTTACTCCCCGCAGTGAAGCGTTGATTCTGCCGCAGGGCGCGACGCTCGCCGGCAACTTCCTCTCCGCCCGGACCGTCAGGGATTTCGCCACCGTCGCGGCGATTGCGGTGGACGACCGGCCGCTGGCTGAATCGGGGCGGATTCTGATTCTGCATGTGACCGACGTGCGCAATGAAGGGATCAAATACGGTTCCAAGGAGCGCAAGGTGATCCTTGAAAACGACATGAAGGGGCAGCTCCTGGCCAAGCGCGGCGTCGTCGACTTCACCGCCCGGGTTGGTGGAGAAGGCTGGAAATTGTTTGCGCTCGACTTCAACGGCAAACGGATCGGGGAAGTTCCGTTCACCGCCGGCGAAAAGGGGATCTCCTTCCAGTCCGACACCTTCCGTGGCAACGCGGTGGTTTTCGCATACGAACTGGTTCGCCAGTAGGCATATCGAAGAAAAGAAAGGGTAATGTATGGCAAGATCCGTATGGAAAGAGTCCGGGTTGCTTGCTGTCGCTGTCTGTGCGGCGACGGCAGCTGGAGCGGTCGGGATCGAATTTCTGCCGAACGGCGGAGTGCAGGCGGGTGAGGGGGTGCGTTTCAGCGCGGTCCACTTCTCCGACAAATGGGTCAACACCGATCAGATTGAAAGAAAATCATTTCTGGCGGAGGCGGTCAAAGACGGGGCGACGACCCGTTTTTCCGCCCCCTGGAAACTGAACAACAATTCCGCCGAGGTCAACATGAGTGTGACCGCGACCGAACAGGGCGGCAATGCGTGGAAATTCGACTATCGGATTGACGCGGCGAAGCCGGTTCCGACCGCGTCGCTCTCGGTGCAGCTTTCCCTCGCAACGACCTCTTTTGCGGGAAAGACCCTCTGGCTTAACGACAAGCCGTATGTCTTCCCCGGCGACACCTTCAAGGGAACCTGGCTGAAGCTCAACGACATCCGCAAGGTCGAATTCCCGGTCGCCGAGGGGATGCTCTCGATCGATCTGGCGCAGCCGGTCTATGTTTCGGTCACCGACTATCGGCAGTTCAACGCCAACGCCTACGGTCTCCGGCTGACCTTTCCCGGGACCGATGGAAATTTCCAGGGAACGGCGTCGCTCTCCTTCACGCTCCGGATCGATCCGTGGCGCGGCGAGGCGATCGATCTGCGCCGTGCGGTGAACATGGGGTTTGCCGATGATGTCGCCGGAGACGGCAAGGGCGGCTGGTGCGACGAGGGGTCGAACAATGACCTCAGTGACATCAAACCCGGACGGATTCAGGCTGCCGGGATCGGTTTTGACGTGATCGATCCGGCGGGGAACGGCGGCAAATCCTGCATCGTCCTCGGTGGCGGGAAACGGCCCCATTTCCCCGCGAAGGTGGAAATCCCGGCCGCCGGGAAACAGTTCCGGACCCTGCTCCTGATGCATGCGCTTGCCTCGCCTCCGGCCGGGGTGGAGATCGGCGCGGTCAAGGCGATCTACGCCGACGGCTCCGTCGGCCGTTTCCCGGTGATCAGCAACCGGGAGGTCGCCAACTGGTGGCAGCCGGTCGCCCGGGAGAACGGTGGGGGCGCCTGGCGCGGCAAGTCCGGTCGCTGCAGCGACATCGGTTTGTACGTGAGCGCCTTCCCGCTTGAGAACAAACCGCTGAAATCCCTGGAACTGGAAGCCAACGGCGCTGCTCCCGCCTGGATGGTGGTCGCGGTCTCCGGCGCCGCCCAGCGGATCGTCCTGCCGAAACCGGTTGGATATACGCTGCGTGCCGGCGACGAGTGGCGGCCGATGAAGACAACCCGTGAAATTGAGGCCGGATCAGCGCTCGATTTCTCGTTCATTCAGGATGCGCCGGCCGGCAAATACGGCTTCGTGAAGATCAAGGACGGCAAGTTCGTTTTTGAAAACCAGCAGAAACCGGTCCGTTTCTACGGCGCCAACCTCTGCTTCCTGGCCAACTATCTGGACAAGGAACAGGCGGACAAGCTGGCCGAACGGCTCAGCAGAATCGGCTACAACGCGATCCGGTTTCACCACTACGACCGTGACGTGGTTCAGAACCTGCCGGCCAACAGCACAACCTTCAACAAGCAGAACCTGGACAAGCTCGATTATCTGGTCTACGCCCTGAAGAAGCGCGGTATTTATCTGACCACCGATCTTTTCACGGAGCGCAGCAGAAAGCCGGGCGAGTTCAAGTCCTTCCCCACGCTCGAACTCCAGCGGGACTACAAGCTCGCCGCGATGCTGCTTCCGGAGGTCCGCGACAACCTCAAGGCATTCGCACGGGAGCTTTTGACCCACAAGAATCCCTATACCGGTCTTTCCTGGGCTGACGATCCGGCCTTCATCGGATTCAGCCTGATCAACGAGAACACCATCTTCCACATCATCAACATCAGTTCCAGCGATGAGATCCGCCGGATCTACAACGAGCACTTCGAAAAGTGGGCCGCGGAAAAGAAGATCACCGTCACCGACCAGAACCGGCTCGAACAGTTCCGCGCTTTTCTGTCCGAGGTCTACTGCGACTACTATGACGATATGGTCAAATTCATGCGCGAAATCGGCGTCAAGGTTCCGCTGACCGATCAGAACTTCATCATGTCTCCGAACCTCACCGCCCATCGCGCCGCTTACGACTATGTGGACAACCACCTCTACTGGGACCACCCGGTCTTCATCGGCGTCAAGCAGTGGGCGCCGCCCTCCCAGTTCCTGAACAAGAGCGTGTTGTTCGCCCGGCTCCAATCCCCTTGCGAACTGGCGCCGACCCGCGTCTTCGGCAAACCGTTCACCGTGACTGAATTCGATTTCTGCCACCCGAATGGATTCCGCGCCGAGGGCGCTCCGATCTTCAGCGCGTACGCCGCTATGCAGGACTGGGACGGCCTCTTCCGCTTCGCCTACTCCCACAGCAACGGAAACCTCTTCCAGGACGCCACCATCGGCACCTTCGACGTCGTCAACGATCCCATCCGCATTCTTTCAGAGCGGATCGGCATTGCCTTCTTCACTCGCGGTGACGTCCAGGTGGCGAAAGCCGCGTTCCCGGTCGCGGTTTCTCCGGTTGCTCACGTAAACTACACCTCCAACTTCCCGAAGGGCGCCGAGGAGCTGACCCTCATCGGCCGGGTCGGATCGCTTCTTTACGAGGGAGACGGCAAGTTCTCGCCGGCGCTGCCCGATGACACCCGCGCGATTTACGCCTACGATTCTTCGCTGAATTCGAAGAATGTCCGCATTCCGCTGCTCACCGGCAGGAAGTCTGCCGACGTGATCGCCGAACTCCTGAAACTCAGGATCTTGAATGCAGCGCAGATTCAGCGCAAGGGAGCGGCCGTCACCAGTCTCACCGGTGAACTCTCCGCCGACTTCGACAAGGCCGTCTTCCAGGCCGTCACTCCCCGCAGCGAAGCATTCGTGCTCCCGGAGAAGCAGCGGGCCGCCGGCCGCTTCGCCACTGCGGAAAGCACGTCCGGCTTCTCGGTTTTCTCCGCCATTGCCATCGACGGTAAGACTCTCGCCGAATCCTCCCGGATGCTGCTCCTGCATCTTTCCAATACGGATACCGAGGGAACCCGTTATGCCTCGCCGGAGATGACGGTGCTTCTCTCTTATGGGAAGGGGGCGACTGTCGTTCGCAAGGCGGTTTCGCAGGTTTCGCTGAAGGTCTCCGGCGACGGCTGGAAACTCTACGCCCTCAATCTCGAAGGTCGCAGAGTCGGCGAAGTTCCGTTCCGGAAAAACGCTGACGGCATCTCCTTCACCGCCGATACCTTCGGCCCGAATGGCGATGCGCTGCTCGCCTACGAACTGGTCCGCGAATAGTCTCCTCTGTTACAGTTCCGGTGCTTCAACGCGCCGGAACTTTTTCAACATTGTACGGAAAGGTTTTTTATGAGTAATTATGTATGGGGGTTCTCTACGCTCGGCTGTGCCGAACTCTCTCTCCCCGAAGCCGTCGCCCTGGCCGAAAAATTCCAGTTCCAGCACCTCGAGCTGCGGACTCTCTCCAATTTGCTTGACCTGCCGGCCGCCCTTCAGATTCCCGAAAACGCCGCTGAAATGCAGCGCCTCGCCGCGGATGGCCGCGTCCGGGTCCTCGGCACCTCCTTCGGCATCACCAGTGACAAAGGACATGAGGAACTGGCCGCTTACGCCCGCGTCGCCGATCAATACGGCGTTCCCTATCTCCGCGTTTTCGGAGGATTCAAGTTCGAGGATCCGCTCAACGATGATCATAAACGTCGCGCCGCAGAGAATCTTCGCTGGTTCCGGCAGCAGAACTTCAAATGCAAAATCGCCGTCGAAACTCATGACGGACTCTCTTCCGCCGCAAGATGCTGCGAGTTGTTCGAGGCCATCGGAGAACCGCTTCCCATGGTGTGGGACCTCCATCATACCTACTGCTACGGCGGCGAATCTGTCGCCGAAGCCTGGGACCGCATCGGAAAATGGACCGTCGATATCCATCTGAAAGATTCCAAACCCGGCCCCGGCGGAGAACGCATTCAGACTCTCCCCGGTGAAGGAAACGTCCCCGTTACCGAACTCTTCCCGCTCCTCGATGCCGCCGGATATTCCGGCGACGTCACCCTTGAGCACGAACGCAAATGGCATCCCGAGCTCCCCCCCCTTCCGGAAGCTCTCGCCGCCGTCAACCGCCTCTGGCGCCCTACTTTCTTTTCCCGGTGAAAAGAAAGTAGGCAAAGAAAAGCCGAGTACTTGGGGGGGAGTTAGTCTCCCCCCTCGTTTTTTCCCGGTGAAAAGAAAGTAGGCAAAGAAAAGCCGAGTACTTGGGGGGAGAGTTCGTCTCCCCCCTGTTTTTCCCGGTGAAAAGAAAGTAGGCAAAGAAAAGCTGAGTACTTGGGGGGAGAGTTAGTCTCCCCCCCTGTTTTTTCCGATGAAAAGAAAGCGGGCAAAGAGAAGCCGCGTACTTAGCTTTTCTTTTGTTGCCGGGTTTCCCGTTTTCGACGGGAAATTGCCAGCTCATTCTTCAGGCGGGTGAATGGTTCGCAGAAGAACTCCCCCAGCATGACACCAGGGTTGCGACGCATGGCTTTGAGCTGCTCTATCAGGCAGAAACGGTCACACTCCGAGGCACTCATCGGATTGCCGCTCAGAAAACGCTCCGCAACCTGACGAACCACCGGGAACGGAAGCCGGTAGGCGGGCTGATCATAAAAACGAACCAGATTGCATCCGCTCCCGTCTCGGAACCTTCCGGAATAATGATTGTAATCCGGATGGTGGCGCAATTTCCCGGTGATGATGATCCCGAATACTCCGGTCGCATTGGCAATGTGTCCGAAACCACTTTCCACTCCGACGAAAAGGTTCGCTCCGGCAATGATTCGCGCCGCCGTCTGGAGCCGGATCTTTCCGGTACGATCAATGTAGTGCGGCGAATCACAATGCAGAACCGGTTCCATCCCGATCTCCACCACATTGTATCCCGAGGAGAAAAAGAATTCCGCAAGGGCGTGCCAACGGCTCTTCGGCCACTGGCGGCTCCGCCCCCGGGAGGTGCAGTGGAAGACTGCGTAAGGAGAAGGCGGCAGGGAAACCGATTCCGTCGGATCGAAATAAAACCGCGGCGTTTCATCCGGTACAGACAACCCCGCCGCTTTCGAAAATTGCTGCAGCAAACTTGGCGGTTCCTCCGCGTTGTTTCCTGTCATCTGTTTCTTTCGCGGCTGGCGGGGATCGCGGAAGTTGAATTCATAAGAGAGGGTGCCTTCCGGCAGTTTTTCTTTGCAGGCCAGATATTCTTCGGCATTTTTGACCGTCACCACCTCGTCAAGATAAGGGGCGTGCTCCAGCAGTTCGGCATATTCACCACTGGTGTACCAGCGGAACCTTCTTTCCGGATGGCGTTCGTGCAGAAACCGGAAGGCGGGTTCCATCGCCACAATGTCCCCCAGACGCCCGAGCTGGCAGACGGTAAGAAGCGGAGCGTCGGCGGAATGTGCTGTCGTTTTCGTTGTCATCGCGATCGTCCTGTCTGAGTTTCCTGATGGTGAACCGCTACCCCGGGACACCCTCTTTGCCTGCTTGTTTTCCGATCTCGGGAAACGCTTTCTACTATAGCATGATTGTCTGAAAAGGAAAGCCGGATTCCTGTGTGTTGTTCGGAAATGTTCCTCCTCTTTCACGGAAAACCCTGAACAACACAGCTCCCCTGCCGCCGATTCATACGCTGGATGGTCTCTCAGGAAGAAAAAACAAAAAAAATGGTGCGCTCACGGGGACTCGAACCCAGGACCCAGTGATTAAGAGTCACTTGCTCTACCAACTGAGCTATGAGCGCACGGAAACAAAACAGTGTATAATATGGCATCGGATTCCAATTTTACAAGTTGTGGAAAGAAAAAAAGGGAATTTCCTCTTTTTCCCGTTATTCTGCGGGGAATTTCCAGATGGGGCGATTGGTTTTTTCCGTCAATCGGGTTATATTATCGAACGGAGTTGTTTTTGGGGATAGAATTTTATGCGGGATTTGATGACGAAATGAAGACGTTTGAAGAACTTTTCCGGGAGTTGAAGACGAAAGCTGCCGCTGCTGATCCGAATTCCGGTACCGTTAAGGAGTTGAGCAAAGGCAAACATTTCATCGGCAAGAAAGTGGTCGAGGAGGCCGGCGAGGTCTGGATGGCCGCCGAGTACGAGGGGCGGGAAAAAACCGCGGAGGAGATCTCCCAGCTCTTTTATCACCTTCAGGTGATGATGATCGCCAATGATCTCGAACTGGAAGATGTATACAAGTATTTGTAAAACAAACGGGATTTTTTCAATATGCTGAAAATTGCGATTCCAAACAAGGGGGCGCTTTCTGAAGATGCGGTTCGGCTGCTCAAGGAAGCCGGTTATCGTTGCATCCGCTATGGTCGGGAACTGACGGTATACGACCATGAAAATGAGATCGATTTCATCTTCCTGCGTCCCCGGGACATTGCTCTCTACGTCGGAAACGGCATCCTGGATCTCGGCATCACCGGCCGGGATCTCGAGATGGACAGCGGAGCCGAGGTAGAGGAACTCATGCCGCTCGAATTCGGGCGTTCCCGCTTTTGTTTCGCGGTTCCGAAAGGGTCCGGTCTGACGGTGGAGAAGCTCGGCGGGCTGCGGATCGCCACCTCCTATCCCGAACTGCTCCGGCAGAATCTGGTTCAGCGCAACCTCGACTGCCGGATTATCCGGCTCGATGGCGCGGTCGAGATTTCAATCCGTCTCGGGGTCGCCGACGCGATCGCCGATGTGGTGGAGTCCGGCGCCACCATGCGCGAGGCCGGGCTGGAGATCATCGGTGAACCGATGCTCCATTCTGAAGCGGTTCTGATCGGCCGTACCCAGGAGATTGCGGCCCGTCCGGAGGTCCGCCGCCTGATCGCCCGGCTCCGTGGAATTATTGTCGCCGGTTCCTATGCGATGATCGAATACGACATTCCGCGCACTGCGCTGGAGCAGGCGTGCCGGATCACGCCCGGAATTGAATCTCCGACAGTTTCTCCGCTTTCGAATTCCGACTGGGTCGCGGTCAAGGCGATGGTGTCGCGCCGCGAGTGCAATCGGATCATGGATGAACTTTACGAAATCGGCGCGCGCGGAATCATTGTCGCGGATATTCGCTCCTGCCGGTTGTGACGACGGTTTCTAACGAGGATGGATGAATGAAACATTCCAAGGTGCTGGATCGGGCGCGGGAGGTGTTCGACGTTGAGATCGAAGGACTTCATGCGCTGCGGAATCATTTGAACAGCTCCTTTGAAGAGCTGACCTCCGATTGTGCCCGGGCTCTGGACGCCGGCGGGAAACTGGTTTTTACCGGTATCGGAAAAAGCGGTTATATCGGCAAGAAGATCGCGGCTACGCTTTCGAGCGTCGGTTCAACTTCGATTTTCATGCACCCGGTCGAGGCGCGCCACGGCGACCTCGGGGTGCTTCAGAAGAACGACCTGCTGATCGCTCTTTCCTACTCCGGCGAGACCGAGGAGCTGCTCGCGGTGCTGACTCCGGCCAAGCGGCTTGGCGTACGGCTGGCGTCGATCACCGCCTCGAAGGAGTCCACGCTCGGCAAGATGAGCGATCTGGTGGTGGAAATGCCGGTCCCGCGGGAGGCGTGTCCCTTCAATCTGGCGCCGACGACGACCACCACCGCGCTTCTGGCGCTCGGCGACGCGCTCGCAATGGTGCTCCTGGATCTGCGGGGATTCACCAAAGTTGATTACGGCCGGTTGCATCCGGGCGGGGCGATCGGGCGGATGGTGACGCTGCGGGCCTCCGACATCATGCGGGATCTGGAACATACCGCCATGGTTTCGCCTTCCGACCGGGTCCGCGATGCGATCATCAGGATGAGCCATTCCCGCTGCGGTTCGGCGATCGTGGTGGACGCGGAGGGGAAATTGCTCGGAATTTTCACCGACGGCGACTTCCGGCGCTGGGCGGAGAAGGATCTTTCCGTCCTTGAGCGGACGATGCGGGAGGTGATGACGCCCGGACCGGTTGCGGTGCGGGCCGATCAGATGGCGGTCGAAGTTCTCCGGGTGCTGGAAAGCCGCCATATTGACGATATCGTGGTGACCGATAACGAGAACCGGGTGCGGGGCTTCATCGACGTGCAGGACCTGCCCGGATTGAAACTGATGTAATTCTCATCGGGAAGAGAGGGTGTGCATGACCAGTCTTCGACTCCTTGCCGTTGCCGCAGTCGGGGTGATCTCCGTGCTGCTCCAGGCGGACGACGCCACAGCCGTCCAGGTTTATCAGCAGGGGCGCGAAGCCTACGGCGCCGGGGATTACCGCACGGCCGCCTCTCATTTCGAAGAGGCGGAGATCGAGGCGGACTCCCCGGTAATCAAGGCCAATTCGCTGCGGGCGCAGATCGCTGCCTACCAGATGTGTGAAATGCCCTATTCGGAGTTTGAGCGGATCGAGCGGCTGTTGAACGATTTTCCGGAATTCGCGGATTTCGGGACATTGGTCCGCCGCGAATTTGAGCTGGGGGACGCCTATTATCTGGGGCAGCGGGAACCGGCTTACTGGTCGTTGCGCTGGATTCCATGGCTGGTCGGCGGCGACAAGAGCATTGAAATTTACAACAAGGCGTTGAAGCGGGCGCCTTTTGCCGCCGAAGCTCCTGGGGTCCGGCTGCGGCTCGCCTATCTTTACAGTTGCGACGGCAAGGTCAGGGAATCGAATGAAGAACTGCGGGTGATCATTCGTGATTTCCCCCGGTCGCCGGAGTGCAAATATGCGTATCTGGCGCTCGGAACCGGTCTGTTCGAACTGGCGAAACGGGGCGACGGCGACTCCCGTTACAACCGGGAGGCGTACGACGTGTTTCAGGAGTTTCTGAAGCGTTATCCGGATGCCTCCGAGACCGAGTGGGTCCGGACCCATCTGGCACAGTTGCGCGACATTCAGGCGCAGCGGCTTTATGATATTGCGAAGTTCTACGAAGATTCCGGCCGGAAACAGGCGTCGGAACGTTATCTCGCGCAGGTCCTCAAGGAGTATCCGGATACCGAGGCGGCAGCGGAGTCGGAACGGAAGCTGGTCGAGCTGGACAAAAGTTTCGTCCCGGATGATTTCCGGCCCGATCCCGAGGCCAGAATTCCGGCGTATTCCGCGTATCCGTTGCCGAAGGAGGCGGAGAAGCTGCTGATTCTTCCCTCCGCGGAAAACCGGAAGTTTCTGCTTCCGGTTTATGAACTTGAACTGAATCGCGCTCCGGAGCAGGAGGTGAAAAAATGAAGCGTTTCGGATTCTGGATTTTGTTGGCTTTTCCGCTGCTTCTGCTGCCCGGTTGCGGCTATCAGGTCGGAAGTTTGATGCACCCGCAGATCAAAACCGTTGCGATCGCGCCGGTGGTCAACGAGACGGTCCATTACAATCTGTCGGCGGATGTCCGCAGCCTCCTGGCCGAACGGTTCATGACCGACGGTTCGCTGAAGGTGGTCGATATGAGCGAGGCGGACTGTATTGTCTACGCGCGGATTCTCAGTGTCAAATTTTCCGAAGTCTCCTGGACTTCACGGGAAGAGCGGGACGATCTGATTGTGCCGAATCAGTGGAAGGCCGATCTGATGATCGAATACTCCGTGATTCTTCCGGGCAGGGGGACGCCGCTGCTCGGCAACCGTACGACCTCCGGGAGCGCTGAATTTGAAACCGGGCCGGATATGGAGATCGGGCGCAGTTACGGTATCCGGCAGGCCGCCTACGCCGCGGCCAAAAACGTGGTTTCCGGCGTAACCGAGGGTTGGTGAGGCGCGCCTCCGGGGGCCGCGGAGGAGGGGCCGGCGGATATGCTGATCAGTTTCGTCAAGAAGGGACAGTCGCTGTTCATCCTCTCCTTCACGCTCTGGATTGCGGCGGGGATGCTTCTGCTGAAGATTCCGGCCGCCTACCACGCCGGGGTGCTGAGCTGGAACGACGCGCTTTTCATTGCAACCAGTTCGGTCTGCGTGAACGGGTTGACCGTGGTGAAGGTTTCCGACTTCACGCTGCTCGGGCAGTTGATCATTCTGGGGCTGGTGCAGCTGGGCGGGATCGGCTTCATGACGCTGAGCGCATCGATTCTTCTGATGCTCGGCCGCGGCCTCTCCTTCAGCAACACGCTGCTGATCTCCAATCTGAGCGACAACTTCTCTCTGCGCGGCACCGAGGGGTTGACCCGGACTGTGATTCACTATACGCTGGTCAGCGAGGGGATCGGACTGCTGTTCCTGGTGCCGGGATTTCTGCTGAGCGGTTACGGCGTCTGGCAGTCGCTCTGGTACGGGGTGTTTCATGCAATCACCGGATTCTGCAACGCCGGATTGAGTCCGTTTGACGACAGCCTGATCGGACAGTCCCGGCTGACCCAGTTCGGCGTCGCCTGCATGATCGTGCTCGGCGGACTCGGCGTCTACGTGATTTACGACCTGCTCCAGGTGATGAGAAAGCGGCAGATGAGGCTTCGGGTTCACTCCAAGGTGGTGCTGCTGACCTCTGCGATTCTGATTGTGAGCGGTGCGGTGTTTCTGTGGCTGCTCGGCACGGTGCGGGGAGGCGCCGGGACGCTCGGCTGGTTTGACGCATTCTTTCTGTCGATCACTTCCCGGACCGCCGGTTTTACGACGGTGGGGCTTGACGTGCTGCCGCCGGCGAGCATCACCATGGTGATCGTCTGGATGCTGATCGGCGCTTCGCCCGGTTCGACCGGCGGCGGCATCAAAACCAGTACGGTGGCGGTGGCGGTGGCGGCGATCATCAACACGTTTCAGGGGAATCGGGATGTGCTGGTGTTCCGGCGCAGGATTCCGAATGCGAATGTGCTGCGGGCATTCACGATCATCGTGCTCTTTGTCCTGCTCGCCTGCGCCGGAGCGATTGTGGTCCAGCTTCTGACCCGGAAGGCGACGATGATGGAGTGTTTTTTTGAGGCGGTTTCCGCGATCGGAACGACCGGGTTGACCATTGGCGGGACCGGGAAGCTGACCGAGGCCGGAAAGTTGTTTTTATCGTTGTTCATGTTCATGGGGCGGATCGGCCCCTTCACCATCATGCTGTTTCTGATGGGACGCGAAAAGCGGGCGCACCTGAGGTATCCCGAAGAGCGGGTCATCATCAGTTGAAACGGGGAGAGGTCCGGGATGAGGAAGAATCATTATGCGGTTTTCGGGATGGGGTCGTTCGGCGCGAAGCTGGCCGTGGAGCTGAGCCGGGCCGGAAACACCGTGCTGATCGTGGATGTCGACCGCCAGCGGGTGGACGACCTGCGTGACAAGGTGACTGAGGCGGTGATTGCCGATGTCAGCAACGAGGAGGTGATCCGCGAGCTCGGGGTTTCCAAGTTCGACGCGGTGATTCTCGGGATGAGTTCTCATTTTGAGGATCAGGTGCTGGCGTTGACGCTGCTCAAGCAGGAGGGGGCCCGACGGGTGATCGCCAAGGCGACCACCGCGATTCAGGAGCGGATCCTCTTCCGGCTCGGCGCCGACGAGGTGATTCAGCCGGAGCAGGATGTGGCGGAGCGGCTGGCTCGCCGGCTGACGCTCGACAACATCTCCGATTTGTTTGATTTTAAAGGCTCCGCGATTGCGGAGGTGCGGGTTCCGGAACATCTGGCGGGCCGGTCGCTGCGCCAGCTGGACCTGCGCAACCGTTACAATGTGACGGTGCTGTTGATCGGCAAGCCCGGCGGCGATGCGGAGACCATCTCCGATCCGGACGAGGTGCTTGAAGCGGGAGATCAGCTGACGGTATTCGGCAGCGAGAAATCCATATTGGAACTTTTCAGGGAGAAATGAAAATGGCGGAATGTATTTTCTGTAAGATCATCGCCGGAGAGATCCCGTCGGTGAAAGTCTACGAGGATGAACTGGTTTACGCATTTCTGGACATCGGCCCGATCAATCCGGGACACGTCCTGGTGATTCCGAAGGAGCACCACGAGTCGAGCGCGACGATTCCGGAGGAGACCGCCGGCCGGATGTTCCGGGTCGGCTCCCGGATCGGAGTGGCGCTCCGGCGCGAATTCGACTGGGACGCCTTCAATCTGCACCTCGCCGACGGCACCGCCGCCGGTCAGGTGGTCATGCACGCTCATCTGCATGTGATTCCGCGTGGAGTCGAAGACGGATTCCACTGGAACTGGCGGCAGCTTCGGTACGCTGACGGCGAGATGGAAAAAGTGCGCGACGGCATCGTCAAGCGGCTGAATCTCGCCCCCGAACCGCGTTCGTAACTCCGGGTTGAGATCTTCCCGGAACCGTCAGAAATTCGGAAAATCGAGGAGAAGAGAGAATGCGACAAATTCGACTTTGGCTCGGCGCGCTGCTTTTTGCGCTTCTGTCGGCCATACATCCCGCGGTCTCGGCTGCGGAGGCGGCCCCGGCGCCGGATGGCGACCTGATCGACCGGCTGGAGACGCTGCTCGACAAACTTGAACCGCGTTTCTGGACCGCTCTGGGAATGGCGCCGGACAGTTCCGGCTACCGGGAGGCCCGGGAGATGGTGCTGGAGGTCGGTTCCACCGGCCGCCGGATTCAGCAGCTGGTGACCCGTTCCGGGAACCGGGAGCTGCCGAACATCACCGGGGAACTGGTTTCATTGCAGAACCTCTTCACGCAGACCCGGCGGAGTCAGGCGCAGTCCTACCGGTACCGCTTTGAATTGACCGGGATGGCCCAGTATGAACGGGAGTTCCGGCGGCTCGCCTCGCAGCGCGGGGAGAAGCTGCCCCGGAATGCGAAGCCGACGCTGGAGAACGTCTCCTACGACGACTACGCCGACTGGCTGACCGAAATCTGCAGCCGGAATCTGGACCGGTTTTACCGGATCCGCAACAGCCGTGGCGACCGTCAGGACGACCGTCAGGATGACAACATGCGTGAGAAGATCGATGCGTTTTTCAACGATTACCGGACCATCCGACTGGGGTTGGTCAAGCTGCGCCGGAGCGGCATCAAATTTGTTGAATGAGAAAGTGAAGCGTTTCAGATGATGGAGATCGAGGATTTCGACCGTTGCCGGGAACCGCGGGCGCGGGCGCTGATTCCCTTCGGGGTGTTTCTGGTGTTCTATCTCGGCATTTCGCTGTGGGCGGGGGACTTCTACCGGGTCCCGATGCCGGTTGCGTTTCTGGTCGCATCCGCCTCGGCGCTGGTGCTTGACCACCGCAGTTCGCTGCGGAGCAAGGTCGAACTCTTCGCCCACGGCATGGGCAACGTCGACATCATGACCATGTGCCTGATCTTCATTCTGGCCGGCGCCTTCGCCGGCGTCGCCTCGGCGATGGGGGCGGTCAGTGCGACGGTGAACCTGGCGCTGGCGGTGATCCCGGCGAACCTGCTTCTGGCGGGCATCTTTCTGGTCGGCTGTTTCATCTCGATTTCGATCGGGACTTCGGTGGGGACCGTGGTGGCGCTGACGCCGATCGCGCTCGGTCTGACCGGCACGCTGGAGATCTCCCCCGGGCTCTGCCTCGGCGCCGTGGTCGGCGGCGCGATGTTCGGCGACAATCTTTCGATGATCTCGGACACCACGATCGCCGCCACCCGGACCCAGGGGGTCGAGATGCGCGCCAAGTTTCTGGCCAACCTCTGGATTGCAATTCCGGCGGCGGTTCCGGCGCTGATTTTGTATGTGGCGCTGAGTTCGGGTACAACCCCGGTCGAACCGCAGCCGGTCACCTGGCACGGGATTCTGCTGGTGCTTCCCTATCTCGCCGTGCTGGTGCTCGCGCTCTGCGGCATGAACGTGATGCTGCTGATTCTGCTGGGAACTTTTCTGGCCGGGTGCGTCGGCATCGCCGGCGGCTCGATCGACCTCTGGCAGTTTTTTGAGGCGATGGGGAAGGGGGCGCGCGACATGTCGGACACCCTGATCGTGGCACTGCTCGCCGGCGGCCTTTTGAAGGTGATCCGCTACAACGGCGGAATCGGTTATCTGCTGAACATGATCAGCCGGCGGATCCGCGGCCGTCGCGGTGCCGAACTCGGAATCATCGCCCTGACCGCGGCGGTCAATCTTTTCACCGCCAACAACACGGTGGCGATTGTGATCGCCGGTCCGATTGCGCGGGACATTTCAAAACGTTTCGGTGTTTCCCCGGCCCGTGCCGCCGGGATTCTGGATACCGCCAGCTGCATCGTGCAGGGGATTCTTCCCTACGGAGCGCAGCTCCTGATGGCGGTCGGACTGGCGGTCGGAGCCGGTTTCCGGGTCAGCGCTTTCGACGTGCTGGAGTTTCTCTTCTACCCGTATCTGCTTTTTGCCGCGCTGCTTCTGGCGGTTTTGACCGGGTTCCCCGGGCGTCGGAGCCGTTCAGAAAAAATCGAGCAGTGATTTCCCCGCGATCTCCAGCAGCATTCCGGTGGCGATCGGCGCGTTGGTCCAGCCGGAGTAGATGCTGCCTGCGCCGCCCTCGACGCAGTCTCCTCCGCCCCATGCGGCGCGGTCGAGATCGTACATGCCCCGCCAGCAGCCCCGGAACCGGGGGGAGGGGCCCGGATCCTGAATCCGGAGCAGGAGGGCGAGCTGCTTCTCCTTCGCCCGGCGGAATTTCTCCTCCCCGGTCAGCGCGGTCAGCAGCTGCAGCGCGAGAAAGGACCAGTTGAGCGTGTAGATGGTATCCACCAGCCGGTTGCCGCAGGGAGCTTCGTAATGTTCGGCGGGGAGGTTCCCGGTTTCAGGATCCATCCGTGAAAGAATTTTCTCCCCGGCCCGAACCGCGAGGAGCCGGTCCTCCTCCAGGCCGAAGGCGCGAAAGGCGCTTGCGGCTCCGAGCACGGCGTATCCGTATTCACTGGCGGAAAGTTCCCCGAGGGTGGTCTGCAGATGGCGGTGGTAGCGGCGGATCTCCGGTTCCGGCCGGATGTCTTCAAAGGCGACGGCGGCGCGGGAGAGCGCCATGACAACGAGGGAACCCCAGTGGGGCAGATTCAGCCGGCCGCGCCAGATTCCCTCCGGATCCTCCCACGCGCCGGGAACAGTCGGGGAGGGGGAGCCGATGCCGCGGCCGAATGCCTTCAGAAGTTCTTCCGAGAGAATCCGTGCCCAGTGCGAAAGCTCCAGTTTCCGATCCAGGTCGGGCCGGAGGCGCGCCATGGCGAGCGGCAGAAAAACGCACCATGCGTTGTCGTCGTAGTAGACGACCGACTCCCGGCAGATGTGCGACCAGTTCCAGCTGCCGTCCGGATAAGCCGGATTGCCGCGGTTGAGGAGGCCGCTGCGGCAGTAGAGAAAGGAGAGCAGCTTTTCCGCGACGGCCGCGTATCCGCCGTCGTGGAAAATTTTGTCGGCAAGGAGGAAGAGCAGCGCGGTCTCAAAGTTGCAGTCGGCCCGCCGCTGTTCGATCACCCGGCAGTCGGAAAGGTCGGTCCAGGCGGGGAAGCTGAAGCGCATCTGTTCGAGCGCCCTGCCTTCGGCGACAGTCAGCCGCTCCGCGACCCCCCAGGAGCCGTCGCCGGGATCCATGATGCCGGAAGTCAGAAACCAGTTCAGGTTGTTTCGCACCGCCGTTTCGAGAGGCGTCTTCATCTCCATATCTCCGTCATCTCCTTATTTTCGACAGTTCCGAATGAACTCTTCGATTCGTTGCTAAAATGTTATAGTTATCAATGGATAAAATAACACTTCCGCAACGGGAATGCAAGAGGCGTTTCGAAAGAAAAAAGAATTGCAATCCCGGCGGGCAGGGAGTATATTGAACCGATGCTGCGCGGTGCGGCGGAGCGGAAGGATTTTTTCGTGACAAAACGTATGAAACTTGCTGACATCGCCCGGGAGGCGGGAGTCTCCACCACGGCGGTCTCGTTTTACATCAACGGGAAGGCGCGGCAGTACAAACTTTCGAAGGAAACCTGCGAACGGATCGGGGCGGTGGTGCGAAAGTACGATTTCGTGCCGAACCTTTTCGCCCGTGCGATGCAGCACAACCGCACCTACCTGATCGGGGTGGTGATCTGCGACCGGATCAACGCCTCCTTCTGGAGCGACATCATTGCGGGGATGGAGCAGGAGGTCGCCCCCTGTCGTTACAATCTGCTGCTGTCCACCCGGACCGGTCCGGAATCGGAGCGGGAGGCAGTTCGGCTGATGCGGAGCAAGGGTGTGGATGCTTACGCGGTTTGTCCGGTGACCTCCCCCGACGGGAACGCGGTCAACGGTGAACTGTTTCAGAAGCTGGCGGCGGAACGGCCGGTGATCACGCTCAACCGGGCGGTTCCCGGCGTGGCCGGCGTCTATCACGACGAACTGTCGGGAGGTCGGCTGGCGGCGGATGCGCTGCTGCTTCTGGCGATTTTCCGCATGTTCAGCAAGGATCGCTACCGTCGGGCGCACGAAAACCAGGTGTATCTGGAAAAGACGCAGAAGGTTCGCCGCGCGGCGACGGAATGGGTCAACAGAGTGAAGAACAGCAGGAAGTATCATTACTACACCTGCCCGAAGTGCAAACAGCGTCTGCGCGTGCCGCGCGGCGTGGGCAGCGTGACCGTCACCTGCAAAAACTGCGGCACCAAATTCGACAAAAAGGCGTAACATACGAAGGCGGACGGCAAACTTGCTGCCCGCCTTTTGGCGTTCACAGGGAGGCAGGTTATGAAGCTCTTTACACGAAAAAACGCGCTGCTGCTGACGGCGGTGGCGCTGCGGCTGGCGATG
>ERZ779869.1794-NODE-1794-length-19041-cov-4.698409_pt1 | contig 19041 bp, 8 predicted proteins | sample MGYA00511557_ERZ779869 | MGnify/ENA primary metagenome ERZ779869 (study PRJEB29588, sample SAMEA2154620) | human gut metagenome | biome: human gut; feature: human-associated habitat; material: faeces | place: Denmark | collected 2008/2010 ...
GTTTTTGGGAACAAAGAAAATAAAATTAATTCAGAGCCAGTAGCAAATGCAATTGCTAAATATTTTTCTTGTGTAGTATTAAATTTAAAAGATGTGCCAACAATTACAATAAATAAAAAAGTTGAAGATTCTAAAATTAACTTTAATATCCTAAAAGATTTTTTAATTATTTCAAACCAAAATAAAAAAAGTAATTGATTTTCTATTGCGGTTGCTTTATAATTAAATAAATTTTAATATGAATTGACTAAATATAAAGGTGCGGAAAATTATGAAAAAAAGATTAATTTCAATAATTGCAAGTGTTTGCTTAATTGTTTGCTCGGTTTTTACGTTTGTGGGTTGTGATTTATATCACGATAACAATAGCAGATACTATAAAGAAGTGGTTGCTAAGGTTGGCGATGAGGAAATAACAAGAAATGAAGTTTTAACGATGTTTAACTATTACTATTACACAAACTATTATTATTACTATGGATATAGTGAAGATGATGTTTATGAAATGGTTTTAGAAGCATTAATAAAGAATAAAATAAAAGTTATAGAAGCTAAAAAGATACCTGAACTTGCTTTAACAGAAGAAGATAAAACAAGAATATGGCAGTCTGTTTTTGAATATGTAGATAGTCAAATAGATTCAATTGAAACTGAGATAAGAACAACTCTTGGCGTAGAAGAAGAAGCGGAAGAAGAGAAGTCAACTACCGATTATAAAACGTATTCAGATGAATATGTAAAAACAATTCCAGGACAAGAAGCTGAAGAGCCAATTACCATTAAAACTAAGGAAGAGTTTTTAAAAGACTTAACAGCCAGTGTTGACAAGAATGTCGACTATTACAAATATTTGGCATATAGAAAATATCTTTCACAGTTAAAACGAAGTGCAGAAATTTATGAAAAAAATCCAGGCACAACCGAACAAATTTTTGATAAAGAATTGCAAAGATTATATGATTATTACGAAGAAAGTCGTATAGTTACAAAATACAACAACTATTGTAAGTCTAAATTAAATATTACCAATGAGCAGATAGAACAAAAATACATCGAACTTTTAAACACTCAAAAACAGAACTTTGATATAGGGAGTAATTATAATAAAACCATTACTAGCAGTTCAAATGAAGATCTAATTTTATATAACAAAAGCAGTGACCATTTTTATGTTCAACAAATTTTGTTAAAGTATGCAGATTATAATGATGACCTAAGAACAAGTGAATACTTAAAAGGTTTAGATAGTTACTCTTCAAGTTCATCTTCTTCACTAGAAAATGATTTTGTAAAAGAATATCAGGAAGAAAGAGAAAAGTATGCTCTTGGGGAGGGTAACCTAAATATGGATTACATTAACCCTGATACTGGTCATACAAATGAAGATAACGATGGAAATGAACTTACCTTTACTTTTGCTGAATTTGATGGAATGATAGCCGATTTACAAGCAAAATATGACAGTGGTTTATTATCAGATTCAGAATTTATTAAGGGGTTTTATAAATTAAAATTTGAATTTAGTAAAGATTCCAATGTGACAGACTTGACAAAACTTTCAAATCAATATGGATACTGCCTATCTACTAATAGTGCAGATAGCAATAGCTATGTTACTGAGTTTTCCGATTGTGCTTATGAAACCTACAACGAATTTAAAAATGGAAATCTTAAAATTACAAGATGCATAACGGACTTTGGTGTTCATTATTTGTTATGCACAAACACAACAACAGCTGGCGAGAAAGGATTAGATTATCAATATTCACCAGTAACAAATGAAACAGTAGGTGATTACATTTATGAGTTGCTTGTTACCGAAGCACTTAGTAACTGTATAAGCGAAGTAGAATCTTCTCTTTATAATAAATATCAAAATAGTGGACTTATTGAAATAAAATTTGATAATTACAAAGATGTCCTATAAGATTTGCAAATTTTAACAAGACCCCCTAAATAGGGTCTTGTTTTTTATTTTGTAAAATTTTTAAATTTCAAGTAAAACAATTGAAAAATATAAAATCTAGGTGTAGAATTAATATAGAACATATGTTTGATATAAAGGTGTCAAGATGTCGGTTATTCTCCATTCAGATTTAAATAATTTTTATGCCAGTTGTGAGTGCTTGCTTAATCCAGCACTTGCAGGCAAGCCTGTTGCTGTTTGTGGCAAAGTAAGTGAGCGACATGGAATTGTTCTTGCAAAAAATTATTTAGCAAAGGCACAAGGTATAAAAACTGGTATGACAGTTATAGAGGCTAGGTCAAAATCTAAAGATATTGTTTTTGTTGAACCGCATCATGACATATATATGTATTATTCACAAAAAGTTAAAAATATTTATAGGCAATATACTGATAAAATTGAATCTTTTGGAATAGATGAAGCGTGGCTAGATGTAACTGAAAGTGTTAAGGCTTTTGGTGATGGTGAAAAAATTGCACAGGAGATAAGAAGGCGTGTTAAAGAAGAAATTGGACTTACTGTATCAATAGGAGTTAGTTTTAATAAAACCTTTGCAAAACTTGGTTCAGACCTAAAAAAGCCAGATGCCGTGTCTGTTATTTCAAAACAGAATTACAAAGATGTTGTTTGGAAATTGCCAGTAGAAAGTTTATTGGGTGTGGGTAAGGCAACAACCAGTAAACTTAATAAAATAGGAATATGGACAATAGGTTCACTTGCCAAATTTGACATTAGAATAATAAAAGATAAACTTGGTAAATGTGGTGAGCAAATTTGGAATTGGGCAAATGGAGAAGATTTTGACCCTGTAAAAAAAGACAACGAATTTGAAGAAGTCAAGTCGGTTGGAAATAGTACCACTTTTTATCGAGATATAGATGATTATAACGACATAGTTACATTAATTTGTATGTTGTCTGAAAGTGTTGTTTACCGAATGAAAAAATACAATGTAGGATATGCAAAGACATTGCATTTGTCTTTGATTACTAATGATTTGTCTCATTATGGAATGCAAAGTGCATTTACAAACCCAACTATGTCTTCAAATGACTTAATAGCACTTGCAACTAAAATATATAGAGACAACTTTGTCTCTCTTGGAAAAATAAGGGGTATAGGTGTGTCGGTTTCAAACTTCATAAAAGAAGAACAATTGCTAATAACAACCATGCAACAGCAACGGGATAAAAATGAACATATAGATAAGGCCATAGAATCGCTTAGATCAAGATATGGGAATTCTTCAATAAAACGAGGCCTTTTACTTTTTGATAAGAGATTTGACCAAATTGAAATAAATGGTGCCAATATAACAGCCCAAAACTTAGGCCTTCAATCTACTTCAATCCACCAAACGTAATCATTTAAAAATAAATATCGTTCTTGACCATTAAAGACGCAAGTATATCTTGTTCCAACTCCGCCACCTTTTAAACTTGCCATTGGTCGGCGATCAATTATTTTGTCTATAAAATATTTTTTACCATTGTCCCAAATTATATAAAGTGGAAACACTTTACCATCTTTGGTAAACTCGGCAACAACATCTAATTGCTTTATCATAGTTGTATTATTTGAAAAAAATTAGCAAACTATACTTTAATTGTTTTTGAAAATACCTGCAATATGATATAATACAAAAGTGAGATAACAATTAAGGTGAAGAATGTTTAAATTAAGAAAATATCTGGCGCAATACAAGGGGTTGCTAGTTCTGGGCCCAGTATGTAAAGCACTAGAAACGGTATCAGATATTATTACCCCATACTTAATGGCGATGGTTATTGATATAGGTATATCTAATAACGATACACGCTTTATATACATTATGTGTGGAATAATTGTAGTAATAAACTTATTAAGTTTTGTATTTACTGTTGTGTGTCAAAAGTGTTCTTCGGTAGTACAAATGGGTGTGTGTAAAAACATAAGAAAAGATATGTTTGCTCATATAAATACACTTTCGCATGCAGAATTAGATAAATTTTCAACGGTGACACTAACAAACAGAATGGTACACGATGTAGACCAGGTTGGTACTGCTGTTGGTATTACTATACGTAATATTTCCAGGGCGCCATTTTTAGCCATTGGGTCATTTATTATGGTTTGCATGATAAATGTTAAATTGTCATTGATATTTTTGGCACTTATGCCAATAATTCTTTTTGTAGTGTTATTTATAATGAACAAAAACAGTCCCAAGTATAGCGACTTAAAGGTTAAATTGGACAATGTTACAAATGTTGCTCGTGACAATTTGGATAGTGTAAGGGTTGTTAGAGCATTTAATAAGCAAGCCTATGAAAGTGAAAGGTTTACTAAATCCAATAAAGAGTTCACCTCTGTAAATATGAGCATCGCAAAAACTGCTTCATTATTGCAACCATTAATTAGTATGCTAGTAAACTTTGGTATAATTGCAATTATTTGGATTGGGGGAATTCAAGTTAACGTAGGAAACATAACAACAGGTAACTTGTTGGCTTTTGTTAACTATTTAACAACCATTTCTGCGGCACTTGTTGTAATTGCAAGAATGATAATTATTTATACTCGTACTGGTGCATCTACAAAAAGAATAAAGGAAGTATTTAACACGACAAATTCAATAGAAAATCCTAAACGTGTGGTAGATGTAAACTTTGAAGATGCACTTGGCAAAATTGAATTTAAAAATGTTAACTTTTCATATAATAATGCTAAAAACGTTGTTAACGACTTATCTGTTGTAATTAATCCGGGAGATGTTGCTGGTATTATTGGTGGTACTGGCTCAGGAAAGTCCTCTATAGTTAATTTAATACCAAGATTTTACGATGTTAAAAGTGGCGAAGTGCTAATTGATGACATCAATGTTAAAAAATATGATTTAAAAGTTTTAAGAAAAATCGTTGGAATAGTTCCACAAAACCCAGTTCTGTTTGAAGGTACCTTGCGAGAAAATATGCAATGGCGAAAAGAAGATGCAACCGATGAAGAAATTATAAAAGCATTAAAAATTGCACAAGCATATGACTTTGTGAAAGAATTACCAGACTTTTTAGACCATAAAGTTTTGCGTGGAGGAACAAACTTTTCGGGTGGTCAACGTCAAAGATTAACTATTGCACGTGCATTAGTAGGTTCTCCAAAAATTATAATTTTAGATGATTCTAGTTCAGCACTTGACTTTGCTACTGATGCTGCCCTAAGAAAGGCTATTTCTTCTAATCTTTACAATAGCACGGTTGTACTTGTTTCTCAGCGTGCAACAACATTAATGAATGCAAATGTAATAATAGTTATCGATAATGGTGATATTGTGGGTATTGGCACACATGAAAAATTATTAAAGACTTGCACTGTTTATCAGGAAATTTATTACTCACAAAACCCTGAGGAGAAAAAAGAAAACTCTAAAAAGAAAGTTAGTGGGGGTGAAGTGTAATGAAAAACAGTAAAGAAAAAAAGATTCCACTTTCTCGTCCACATCTATCCAAACAAGAGAAAAAACAAAAACAAACCGAAGAGAAAAGTCTGTTTACTTCTGCACTAAAACACTCGGGTGAATATAAGCAATATGTTATTTGGGCACTTGTGTTTATGGTAATAGGCAACATTTTGGATTTGTTAGTTCCTATTTATATTGGTAAATGCGTAGATTGTATTATTGGTGTTGGTAATGTTGATTTTTCTAGACTAACAATCAACATCGTAATAATGGTTGTTATAGCCTTAGTTAATTTATTGTTTACATGGTTATATAATTTGTATGCTAATATTTATTGTTATAAAACTAGCGAACATATAAGAAAAATGTTCTTTAAAAAAATAAATAGTGTTCCAATTAAGTTTATAGATGGAACCACGCATGGTGACCTTCTAAATAGAATGGTCAATGATGTAGAAATTGTTACCGATGGTCTGGTAGAAGCAATAATTTCTATTTCTTCAGGTATTTTTACAATTGTTGGGACACTAATTTGCATGGTATTGTTAAATGTTCAATTGGCAATAATAATTGCAATAATAACTCCGGCATCATTAATTTCTGCGTATATTATTGCGAAAAAAACTAATACATTATTTGTTGCACAAGCGAAAACGACAGGAGATATGAGTGGTTATCTTGAAGAAATAATTGGTAGTCAACGAGTTGTTAAGGCTTTTAATCATGAAGAACAAAGTAAAGAGAACTTTAAGGAAATAAATGATGAATTAACAGTTGTTTCAGAGCGGGCAAAGTTTTATTCTTTTTTAGCTCCGCCGTTCACACGATTTATTAATGGTTTTGTATATGTAATAGTTGGATTTTTTGGCGCTTTGTCGGCTCTTAAAGGAAAAATTAGTATTGGAACAATAAGTAGTTTTTTGTCTTATGCCAATTCTTACGGAAAGCCATTTGATGAATTGTCAAGTGAAATTACCGAGTTGCAGGCGGCATTTGCATCTGCAAAGCGTATCTTTGCTGTTTTAGATGAACCAGATGAGGTGTCTGATGCTGGAAATAAGGAATTATCCTTCTGTGATGGAAGCGTAAAAATAGATAATATAAGTTTTTCTTATAATCCAAAAACTGAATTAATTAAAGGTTTTAATTTAGATGTTAAACCGGGTCAAAAAATTGCAATTGTTGGACCAACTGGTTGTGGAAAAACAACATTTATTAACTTGCTAATGCGTTTTTATGACATAACCGATGGAACAATCTATGTTTCAGGAGAAGATATAAGAACGGTTACAAGAGCGAGTCTTAGAACAAAGTACGGAATGGTTTTGCAAGAAAGTTGGCTATTCTATGGCACAATTAAAGACAACATTGCTTATGGAAACCAAAATGCTAGTATGGAAGAAATTATAGAAGCGGCTAAAATGGCAGGTGCACACGATTTTATTGAAAAACTTCCAAATAAATATAACACCTTGGTTACCGAAGGTGGGAATAATATAAGTCAAGGACAGAAACAGTTAATTTGTATTGCAAGAATAATGTTAATTAAACCTCCTATGTTAATATTAGATGAGGCAACTAGTAACATCGATACCCGAACGGAAATGAAAATACAAGAGGCTTTTGCAAAAATTATGGAAGGCAGGACAAGCTTTATAGTTGCTCATAGACTTTCTACAATAAAAAATGCCGACATAATTTTGGTTATGAACAAAGGCAATATAATAGAACAGGGTAATCACGAAGAGTTATTAAAGAAAAAAGGATTTTATTATAACTTGTATAATAGTCAATTTGTGCGAATGAAAAAAGTGTAAAGCATAAAAGGTATAATTTTGTAAAAAAGTGAAATAATTAAAAAAGTTTCCGAAAGATAATTTCGGAAACTTTTTGTTTTTTTATTAAAAGGTGTTGACTTTTTTTTGCGGATATAGTAAAATACTTGGGTATAAAAATGGTAAATTGTGGGCTTACCGCTTTTTATCGGCAGACACAATTTACATTACAACTTAATATAAGATTCGTGTTGCTAAAGATTTCTTAGCCAAGTGTGGATCGATCTCTCCATCAACAAGTTTATGATACAGCAGACACGTTTCCAAAGTCAAGCGATTTTCACAAAATTTTTAAAGGGGATTTAGAAATGGCAATTAAAGTTGAAAAGAAAATGTATGGAAGAAACGAAAGGCAAACTTTTGGGAACATTAAAGAAGTAGTTGATATTCCATATTTGGTGGAGATCCAAAAAGACTCATTTAATTCCTTCATTACTACTGGTATAAAAGAAGTACTGAAGGATTTTTCGCCTATTAGCGATTCTGACAACGTTAATAGAGAAGAAGGTGAGGATAAGGATAGCAGAATAGAACTATACTTTTTGGACCACACAATTAGTGGAACTCCAAAGTGGTCGCAAAGGGAATGCAAAATGCGTGATGCGACATATTCTTTGCCACTAAAGGTAAAAGTAAGGCTTGTTTACAAAGAAACGGGAGAGGTTGTAGACCAAGAAGTTTACATGGGTGATATACCTATGATGACAGATAGCGGTTCGTTTATTATCAACGGTGCTGAAAGAGCTATTGTCAGCCAACTTGTAAGAAGCCCAGGTGTCTATTGTAAAAAGGGATTAAACAAAACAGGAAACTTTGTTATTGAAACAGCGATTATGCCTGCTCGTGGCGCGTGGATTGAATTTGAAGAAGATACCAATGGTGTTCTTTGGGTCCACATTGATCGAACAAGAAAACTTGTTGCAACAATTTTGCTAAGAGGTCTTGGCATAGGTTCTGACGAAGAAATTTTAGCATTGTTTGATAATCATCCAGTAATTCAAAAAACTATTGAAAAAGATGTAACCAAAAGTGAAGAAGAAGCACTTGTTGAATTGTCTAAAAGACTTAGACCAGGTGAAGTTCTTAACCTTAAGGCAATAAAGAAATATATAACCAATTTGTTCTATAACCCACGAAGATATGATGTTTCAAGAGTGGGCAGGTATAAGTATAACCAAAAATTATCACTAGCAAATCGTATTGAAAATTTAGTTTGTGCTAAAGATGTTGTACTAGATGGCAAGAAACTATTTAGTGCTGGCGAAAAGTTTGATTTAGAAACTGCATGGAAGATACAGAATGCTGGTGTTAACGAAGTTTATGTAAAAACAAAAAATGGTGACTTTAAGGTAGTAGGTAACAATCGTGTTGAACTAGACAAGTACATGGGTATTAACCCAGAAGAAGTGGATATTAAGGAAATGGTTCACACTCCTACACTGCATGAAGTAATTAAAGATTGCAAGTCTATTGAAGATAAAAAACGTGCAATTGAATCTAATGCTGATATTTTAATTTCTAGACATGTTGTTCTTGATGATATAATTTCAGCTATTAATTATCACTTGTCTTTATCTGAAGGAATTGGCAACTATGATGATGTAGACCACTTAGGTAACAGAAGAGTTAAAACCGTTGGTGAATTACTACAAAACCAATTCTTTATTGGTATGGCAAGGCTTGAAAGAGTAATAAGAGAAAGAATGCAGGTGCAAAATTTAAGTGAAGTTAGTCCAAGTTCTCTTATTAATGTAAGACCAGTGAGTTCAGCTATTAGAGAATTCTTTGGTTCTTCTCAGATGTCACAATTTATGGAGCAAACAAATCCAATTGCATCCTTAACACATAAAAGAAAACTTACAACACTTGGACCTGGCGGTTTAAGCCGTGAAAGAGCTGGCTTTGATGTGCGTGATGTCCACTATACTCATTATGGTAGACTTTGTCCTAACGAAACTCCTGAAGGACAGAACATCGGTTTAATAAACTCTCTTGCAACTTATGCAAAGATTAATAAATATGGTTTCTTAGAAGCTCCTTATCGCAAAGTGGATAAAGCAACCGGAAGAGTCACTAACGAAGTTCATTATATGACAGCAGATCAAGAAGACAGATACATTGTTGCTCAGGCTAACGAACCTCTTAATGAAGATGGTACTTTTAAGAACAAGCGTGTAATTTGCCGTAACAAAGAAGATATAGTTGAAAAGAATGCATTTGATGTAGATTACATGGATGTATCACCAAAACAGCTTTTCTCTGTTGCAACAACATTGATTCCATTTCTTGGCAGTAACGACTCCGTTCGTGCGCTTACTGCATCAAACATGCAACGACAGGCCGTTCCTCTTTTAAAGACTGAGGCTCCAATTGTCGCCACTGGTATGGAACACAAAATTGCAGTAGACAGTGGTGCGGTTATTGTAGCTAAAAATGATGGTGTTGTTTCTTATGTATCAAGCGACAAAATCATTATAAAGGCAAAAGATGGCACCGAAGAAGAATATATTTTAACAGGTTATGAACGTTCTAACCATGGCACTTGTATGAAACAAAAACCAATTGTAAATCATGGTGAAAATGTTAAAAAGGGAGATGTTATAGCAGATGGCCCAGCAACAAGTGGTGGTGAACTTTCGGTAGGTAAAAACATTCTTATTGCTTATATGCCTTGGGAAGGCTACAACTTTGAAGATGCTGTGCTAATTAGCGATGAACTTGTTAAAAATGATGTATTAACTTCGGTTCATATAGAGGAATATGAATTAGATTGCCGTGATACAAAACTAGGACCTGAAGATATTACTCGTGATATTCCAAATGTTGGCGATGATGCACTAAAAGACCTAGATGAAAATGGTATTATTAGAATTGGTGCTGAAGTTGTTCCTGGGGACATTCTTGTTGGTAAGGTTACTCCAAAGGGTGAAACTGAACTTACACCAGAAGAGAGATTGTTAAGAGCAATTTTTGGTGAAAAAGCAAGAGAAGTACGTGATACAAGTTTAAGAGTTCAACATGGTGAAGGCGGTATTGTTGTAGATGTTAAAGTGTTAACTCGTGAAAACAAAGATGAACTTGCAACAGGTGTTAATAAATTAGTAAGAGTATATATAGCTCAAAAGAGAAAAATGTCTGTCGGTGATAAAATGTCTGGTAGACATGGTAACAAAGGTGTTGTATCAAGGATTTTACCACAAGCTGATATGCCATTTTTGGCCGATGGTACTCCAATTCAGATACTATTGAACCCAATGGGTGTGCCTTCTCGTATGAACCTAGGACAGTTGCTTGAAGTTCACTTGGGTATGGCTGCAAAAACAATAAATTGGAAAGTGGCTACCCCAGTATTTGACTGTGCAACCGATAAAGAAATTCAAGAATTATTGGTTCAAAACGGACTTCGTCCTGATGGCAAAGTTGACTTATATGATGGAAGAACTGGTGAAAAGTTCCCTAATCCAATAACTGTTGGTATTATGTATATGTTAAAACTTCATCATTTAGTAGATGATAAAATGCATGCTCGTTCAACTGGTCCATACTCACTAGTAACTCAGCAACCACTTGGTGGTAAAACTCAGTTCGGTGGACAGAGATTTGGTGAAATGGAAGTTTGGACACTAGAAGCATATGGTGCGGCAAACGTTTTACAAGAAATGCTTACAGTTAAGTCTGATGATATTGTTGGTAGAACCAAGACCTATGAAAGCATAGTAAGGTCAGAAAATGTTGCTCAACCTGGTATCCCTGAAGCATTTAAAGTGTTAATAAAGGAATTACAAGGTTTGGCACTAGATGTTAAAGTATTAACAGAAGATAAAGAAGAAATTGGCTTACGAGAACTTGTAGAAGATGATGATGACGATATTAGACCATTACACCGTGAACAAGAAAACAAAGAAGAAGTAGATCTTGATCTTGGTTCTGAAAGTGAAAGCATAGACCTAGACCAAACACAAGAAACAAATAACAACGATAATGATGACGATTTGTTTGATTTTGATGACGAGTTTTAAAAAATCTAAAAGACAAAATCTATTTATGGGGAGAATAAAATGTTTGAATTAAACAATTTTGATGCTATGCAAGTTGGTATTGCAAGTCCAGAAAAGATTAGAGAATGGTCTTATGGTGAAGTAACCAAGCCAGAAACCATTAACTATCGTACCCAAAAACCAGAACGAGATGGTTTGTTCTGTGAGAGAATATTTGGACCTACCAAGGACTGGGAGTGTTATTGCGGTAAATATAAAAGAATTCGTTACAAAGGTGTTATTTGTGACAAGTGCGGAGTAGAAGTTACTCGCTCTAAAGTAAGAAGAGATAGAATGGGACACATTGAACTTGTGTCCCCAGTATCGCACATATGGTACTTTAAAGGTGTTCCTTCAAGAATTGGTATGGTCTTAGATCTATCAATCAAACAATTGGAACAAGTTCTATATTTCACTGCATTCATTGTTACAGACCCAGGCGAAACACACCTTGAATATAAGCAAATTCTAAACGATAGAGAATATCGTGAGGCGATTGAACAATATGGATCAAAAGCATTTAAGGCTGGCATGGGTGCTGAAGCAATAAAGGAGCTTTTATCTCAAGTTGATGTAGAAAAAGAATGTGCCGAACTAAAAGAAATAGTTTCCACATGTAAAGGGCAAAGAAAATTAAAAGCATCAAAAAAATTAGAAATAATGGAAGCATTTAGGGTTAACAAAACAAAACCTCAATGGATGATTCTAGATGTTATTCCTGTAATTCCACCAGAACTAAGACCAATGGTTCCTCTAGACGGTGGAAGATTTGCAACAACAGACTTAAACGATTTATATCGTAGAGTAATTAACCGAAACAACAGACTTAAGAAATTAATGGATCTTGGTGCTCCTGACATTATTATTAGAAATGAAAAAAGAATGCTACAGGAAGCCGTTGATGCATTAATTGACAATGGCAGAAGAGGTAAGCCAATTAATGGTGCTGGAAATCGTGAACTTAAATCACTTTCTGGATTACTAAGAGGTAAGCAAGGTAGATTCCGTCAAAACCTTCTTGGTAAGCGTGTTGACTATTCAGGTCGTTCAGTTATTGTCGTTGGTCCTGAACTTAAATTATATCAATGTGGTGTTCCAAAAGAAATGGCGCTAGAACTATTTAAGCCATTTGTAATGAAACGACTAGTAGATTTGAATCAGGCACATAATATTAAGAGTGCAAAAAGATTGGTTGAAAGAGCAAGGCCGGTAGTTTGGGATGTTCTTGATGATGTTATTAAAGATCACCCAGTGCTATTAAACCGTGCGCCTACACTTCATAGACTTGGTATTCAAGCGTTTGAACCGGTATTAATTGAAGGACATGCCATCAAATTGCATCCATTAACCTGTCAAGCATTTAATGCGGACTTCGATGGTGACCAGATGGCTATTCATGTTCCATTAAGCATAGATGCACAAGCAGAAGCAAGATTTTTAATGATTGCATCAAACAATATCTTAAAACCTTCTGATGGTGAACCAATCGCAACTCCATCACAGGATATGATTTTAGGCAATTATTATTTAACGATGGAGAAGCAGAACGCACTTGGAACTGGTAGTTACTTTAAAGACCCAGAAGAAGCAATTTTGGCCTATAAGGCAGGACAAATAGATGTAGAAGCTCTTATTCATGTTCGTTTTACTAAGAACATAGATGGAAAGGTTTATTCAACAAGAATAGATACTACTGCAGGAAGAATCATATTTAACTCTATCATCCCGCAAGATTTAGGGTTTACCGAAAGAAAAACACCAGAAGATATGTTGAAACTAGAAATTAACTATCGTGTTGGTAAAAAGGAATTAAAGAAAATAATAAAGGCTTGTTACGATGTTCACAATGCTGGCGAAACTGCCGTTATGCTAGATAAAATTAAAGATCTTGGTTACAAATATGCAACCTTGTGTGGCTTAACTCTTGGTCTTTATGATATTGAAATTCCAAAAGAAAGACCTGCTATTATTGAAGAAGCAGATAAAGAAGCTTTAGAAGCAGATAAACAATTTAGACGTGGTTTAATTACTAAGCAAGAAAAGGAATCAAGACTAACAGAAATTTGGTCTGGGGCCATGAGCAAAATGAGTGCCATAGTTTCAAACAACTATGATTCATTTAACCCAATTAAAATGATGAGTGAGTCTGGTGCTCGTGGTTCTGCTGCTCAGATTAACCAGTTGTCAGGTATGCGTGGACTTATGAGTAGTACTTCTGGTAAACTAATTGAAGTTCCTGTAAGGTCGTGCTTTAAAAATGGTTTGTCTGTTATTGAGTACTTTATATCAACCAGAGGTGGTAGAAAAGGCCTTGTTGATAAGGCTCTTAAGACTGCGGATGCGGGTTATTTAACACGAAGACTTGTTGATGTTTCTCAAGATGTAATTGTCCGTGATGATGACTGTTTTGCTACGCTTGGAGAAAAGGTTAAGGGTATGGAAGTTTCTGCAATTTACGATGGAAACACTGTTATTGAAACCTTGGCTGATCGTATTACAGGAAGATTTGTTGTTGATGACGTTATAGATCCAACAACTGGTGAGCTTCTTGTTCCTGCCAACACAATGGTAACAAAAGAACAGGCACAATTAATAGATAATGTAGGCATAAAATCTGTTAAAATAAGAACTGTTCTAACTTGCAAGGCTAAACTTGGTATTTGTGCTAAATGTTATGGTAAGAATATGAGCACAAAGGAAGTTGTTCCTTATGGTGAAGCTGTTGGTATTATCGCTGCTCAAGCGATTGGTGAACCAGGTACACAGCTTACCATGAATGTCTTCCACGAAGGTGGTATTTCTGCCGGCGATGATATTACTCAAGGTTTGCCTAGAGTCGAAGAACTTTTCGAAGCAAGAAAACCAAAAGGTGTTGCTGTAATTTCTGAAGTTTCTGGTACTGTTAAATCTATTGATGTTCCAAAACAAGAAATTATAATTAAGACTACCGAAAACTTTGATGTAGATTATTCACTTCCTTATGGTGCAAAAATGAAAGTTGCTGTTGGCGACACCGTTGAACCAGGAACACAATTAACCGAAGGTTCAATTAACCCACACGACATTTTAAAGACAAAAGGTGTTAAGGGTGTTCAAGATTATCTAATGAAAGAAGTTCATAAGGTATACAAGAAAAATGGTGTTGATGTTAATGATAAGCACATTGAAATAATTATAAGACAAATGTTAAAGAAGGTTAGAATAGAAGACTCTGGTGACACATCAGTTTTACCAGGAGAATTATTAGACATAAGCAAGTACGAAGAACTTAATGAAAAAGCACTAAGTGAAGGATTAGAACCAGCAACTGCTAAGCGTGTGCTTCTGTCTATCACAAAAGCATCACTAGCAACCGATTCATTCTTAAGTGCGGCTTCCTTCCAAGAAACAGTAAGAGTATTAACAGATGCTGCAATTAATGGCAAAGTTGATCCACTTATCGGTCTTAAAGAAAATGTTATCATTGGTAAATTCATTCCTGCTGGTACTGGTCTTAGAAGGTATCGCGAAATGGTTCCTACTGAAGAATAATATTAAACAAATCTTATTAAAGAGTCCTAAAAATTTTAGGACTCTTTTTTTATTTACGAAACTTTTTTAACAGATTTAGAATTAGGTATAGCTGCATTAATATTAGATGCTTTGTAGATTTCATTTAAAATATTTTGCTTGCCGTTAGGAAACGAAATGGATAGAAATTTAGTTTGCATTTGTGGAATTTTCTTTATGGTATTATCTATTATTTTTTCAAAATTATTTTGAAGATTTTCTTGGTCTACTACTTCAGCAATTCCAAGCCGTTTAAAGTAGTTTGCGTTTTCAATCTGATCACCTCTTGATGCATTTTTTGGAAGTGGTATAAGTAACATGGGTTTATTTAAAGATGCTAATTCAAAAATAGTATTGCTACCGGCGCGAGAAATAACTAGGTCGCTTGCCTTAAAAAAACTTCCAATGTCATCGGTATATTCAAGTTGATGATAATTTTGATGTGAAAATTTAACTCTTTTATTTTTTCCTGTTAAGTGGAGTATGTTATATTTTGTTGCAATAGAAGGCAGTATTTTTTCGATCTGTTTATTTATTTCGCTAGAGCCAAGACTTCCACCTGTAATTAAGATTGTTTTTAAATTCGGTTTTAGTTTATATGTTTGTTTAATCTTATTTGCATCACCCATAAAAATTTTGGGGTTTACGGGACTTCCAGTGTAGACTCCATTGCTATATTTATCAGCCGTTTCTGCAAATGTAGTACACAATGTGGTTGCTTTTTTTCTAGATAATTTATTTGCAAGGCCAAGGCTTAAGTCAGATTCGTGAATGACAATAGGAATTTTAAGCATATGCGCGGCAATAACAACTGGGACGGCTACATAACCACCCTTAGAAAATACAACATCAGGATTAAGTTTTTTTAATACTTTACGAGATTCAATAATGCCGATAATAAGTTTAAATGGTAGTAAAAAATTTTTATACCATTTTACACGATCAAGTTTCGTTGCTGTAATGGGGTAGAATTCAACTTTTTTATTTATTTCTGTACTATCTTTGTTGAGTTTTTCAATTTTTTCTCGTTCAAGTCCTGTTTTTCCCCCAATATAACATACTTTATTGAAAGAATAAAAAAGACTTGGGATAATGGCAAGGTTGGGGCTGATATGCCCCATAGTACCGCCACCTGTTAGTACAATAGTTTTAACTTTCTTCATGGTTATCCTCACTAATTATAGTATATGAATGGCTAATTATTATTATACTTTCATAATTTTTTATAATAAACAAATGCCAATAATTGTTTGATTTTCAAGGGTTTTTTGTGTTATACTAAAATAAGAAATAATAGTGGAGCAGATAATTAATGGCAACAAATGATAAAGTAAAAACTAAAACTTATGATGCAAAAGACATACAAGTCCTTGAAGGCTTAGATGCTGTAAGACTAAGACCTGGTATGTATATTGGAACAACTGGAGTACGTGGATTGCATCACCTAGTATGGGAAATTGTAGACAATGCTATAGATGAGGCTACAAACAAATTTGCAACTACAGTATCAGTGGTAATTAATAAAGATGGTTCCGTTTCGGTAAAAGATGATGGTCGCGGAATTCCAGTAGATTTGCATCCAGTTTTAAAGGTTAGCGGGGTAGAAGTGGTATTTACTCAGCTTCATGCTGGTGGAAAGTTTAACAATGATAATTATAGTTATTCAGGTGGATTACATGGTGTTGGTGCTTCTGTTGTTAATGCGCTTTCAGAATGGTTAGAAGTTGAAGTATGTAAAAATGGAAAAATATATAAACAACGATTTGAAAGCATAATGCAAAATGGTAAAGTTAGAGGTGGAGTTCCTGTTTATCCGTTAAAAGAAATTGGAGAAACAAAAGAACATGGTTCAAAAATTACATTCAAACCAGATGCAAGAATATTTGAAACCACAGTATTCTCTTTAGATACAATTGCAAAGCACCTAAAGGAATTAGCGTTTTTAAATAAGGGTGTAATAATAACACTTACTGATTTAAGGCTTCCTGAGCCATATAGTAAAGAATATAAGTATGATGGCGGTCTATCTGATTTTGTATGCTACCTTAATGATACTAAAAACAAATTACACGAAACTCCAATTTTTATTGAAGGCGAAAAAGATGGGATTATTGTTCAACTTGCTATGCAATATACAGATAGTTATTCTGAAAGTGTTTTTTCATATGTAAACAATATTCCAACCAACGAAGGTGGAACACATGAAACAGGGTTTAAGTCTGCAATAACTAAAGTTTTTAACGACCAATTACGAAGACTTAATTTACTTAAAGATAAAGAACCTAACCTTATGGGTGAAGATTTTAGAGAAGGGTTAACAGCAGTTCTTTCAATTAAAATGAAGAATGTTCAGTTTGAAGGGCAGACCAAAAGCAAACTTGGGAACCCAGAAGCAAAACCTGCGGTAGAGTCGGTTGTAATTGAAAAATTGACCGAATTTGTTTTAGATAATAAACGAAACAAATTTATGAATGTTATTTATGAAAAGGCTTTGGGTGCCGCTCGTGTTCGAGAAGCTGCAAGAAAAGCAAAAGAAATAACAAGGGCAAAAAACAGCATAGATAGTTTTAACCTTGTTGGCAAACTGTCCTCTTGTACAGGCAAGAAAGCAGAAATGAATGAATTGTTTATTGTTGAAGGTGATAGTGCGGGTGGTTCAGCAAAAATGGCAAGGGACCGTAAATTTCAAGCCATATTACCATTAAGAGGTAAACCTCTTAATGCAGAAAAAAAGAGAATAGACCAAGTGCTATCTAACGAAGAAATAAGAACAATAATTTCAGCACTTGGCGCGGGAATTGGTGAAGATTTTTCACTTAAAGATTTGAAATATCATAAGGTAATTATTTTGGCAGATGCCGACCAAGATGGTGCTCATATTCGTGCAATATTATTAACTTTTTTCTTTAGATATATGAAAGATTTAATAACTGATGGACATGTCTTTATTGGTATGCCACCATTGTACAGAGTTCAGAAGAAAGATAATATAGAATATGTTTATAGCGATGTTGAACTTCCAGAAGTTACTGCAAGATTTGGCAAGGGTTATATCATTCAGCGATATAAAGGTCTTGGCGAAATGGATCCTGAACAATTATGGGAAACAACAATGAACCCTAAGGATCGAACACTGGTTCAAGTTACTATAGAAGATGCTGCTGAGGCAGAGCGACTTATTACGACATTAATGGGTGATAATATTGAAGCCAGAAAACAATATATAAGTGAAAATGCTGACTTCAATAAAACTGATAGCATTCAATTTCTTAAAGCTACAAAATAAAAAAATGCTCTAATATTTAGAGCATTTTTTATTATACTTTTTACAATGTTGGTACAAATTTTATTTGATTATTAATAGTACAGGGCGATGATTCCTGCGATTGATAAATTAATCAAAGTAAACCCTTGGTGTCAAAATTGGGCAAAATTTGCCCTAATTTAATATCGTTCAAATTTGACTTTTGTTAAAAATATGCTTTTAAATCAAATTTTGTTGTTTAATTATTTTAAAATTATTACGACGTAATTTTTGTGGTTTTTTAATAAGTTGTTAATTTTTAACTTCGTTTTTTTGTTACTGCACTTTCTAAAAGTGAGACTAAAAAATACATTATACTAGCAAGAATGCATAGTATTAGTATTGCCGTCATTACTAAATCTAATTTAAATATATATCCGCCATAAACAATTAAGTAGCCAAGCCCAGCTTTACTGACAAGATACTCTCCCATAATTGTTCCAACCCAACTCATTCCTACGTTTATTTTTAATACCGAAATAAAAGTTGGAAAGCATTCAGGTAAAATTAATTTTGTTAAGATTTGAAATTTAGTTGCTCCCATTGTTTTCATTAATAATATCTTATCGTTATCTACTGCCAAGAAAGCATTTAATAGGGTAACTATTGTTATAATTATGCAAATTAAAAATCCCATTAAAACAATGGCTTTTGTTCCTGCTCCACACCAAATTATAATAAGTGGTCCAAGAGCAATTTTAGGCAAGCTATTAAATATTACTAAATATGGTTCTAAAATTTTTCTTGTTTTTTCAAAAGCAAATAAAATTATTGCAATTATGGTACCAACAGCCATAGATATTGTAAAGGCAAGTACCGTTTCGTAAAGTGTTATAAAACTGTGCTTAAACAGGTTTCCTTCTTTAAACAATGTTACAAGAGTCTTCGCAATTCTTGATGGAGAACTATATAAA
>ERZ779869.1796-NODE-1796-length-19032-cov-10.822785_pt1 | contig 19032 bp, 19 predicted proteins | sample MGYA00511557_ERZ779869 | MGnify/ENA primary metagenome ERZ779869 (study PRJEB29588, sample SAMEA2154620) | human gut metagenome | biome: human gut; feature: human-associated habitat; material: faeces | place: Denmark | collected 2008/2010 ...
AATTATAATATAACTAATAATTAATTGAATGGATTTCATATTAACTTTTAAAATATTATTCAACAGATAGTCTTCTGTAGGCATAACATGTAATGTTTTACTAATAAAAATTGTAGCCACCAAAAATAAAATAAAACCAATAACAGGAATAAAATATTTCTTACTAATAAAGAATAATGTTGTTAATACATAGAAAAAAGCAATTAAAAAAATTAACGGTAAGGCAATTGTTGATTTTGAAAGTAAAACAACAGAAATCCCCATTACGCATAGGATCATTTTTATATCTATTTTATCTTGTGATAAAAATGGAGTAATCAAAAATATAAATGACATTGTTCTTACCATAGTTGATCCATAATAAGCTGCATTAATGAATTGATTTGAGTCAAAATAATATCCTAAACCATAAAACCTAATAAAATTTTCATTAAAAGAAAATAAAATTAAAATCAATGGAATAAATTGGACAAAATAATAATTGAATTCTGAATTTATCTTTTTTAGAACTGCATAAGCAAATGCACTTACACTATTTACGAAAACAAAATAGTGTAAACCTGTCATAAAAAAACGTGTAAATAGACTAGGAGAAATATTTAAGAAATAAACATATGTAGATAATTCTAATTCATGTGTATTAATAATTCTTTCAAATGTAAATTGACCTGGAAAACCTGTTGAGTAATTAAAAGTATATGGGTTACTTACATATGGTAAGTCAGCAATTTTAGTTAAATAATAACCATCATCTAAGTGGTTATTGAACCATAAAGCGTTATAACTAAATAAAAAAACAATCATCAATAGTATCGTCACAACAAATAAAAAATAATTATTTTTGAAATATTCTTTTATTCCATTATCAAATATCTTTTTTTCCCTAAATTTAATTTGATACACAACATATAAAGTAGTTCCAATTAAAGTCAGAATAACAATATATAAATAAATTTTCCATGGTATATTAAACAATTGGACTATCATACCGAATGCACCAATAAAAAAGCTATAAATTAAATATCCAATCATCAATTTATAGCCATCTGATTTATTATTATTAGTTGATACGGCTCCGATTGAATAAAATAACAGTGAAAGAGCAATTACAAAAATAAAACCAATAATATAATCTCTCACAATTATTCCCCTTTCTTAGATTCATATTTCTCAATACTAAGTTTTTGTATTAAGTCTTTTTGTTTTTCCTTTAATTTCGAAATCTGAGCATTCTGATTAAATAACATTATATACAAGAAGAAAATAAATAGACAAAAAATAAAATTGCTTGGTGACATAAACCCCAATGTATTTGATATCCATGTAGGTATCTGTGGAAATATACTAATAACCAGTAACAAAAGTGCCCATAAAATCCAAGTAATAGCATCAGCTATATCTAATCCGTGCTTTTGTATTTTTTTTATAACAAAAACAAATGTAATTATACTTGCAACTATAAAAAAATATTGTAATCCCAATCCCATACTATTTAACCTTTCTAAATGGTTGTATTAAAAATATCGAAACCATCATGCGACTCATATATTTGATTGTATTTACCAAGTCTAAGTAAGATTCACCAAATTCTCGTTCGCTCATTTGTACTTGAACCTCTTTTATTTTTCGATTTTTTCTAAGCATATAAACTAAAGTATCTGGTTCTGGAGGATTATTCATTTCTGTGGCATAATCCCTTATACATGCCTTATCATATGCTCTAAAACCACTTGTTGGATCTTTAATAGTTTTTCCTGTAATTAGTTTAATAGCCCCAGCAATCAAACGACTTCCAATCATTCTTGCTGTAAATGGCTTTTTTTCATCAACAAAGCGCGAACCAATAACAATACTATTTCCATTTTCAATTTCTTTAACTAAAAGATCAATATATTTAGCTGAATGTTGTCCATCACCATCAAATTGAATAACAACATCATATTTTTCTTTCATTGCTAATTTAAATCCTGTTTGCACAGCTCCAAATAAACCTAAATTACATATACTATCAATATAATTGAAATTATTTTGTTCCAAAACCTCTAAAGTATTATCTTTTGATCCGTCATTTACTACAACATAATCAACATCCGGTGCATTATTTTTTAAATCAATGACTGTTTTTTTAATATTTAAAGCTTCATTATAAGCTGGAATCACTACTAGTGTTTTTAACATCTTACCACTCCTATTTTCCTTAGTATTATATGATAAATGTTAAAATTATCAAAATTTATTTTTTGTTAATCTATATATTTTTGATCTTTTTAATTCATATAATTCTTTATTAAGATTATGATTCATCTCAATTAAATTAATAATATCATTGATGCAATCTTCACCATAATAGAAAAGATAAAAATTCATTTTAAGTAATCCTTTTTCTCTATTTGAAATTTGAATCTGAGGAATCCCTAAAAAATAATAATCATTGTTTATAACAAAAGAAGCATTTGTTTGAAAATTCGATATTAAATTATCATTAATCTTTATATCATTTATTTTAAATATTGCCTTTTTACCCAATTGAATGATAATGTCACAATCGTTAACTTCCTGTTCAAAGTGAATTTGTTTTGAATTAAATAAAGTATTTTTTTCTATGTTAATATTCTGTTTAACAAATATATCTAAAAATTCTCGATTTTGTTCTTTACTCAATTCAATAACTTGTGAATGCAATTGTGTATAATAGTCAGATATTTTTTTGTCAGAAACATAATTTTGAAAATGCTCTTCCATTGATAGATATAATCCTCTTAATTCCGTGGATATTCCATACCTCTTATATAATTTATCAATCTGTTCACTAGGTAACTTAGAAATAGCCATACTATGTAAAATAGCCCTATACAAAATAAAAGATATTGGTACAGTACAATCAAATACCCATTCATAATCAAGGATATAAAATTTTTTATTTTTCGTCAAAACTACATTTTCTAAAATAATATCTATATCACAAAAACGTATAGATTTTTCATTTGAAAGTAGCTCAAAATCATGATTTCCAAAGACATTTAAAAACTCTTCATTTACATTAAAACTTTCTATAATTCCATCTGAAATTATTTCATATAATAAATCCATAGTTTTAAATACTTTATCAAAATCATTATTTTTTACATATAAATCAACTAAAGATTCTAAATTTTGTCCATCTATAAAGTCAAAAATAAGTTTGTTATCTATTTGTCTAACTGGACAATATTTGAACCATTTCTCATTTTGTTTCTGACTATTCTTATAAAACTCATTAATCTCATTGAAATGTTGTATTCCTTTTTCAGTCAAAGCTACCTTTTCTACAATATATCCTTCATTTTTTTTAACAATATTTGTACATATTTTAAATTCATCTTTTCTTTCAGTAGATATTTTAGAATAAACGATATCACTTTGTTTGTTTGATATAACAATCATAAATGAATTACTAAACCCAGAAAAATCACCAGAATCAATTAGTGATTGCAAAGCCTCATTCTCATTAAAAAGCTCATATCTAAAACTATGATAATCCTCAAATTGTAAATTTATATTTGAAGTAAGCCATGCATCACTTAAAACTTGTGTTGTCAAAAGATAATCTGGATACGGGTAATAAAATTTATAGTTTAAAGATAAATCTTTACACAAACCTTCCCATTGACGTTTTGAATATAGTAAATTCTTTCTTTTTAAATGTCCAAAAAAATCATCAGATTCAAATTCTTTTACACCTGCAAAATAACGTAAAGCCAGCCTGTTATTTGCTAAAATAATTATTTCTCCCATAGGATACATCATTGATAAAACTTTTGATAAAGATTCCTTTTTTTTGTCTAATACATCAAATACACCATCAATCACCACGTAATTAAATAGAGTATTTTTAATAGAATCTATTTCTGAAATTTCAGATACCGTTAAATCGAATTTACCTCCAAAAAAATCAATTAATATAGGACTATCGCCAATATATAATAAACTAGAATTCATTTTGAATGGATACCATTCAAAAACGTTAGTTCTATACTTAATTTGATTATAAAACTTTTTATAATTCATCCTGACTTTATCCATAACCATCTCCATTGCTTCTATTTTCTCAAGTAATCGATATATAGTTTTAATCCTTCATCAAAAGAACGAATTTTGAATTCGTGTATATGAGCTATTTTGTGATTTTCCAATATGACTTTTGGTACATCTACACTTCTAGCTTCTTTATAAACTACATCCGGTTTTAATCCAAATTTTTTCATTTTTTCAATCACATCATTTAAAGATATACCTTGATTACTACTTAAATTAAAAACTTCTTCTTTTCCATTGTAGTTGATTAACGATCCAATCATTTCACAAACATCTTCAATGTAAATATAATCACGAACAACACTCCCATCACCCCAGATTTCAATTTGCTCGTGATTTAAAGTCTTCTTTAGAGCAGCATCTATAAACCCAACGCCTTTATTGAAATCTTGACCAGGTCCATATGGATTTGAAATACGAGCTATTAACATATTTGAATGAGACTGTTTATTAAATGTTTTTAAAACTGTTTCAATACACAATTTAACAGAGCCATAATGATTGATTGGATTTGCTAAAGCCGTTTCTTTTATAGGTTGTTCTTCTTGTATTCCATATACTGTGCCGCCAGATGACAAGAATATTACTTTTATATTCTTTTGGACACATAAGTCAAATAAATACGCGCTCTGAACAAAATCTCTCGAATAGCCTTGCATAAAACGCTTATTTGAATTACCAGGATTTACAGTGCTAAGAGAATGAATTACTACATCTATATTCTCTAAAACATTCTCTAGCATTTCATCATCGAAGAAGTCTCCTTCAATATATGTTACATAAGGATTTTTTTCCTTCGGACTTTGTATATCAAAAGAATAAACTTTAAAATCCTTACTTAAATACCGGGCTAAGTTCGTTCCAATGAAACCATTACCCCCGATTATTAATACATTTTTCATCTTCTTTAATTCCTTTCAAAACAGCTTCGAGAACTTTTTTACCTTCTACATCCCATGATGTATTTTGTGCAAATTCAATACCTTTTTTTCTTATATTATCCAATTTTATAGAATCAATCATGTAAGAATACATTGTATCCGCAATTTCAATTGGATCATAAGAAACAAGAATACTATTATCTTCATTTACTAGCCATTCACTATTTGCGCCTTTAGAGCATACTGCTACTGATCCTGAAGCCATTACTTCTAATGGTAATAAAGACAAGTTTGTATTTGAAATAACTAAACATAAATCACATTTTCCATATAATTCTGACAATTCCTCAATTTTCATGATTCCTAGATTTTGATGTTTAAAAGGAATTTCATAAGTAGAAACATCCCATCCAGCAAAAATCACTTCTAAATCAGGAATTCTTTTAGAAAGTTCATTTAAAGCTAAAAGTCCTAGTTCAAAATCTCTACGCGGTGTAACTGGACGTGCATAAAAGAAAACACGCTTAATATTATCTTTCTTAGTTTTAGGTGTATACAAATCTTTATCATATGAAAAGCTAAAACTATCTGCTTGCATATTATATTGATTAATACAAATATCTTTCAACCAATCACCAGCCGTAATACCTCTAAAACCAAATTTGTATGTTTGCTCAGCAAACTCATATTCTGAGCCATGCGCATAGAAATAAGGCTCGAAATCTTGAATAAAATAAAATTTCGAAATTGTATTATTAAAATTACGAACACAATATGCTGTATCCCAGCTTGTTGCAACAGTTCCATCCGCAAAAGTCATAAATTTAGTATCATGGTACAGCTCGACATTTTCATCTAATATAGAAAAATATTTACGAATAAACTCTTTTAAATATGCATCATTTAAAAATCTTGTTGATCTATATAAATACATACGATTATGAATCCCATGTCTTTCTAAATAAGATACAAATCGAAAAATATTTAAGTGTCCACCTGAACCCTCTCCCATTTCAGGAATGATCCAGTTTAAGGTTATTTGATTACCTTCTTTATGTTTTTTGAAATCTTCAAAATTAAATTCTGTGACTTCTCTATCTGTAATAAAACTCCAAAAGTCTACCAATCCAACTTTTTGAGGTCCTTGTCTAAATCTTTGAATTGATCCCTTCAATCCACGTTTTTGTAAAGAATTAATTATTTTTTTTGCTTCCATAATATACACCTCTATTGATTAATCTGTCTTAATTGCTGTGAGAATTTTTTATCCATTTTTTCCTGTTTATCTTTAGAGCTTCTGTAATATACACCGGCTTGATATGCTGAATAAAAACGATACCAATCCTTTTTAATAGCATATTTTCGCCATTGCTTTTTTTCTAATGAACTCATATTGAGTGAGTTCACATATTTTAAATCATTTTTAACAAATCTATAATATCCAACTAATAAGTGTGGTATATCTTTAACCATTACATATTTATGAATCATATATAAACCTTTATATTCATCATAAAATCTTTGTTTATAAGTTTCTAATGGATAATTATGAGAATGATACACTCCAGCAAATGGACAATATAACTTCTTATACCCAAGTTCTATCATTTTTTTTGCCCAAATTTGATCCTCTGCAAAATTTACATCTTCATAAGGATATTTTTCCCAAATTGATCTTCTCATACATGAGTTATTATCAGAATAAAAAGACAATAGATGACGATATCCTTCTTCACTCTTATATCTTTCTTTATCTTCAAGTTGATAAATTGTATTTGTAAGTCCATAGCCTTTAAATAATAACGTTAAATCCCTTTTATCAAAAATATTACAATCAGGATAAGGATAATGTATGCCAAAACCACCTACTATTTCTGGATCAATTTTCATACCATCAATAAAATTTTGAATCCAATGTGTATCATATGGTAATGCATCTTGCGTAATAAAGATAATATATTCACCTGTTCCCAAACTGGCTCCAAGATTTCTTGTTTTACCATGTCCAAATTCTGTTTTATCAATTTGTTTTAAAATACAATTATGTTTCTTAATAATTTCAATTGTATTATCAGTAGAACCTGAATCTACGCAAATAACTTCATATTCATAATCCGTTTCTTGTTTATCTATCATTGTCAAAACTTTGTCAAATAATGATCCACCATTTTTTGTTGGTATTACTATACTTACATCCATAACTTCACCTTTTTCAATATTACATATCTATTATAACATTATTTAATTGAATCAACATTTACTGTAACTTCAGATTCACTATCAAATATACCAATTGTACCTTTTTGTGCAACTACACCTAAAACACAACAATTATAATTACGCGAATAAACAACAAATTGATCACCTTCAAATGCTGTACATCCTAACGAAACTAGATACTGTCCGGGCTGCAGATACTGTTTTTGTCTAAATGAAATCGTTACAATGTCGCCATTTTTACAATGGGAGGTATCGATATCCTCTAACATTGTGTTTGTGCCTGTTAATTCAGTCCCTTTTACATCTCGTAATTTAAATGCAAAAATTGGATTTAAATTGTCATCATTGATACGAACCTTCATTTTCACAGTATAATAATCACCTTTATATACATTATTTCCTATGTTGCCAGAATCTGAAAAAATACCAAAATCAATAATCTCAGCTCTTCCATCTCCATATACTTCCATGTCAGGGTTCGTACTAATTTGTTCTTTCCACAATCTATTTACATTAATATTAGTAGAATCAATTGAATTTTCTATTGTTGAATTTTTTTCTTCATTTTCATTCCATTGTCCTACCATTATACGTTTATAAAGATCAACCATTTCTTGGGGTTTCCCCTCCCCCACTTTTTTACCTGCATTTAAAAGTACACAACGATTACAATAGCGAATCACACTTCCCATATCATGAGTTACAAATAAAATTGTTTTCCCTTTGTCTCTAAATTCTTCAAAACGTCTATAACATTTGTTTTGAAAAAAAACATCACCCACAGATAAAGCCTCATCAACAATCAAAATATCCGGATCTACTGAAATAGCTACAGAAAAGGCTAATCGTGCAAACATACCACTTGAATAAGTTTTTACTGGTTGAAAAATGTGTTCACCAATATCTGCAAAATCAATAATATCTTGTAATTTTTTATCCATTTCTTCTTTCGAAAACCCAATCATCTGACCATTTAGATAAATATTTTCAATTCCAGTATACTCCATGTTGAATCCTGCACCTAACTCTAATAATGCAGCAATTTTACCTTTTACAATACATTCTCCAGAAGTAGGTGTTAATACGTTGGTAATAATTTTAAGTATAGTTGATTTACCACTACCGTTTTTTCCTATAATCCCTAAAATTTCGCCCTTACATACATCAAAAGATACATCATTCAATGCGGCAAATTCAGTATGTCTACTTTTACGAGAAAACAGCGCTTCTTTCAACCTATCACTAGGTTTATTATATAAATTGTATATTTTTGTTATATTTTTGATTTCAATAACAGTATCCATAATTTACTCCTTTTTAAAGAACATCAGCAAAGTGTGGCTTCATCTTTTTAAATACATTTCTTCCAATAAGAGTAAGTAAAATAACGACTAGCCAAAAATAAATGGTTAATTTCCAATTTAAAAAGAACCATTGATGTCCTAATATCGCACTTCTATATCCTTCTACTACATAGAACATTGGATTTAATTTAAAAATAAATGCAAACCAATACCCTTGTAACATATCGTATGCCCACATAATAGGTGTAAGCCACATTCCTGCTGACAGTATAACTTGCACCAACTGAGGTAAATCTCTAAAGAATACTGACAAACTCGAAGTGAAATAACCTATGGCCAGAATTAAACAAATCATGCAGAAAGAATAATAGAAAGCCTGTATATAACAAATATTAGGCATATATCCAAATAAAGCCATTACTATAAATATTAACAAAATAAAAAACAAATGAACAAAAGTAGCTGAAATAATTTTGATTACAGGTAAAATTTTAATGTCAAAAACAACTTTCTTTACAAGATAACTATATTCTAAAAAAACTGACGTAACACTATTAATGCCATCACTAAAAAAGAACCATGGAATTAAGCCGCACATAATCCATACTAAAAAAGGCATATTAGTATATTGTCCTGGTGCCACTGAACGTAAACCAATCTGGAACACAAACCAGTAAATAATAATGGTTACACACGGTTGCGCAAAAGCCCACAGAACACCTAATGATGAACCTGCATATCGCTTTTTTATATCATCTTTAGCTAAAAACCAGATTAATTCCTTATTCTTTTTTAAACTCCTTAAAAAATCCATACTAAAACCTCTTTCCTTTTATTTTGTATTCTTCAATTTAATTTGAACTGTCCCTTTATTAGCAACATAATTTTTATCTACATGCAAAGATTGCATCCATTTTTTTGTCTCATCCGTTTTATAAATTCCATCTTTATTTTTCCACAACCAATCTGTCGTTGGCCACATACAATACTTTGGATTGATTATTTTATAAACATCTTTGCTAACACCTGCTTGACCATGATGAGCCATTTGTACATAATCCATATTTTTAATAGATGATTTGTTTAAACTTAAAAGCTCCTCTCCACCTTCGATACCTAAATCTCCTAAAAATAATAACGTATTCTTTTTAACAGTCATTTTATAAATACTAGAAGAATTATTTCCAGCATTATTTTTAATTTTGGGATTATATGTACGGAGCACTTCTATTTTATCTTTTCCAATATTGATTCTTTGATTTAGTGAAACTATTTCCTTATTTTTAAAACATTTTAATCCGTTATTTATTTGGACTTCATCTTCATATCGATTCGGTTCATATTTTTTCACCCATGATTCCTTTGGAAAATTATAATAAATTTTATCAATAGTTATATCTTTTGATTTGCTTTGTAAATATTTAGCTAAAGCGCCTGTATGATCCTTGTGATAATGGGTTAAAAACCATGCTTCCACTTTATTATCTTTGCTAACCTCTTTGATAGTATTTATTAAATTATCTTCATCAGCCGCAGTCCCTCCATCTACTACAATTGTATTTCCATTATCCTCAATAATATAGGACATCATCTGTGAATAAGATTGGTTAGATAGCATATAAACAAATGCATCTTCATTATTTTCACAACCTGTAAAAAATAATATAACCGTATATAATAATACTATTTTTATAATCATTTTCATATCATTAACACCTGTATTTCTATAATACTATAGGGGAAGCATTGCTTCCCCTTATCTTATCTACAATTACAATATATCACTTATAAAAGAATTTAATTAACCCTACACTAATTACTAGTTCCATAATAAATATCAGAACCTTCTTCATTTTCGTCTATCTCTGTTAAAAGTCCTTGTTGAATTTGTGCTTCAATCTCTTCTTGAGATAATGTTCCTGCAGGAATATCCTCTTCAGTTTCTACAGTCTCACTTGATTTTCCATCGAGTACAGCCTGAATTTTTTCAGCAGCTGTATGAATAGATGAAGGATAAAGTTGAATCACACTGACTTCACTCCCCAACTCTGGACTTACTTGTAAATCATTATCTCCTTTTAATACATATTGTTCAAACTTCCAACTAGGTTTTGCCTGAATTTGATATTTAATAAAAGAAGTAATTTCTTTTGTTGACATATTTGTATCAAACGCATGAGTTAATGCTTTCAATAAGCTCGTATATTTTGTGATAATTTCTGGAGAAGTTGCTTTTTTAAACATAGCTTGTAAGACTTGTTGTTGATTACGAGCACGTTGCACATCTCCATCAATATATGCCTTTCTTTCTCTAGAATAAGCTAAGGCACGCTTTCCATCTAAATGATTTGTACCTTCATGAACACCTTCTAAAGTACTGTTCGTATAAAATTTTGACACAGCCATACCCTCGGCAACATCAATATCAATTCCACCTAATGCATCTACAATGTCAATCATACTTGTAAAATTAACTCTAAAAACGTAGTTAACATCAATACCTAATAAATTTTCTACCGTAGCCTTTGTAGTATCTACACCATAAATACCTGTATGTGTTAATTTATCATACGCACCATAGTTACATGCATAATCATCACATACCTCTTCTACATATGAATCTCTAGGAATACTTGTCATTAAGATAGTAGAAGTAACCGGATTAATTGTAACAAGCATGTCCACATCCGATCTTGAAGTATCATCTAAGCTACCAAAAGAATCATTGCCGCTAATCAGAATACTAAATGGTTTAGAAGTAATGTCTGAAACCGCAAGTAATGAACTATTTTCCTTTGTATAATAAACCATTTTATGAATGACTTTAGTTTCATTATTAAAGTTTGTATAATCCTCTAAATCACAAACATTAGAACGATACGCTTCATTTAATACAATCGCATCCACTTCACCATCATATAAAGCTTTAAGCATACCTAACATATTATCATATGTCTTTTTTGTATATGCCACGTTGTTCTTTTTTAAATCATTAAGACTTTTCTTTGTCGCTTCCTTACCAATGGTTTTTAATACCCCAAGCTTAGAACCTTCCAAACTATTCACGTCTTCTAAACTACTTGAATTCAACGCAACCACAGATACAGTATTTTTTGATAGATTTGACTGATCCGTTACTGTTTCAAGTGTTGCATTTGTAGAATATAAATAATAGTTTCCAAAACCATACACAACACTAATTATGATAACTAATATAGAATATATAATTTTTGAAATGATTCCATGTGCACAAAAGTTAATCAAGATAAACAATATCACACTAAATAACACGATAGCCAAAATACCAGGAATCAAAATATTATCTGGTAAAATTTGCAGTTTAAATATTTGATAAATCAAGAAACCTGCAAAAACAACCAGTATAACAGAAAGAAGAATCGCAAATATCATAAATCCAATTGATTTCTTTTTTTCTTGTCTACTCATAGGCTTCCTCCTGATTTATCTAGTGTTTCAAAAAATATTTCTTTCGTGAAATACGTATTGTATAAGTTACGAATATGATTTCTACGCTTCAATTGTACATCTTCATTTTCTTTACATACAACTTCTGCAATCTGTTTATAATTCTCATTATCAATATTCATACCTATATCCCATAGCTCACATAAATTCTTTAAATCCCCATTTACAGAATTTATAATTGGAATCTGACCACACATATAATCCAAAGACTCCTTATTTAAGCCATCATATTTCTTCATATTCAAAGCATACTGACATTGATCAAAGACTTCCTGCATTCTTGCTTGAGTCTCTAACTCTTTATGATCAACAACATTTGCCCCCACACTTAAAACATCTTGGATAAAACTATCTTTTTGCTTCCAGTCTCCTATGATATGTAGCACACACGGTTTAAATGAACAACATTCTCTTAAAAAAGAAAGAATCAAGTAATTATCCACCCTATCGTGTCTTACTATACAAAAAGATATTTCATCCTTCATTAATTCAGGACTTGATGGCACACAATTCTGACCATTTATTGGATATAACAATATAGCCCCATGAATGTACCCCCTATACAATTCATTACTACAAAACAATACATCCGCCTGACTTAAATACTTTTGATGTAAAGAATCTGAATATTCACATACATCAAAAATCAATTTCATATTATTATTTTTTCTTTTTAATACTCCAAGTTCTTTTATAAGCAAGTCAAACAATGTTTCACAATATACAATATCTGGATTCAAATCCCTCACAGTCTTTCTAATTTTCTTAGAAGCATTCATTTGAGTAAACCACGACTGCACAGATTTCTTATCTAAAGTAATATTTTTAACTTCATACCCCCTAGAAGTGTAATATTCCTTTATAAAATCCATACGCAACGAATGAACCGCACTAATAATTGTGACTAACATAATTGACTCCCTTGTCTTAAGTTTGATTTAGCCTTTTAACTATCCCCAGTTAAAACTAAAAAAATTCTATCTAAAAGTCATACTGACTTTGTTCCCAATATTTATCTTTCCCTTTGTAGAAATATTTTCTACGCTAAAAAGTATACCATATACAACTACTTGAAACAAAAATATATTAATTAAATTTTCCCATCTTTTTACATTTCGCATCTTGAATGCCTTTACGAATCATAGAAAATTTAACTTTTTGATTCTTTTCATAAATCAACATTTTTAATGTGTTCACTATCATTTCCTTATAGTATTCTTTTTTAAAGAATTGTCGATCTACAAAATGATATAAATAATACGCATTACGATAACGATAATAATAACGAATAGGTGAATGATTCATCGCATAATATGTTTTGCCAAACAAATGAATCTCAATTGGATTTCCTATTGTATGTTTTAGCGAAAAATCCTTTAAGTAACAAATTTTAAAACCATTCTTTTTGAATTTGTATCCCAATTCAAAATCAACATAATCTATGAATAATTCATTCATAAATCCACCAACAGACATAAAATCAGAAATATTCACAAAATTTCCAGAAGTAATCCAGTAAGGTACTTCAATTATTTCATCCAAACCACCATTATCTTGATTAAAATTTAATCCAATCACCGAACAGTCCGTTTTATATTTATTTACTAATTTCAAAATATTCGGATAATACTTTGTTGGAAATAAACTATCTTGATCCATAGTTAACGCAAAATCAATATTTTTAGAATTCAAATATTCAATCCCTTTATTTAATGCAGCTGCAATCCCTTTATTTCCATCCATATCAATATAGATAAAATTAGGATCATTCTTTAATGATTGTGATATTTCATTTTTTGTATCTGAATTATCTACAACTACACTTACATCCACACAATTTGAATACGAATTTAAATTTGTTAATACAGATTCATTAGGATTATATAAAACTGTACAGGATCCTACTGTAAACATTTTTTTCTCACCTTAACTAATTGTTGAATAAAATACAAACGATTCATGACCATTTTTTTGAATGGATGATGCTGAAATGAAGATACATTTTCACCATGTCTTCTATATTTCAACAATGGCTTATCAATCAATCTTACTTTACCCATCATTTCACCAATCAATCCAATCCACCAATCATGCATTTCTATCTTTGGTGGAAATGGCAAACTACATTCTAAAACATTTCTTCGAAATGCCATACAACATCCTAAATATGAATTCTTCCAAAGATTTTTAAACAATCCTGATTGCGATCCACGATGCTCAAAAAACGAATCTTCAATAACTTGTTCATTCTGATCCACAATCTGTGCATCATGTAATATCAATACTACATTTGGATTTTGAAAAGCATCTAATACTACATCCACTTTATTGTCCATCCAAATGTCATCCTGATCAGACAAGAATATAATATCTCCCTTAGATTTTCTTAAGGCATTTTCAAAATTCTTTTGAACACCCATCTTAGGTCCATCAATTAAATTGATATTTTTATATTCTTTTTGATATTCCTTAATAATAGTACATGTTGAATCCGTAGAACCATCATCAGAAATAATTAACTCGTCCGAACTTTTAATTTGTTTTAGGATAGAATCTAATTGTTCTTTCAAATATTTCTCGCCATTATATGTGGCCATACATACTGAAATCATTTTATTTCCCCATGATTTTCGCTATTTTAGAACCATCGCCCCAAACAGCTTTTGAATCATAAGGACGATCTGGAAACGCACCATATTTTAATTGAATATGATAATTGTTTTCTTTAATAAATTGCTCTACTCGATCCGCCAATTTCTCAGGTCTTCCTGAACCTATATTGATAATTCCATTCACTTCATCTTGACCAACCGCGACAGCCACTTGCACACAAAAGTCTTTATAATCAATAAAATCATATTGATTTTGACCCATAGTAAATGGAAACTCTTGTTTTCCTTCATGCTCCGCCTTAGTAATCTTAGAGAAAATCGAATCACCAAATTCAGAATTACCTACAATATAGTATCCTCTTAACCATTGCCATTTTGTCTTTGTGTTTGCCGTCATGAGTTCCACACAATTTCTTAAAGCATTTTTACTAATACCATACAAATTCATTGGATGACAAGGCGTATCTTCATGAATACTCCCTTCAAAAAATCCAATTTCATGCATACTTCCCATAACACAAATTCGATCAATACCTTCATCAACCATTTTCTTTAAAAAGGTATAGTGACTTGGCAAATCTTGAATATGGAATGGTGATGTATGTACAAAACTATCTCTCCAAGCCAAATGCAATAACACGTCTGGATTCTCAAAATATTCGTAAGGATTTTCTATATCAAATACGTTACAATCTATTCTTTTTGCACGTTCATCGACATATTGTGTTGAAAAATCAGTAGCTATAACTTCATTACCACTATCTAAAATAGCTTTAACTACACCTTGACCAATATACCCATTGGCACCAGTAACTAATATTTTCATCCAATTATGTCTCCTTTCCAATCATAGTAATCAACCAATTCTTTAATGAATACTTTTCATACATCTCATCTGACAATTCTTCATATTCATTCTTAAAGAAAGGTGAATCTAAATCTATTTGCTCACTATAGATTAAAATGTTATTTTCATTATAAAAATCATAATTCTTTATATCCGAATTTGTTGTTACTAATTTTCTTTTTGCACCCAAACACTCCATTGTACGAATCGTAAGACCCACTTGTCCTGCTTGAGGCGCATCTAAAATACATTTTGAATCACTAAATATCTCCATCAATTCTTTTGAAGCAACCTTTTCATGTCCAAACTCACTCCATTTAGCTTTTCTAAACAAAGGAGATTTAACTTTTTGATACACATACTTCAAAACAGAAGGCATATAATGATAAATAAACTGATTTGGCATTACACTTTTTAAACCTCTAGCCATACGATTAATATCATAATACTTTTGAGGATGTGCCGTACCTACATACATACAATCATATTTATATGTATTCTTCTTCGTTTTTCCAATTGTCTCATAAATGTGATTATAAAACAAAGGCAAAAATTTATATTTATCCATTGAAATAGAATCAATACGATCAAATGTATACAATTCATCAAAGTATTTATGTATCTTTGTTGAATACGGTAAATTCTTTTCTGAATCCCACTGATACATCATAAACTTCGCTTTGGACTGTGACTTACGAATTTCTTCCATCATCTTTTCAGTCAACGCAAAAGTCATACCACCAATTAATAAAACATAATCATATTGATTTTTTCCAATTAAAGGCTTAATTTCATTCGAAAAATAACGATTTGTAGAAAGCTGAATAAACTTCTTATTAATTCTACCAAACGCTTTCGAAACATTTGAATCACTCGGTGCATCACAAAGATAATCCACTTCAAAACCTAATGATCTAGCTTCTTCCATAATATCCTTGTAATAACCAAAAAAGACAGGGGCAATCAATAATAACCTCTTTGCCATTATCTCAACCCCTCCTCATTACAATCTCTAAACCAGTCTCTAAAAGATTCTTCAAACGAATAGTGAAACTTAAAACCAGAAGCTGCCAGTTTTTTTCCACAAGTATTCGTAGAAACCATTAATTTCTTAACACGATCCGGATGAATACCCACCTTTTTACCACCTAATGGACCAATAATTTTAGCCGCAAACATGAGTAGTCCTGCTGGCACTAAAGGTACATTATGATGCATTCCAGTCGCCTTCTGCATCGTTTCACAAGTTTCTTGAATTGTAAATGCAGGCTCATACGTACAGTTAAATATATCAACACCCGCAAAATCATTGTCTATCATTCTATACTTAAAGAAATGAACTAAATCCTTTACATAAATACTTGATTTAATTGTATCCTTTCTTCCTGTATAGAAGAAATAACGCTTTTTTTGACTCCAATATAAACGAGTCATATTTCCATGTTCCCCTTTACCATAGACAATACCCGGACGAACAATTGTTAATTCACGACTCTTATCCTTAGCTTGCCATACTTCATGGATCTTTTCAGCCACTAATTTACTAATACCATACGGAGTATTGGGCATTGGCAAAGAATTCTCATCCTTCTTTTCCTCACCTGCCCCATAAGGTGCAATACTACTTGTAAATAATATTTTTCGAATATTGTATTTTTCTGCAAACGCACATACATTTTCAGCACCACGAATATTCGTTTCAAAATACGCTTCATCTGGATGACCTGGTGTACGATGCACAGCCGCCAAGTTAAAAATTACATCATCATTTGTAGGGATAAAATCAAAGTCAAAAGGTTTTCTTACATCTAAACGAATATATTCAACACCCTCATTTTTTTCAACAACACCTGGAACTACCCCTTCTTCTCCAGGCATTACTATATCTAAGTCATAGATTTTATCATTATCCTTAACACATTCATTTTTTAATAAATGTATTAAATGAGTTCCAATAAAACCTGAACCTCCAAAAATTATGTAATTCATACAAATTACCTCTATTCTATAAAACACGCTATAGCCCAAAAGACTATTTTTTCATGCCTAGTTAAAAATCATAAAATAAATCCAGTACATAATATACTAAATCTCAATACAACTAACTCATAAGGCAAAAAAGATACAGTCCTGCCTTACTTTAAGAGTATACCATAATCAGGCGACTGAAACAAAAAAAGTTGAGAAAACTAAACACATGAATTATGATAACAACTTTAAATAAAGGTAACATTAAAATTATGTGATAATGTCAAAAAAAGATGGATTGAAAATCCACGTAAACATTCATTTAATACAACCCTTTTTAATATCCAATAATATCAAAATCAATGAAACACCTAGAATAATATGACCAATACTTGCAACACCTGAAATCAAAGCCGACACAACATTCAAGTCTAAAACTTGAACAATACTATATACAACTAACATAATAGCAGTTAAATTAAGTCCTATATTATAATACCCAAGATAAAATAGTGTGTATGAACAACAGACAATGTAGTCCAGCCGCATAATCATTTATCTTCGTTAACTCACGATAAAAGACTCCACCCACTAAAGCTAATACTGCATGTAGTATTGAATAATTTATATATCGTTTCATCATTAATACTTCCAAATCAAACAAATTACGAACCAGCTTCAATAAAACATCAATAGATATGCCCATATAAAAAGAAGGCAGAAAATCAATTCTACCTACAATTCAAAATACTAAAAATTATTTTCTTCTAAGAAATCTGTAACACGCTTAACATATTGAGCACATAACTCATCTGTTTTCGCTTCCACCATGACACGAATCAATGGCTCTGTTCCACTTGGACGAACTAGGATTCGTCCTTCATTTCCTAAATCATTCGCAACTGCATCTACAACTTCTTGTAGTTCTTTACTTTCTAGACATGCATTCTTATCTTTAACAGTCACATTCTTTAATAACTGTGGATAAATAAACAATCCTTCACTTAATTCCTTCAATGATTTTCCTGTAGCTTTCATGATTGCTAGAATCTTTAAAGCCGTCATTAAACCATCACCCGTTACTTCATGTTCTAAGAAAATGATGTGTCCACTTTGTTCTCCACCAACCCAGTAGTCATTCTTCTGCATTTCTTCAAATACATACTTATCTCCTACTGCCGTTTGAATATAATCAATCTTATTGGCATCTAAAGCCTTATATAAACCTAGGTTTGCCATAACCGTTGTGACAACCATATTCTTGTTTAAATGATTGATTGATTTCATATAGCGAGAACAAATATATAAGATGTAGTCTCCATCGCAAAGCTTTCCATCTGAATCCACCATGATCAAACGATCGGCATCGCCATCAAATGCCAAACCAATATCATAGTCCCCTTCACGCATCATTCTTTGTAGTCCTTCAGGATGTGTAGATCCACACTTATTGTTGATGTTGATTCCATTTGGTGAATTGCTGATGGCATCGACTGTAGCACCTAAAGAATCCAATGTTTCAACTGCAGTACTTGTTGCAGATCCATTTGCCAAGTCACAAAGAATCTTCATGCCAGATAAGTCTACAGGAACACATTCTTTTAACCAGCTCATATAGATTTCTAGTCCATCTTCCCATT
>ERZ779869.1811-NODE-1811-length-18941-cov-12.421211_pt1 | contig 18941 bp, 14 predicted proteins | sample MGYA00511557_ERZ779869 | MGnify/ENA primary metagenome ERZ779869 (study PRJEB29588, sample SAMEA2154620) | human gut metagenome | biome: human gut; feature: human-associated habitat; material: faeces | place: Denmark | collected 2008/2010 ...
GATCCACACGGAAGGAATTCACGGCATCCTGCCAGTCCCGAACCTTCTGCACCTCATCTAAAAACAGGTAGAGCCGCTTGCCCTTGGGTGCGCGTTCCGTTACATACTGATAAAGGCTCTTACTGTCCATGTCTGCAAACTGCATGGACTCAAAGTTCATCGAGAGGATCTGTTCCTCCATGACGCCCTGTTCCCGCAGATGTGCCATCATCAATTTCAGCAGGCTGGATTTGCCGCAGCGCCGGATTCCGGTCACGACCTTGATGACCTCCATATCCTGAACGGAAATGAGCTTATCAAGGTACTGCGATCTGTTTTTTAACTCCATGATCCTGTCACCACCTTGAAACCATGATAGCACATCTACGGCATTAAGTAAAGTTTTTCACATTGATGTGAATAACTTTTTTCTTGTCGGAATTATTCACATCAATACTACTTCTGTCGAGCCTGCACACACCAGCGGTAATCCGGCTGATTCATCACGCAGGTGACAAGGGTAATGATGTTCTCCGTGCTGTCGTTTAGGACGCTGGTATCGTCCACGCCGATCTTACTGACAGAGTACACTTCATAGCTGCGTGTGCCGAGCTGGGTGGTCAGCTTGATGGTGTCCCCAATGTCAAGGGTGTGAATTTTGCCAAAGTGATTATTCACGCCGCGATTGTGGCCCGCAATCGCCACATTGCCTTCCCAAATGGAGGTGCTGGCAAAATGTCCTGCGCCCTTGCGGAGCGCGTCCGCGTCCGTCCCCTGATACACCTTGACAGACAGGCCGAGGGTGGGGATTTTCAGTGTACCGAGGTAGCCGCCGCTGTAATAGAGGTCTTTTGTGACTGCCGTGTACTTAGTCTGCGTGTAGGAGCCGGTGTTTCCGCCGGTGCTGCCGGAAGTAGAGGGCGGCAGGACGGTCACACCGCCTGTGCCGCTGATTGTTCCCGCGACTGAACCGCTCACAAGGTTTGGCGTCAGCAGCTCCCCAGCGTTCAGGGTGTAGGAGGTGGGAGAGCCGAAGGCAGGCGGGATGTAGGCGGCGTTTTTGCTCCGGTCGGTATTCACAGGCTTGTCCATCGTGACATAAATGGTATCGTCCGAGGTGGGGCGTCCGAACAGTCCTGCGTCCGGGCCGTCAAAGTGATACTCCAGTGCCGATGCAGGCATGGAAAAAGCCGCCAGCATACAGCAGGCGGCCAGCAGCGTGGTCAGATATTTTTTCATGCGGCGTATCCTCTTTTCTTATTAATGTAGTGGTGATAGCCCTTATAACCGGCATAGCCGCAGCCGCCCAGCGCCGCAGCACCCACGGGGATCAGCAGCCACAGCCAGTTAAAGCTACTGCTGTCCGTTGCTGCTTCATTACCGACGCTGGAAAAGACTGCGGTGTAGACCACCGTATCACAGCTTGCGCGGGTGACGTCACCCTTATAGTCCGCCGTGACGGTGTAGCCGGTGGCGTATTTGCTGGTGGCGGTGCCGGTGTAGCTTGCCACAGCGGTATAGCGAATGGGAATGTCATAGCCGTCCGTGGGATCGACCGCCGCCTCCTGCCAGCTCACATCGGCAAGGGTCAGGGTGCGGCCATTTTCATTCACGGACTTTGGAACAAGAGACACATCCGCGTCGGAGAGGTTTGGATAGGTACGCTCCGCCGTCACCGTGCGGCTGCTGGTCCCGTAGCCCGCTGCCTCCACCTGAATGGTGGTGTGGTCAAGGGACAGGACGCCCTCATAGCCGTCCTCGGTCTTGACCTCCAGCTTTGGCTCCAGCATTTTCAGAATTTCCGCCATATCTTTGGTCTTGCTCTCCAGCGTGACCACCTCGATATGCTCCCGCGTGTCCGTTTCTGTCTGGTCGTTTTTCAGCAAATCAAGGAGCGTATAGGTGTGGCCCTCACGCTCAAAGTCAGCGGTGGGGATCGCAGCGGGATCGTCCTTTGCGGTCAGGTAGTAAACCTTTTCCAGACGGTAGACACCGTTTTCCTCGCTGGCTCTGACCTCGGCGGGATAGGCAGAAATGCCGGGGAGCGTATCTACGGCAGAGAGCATCGTGGATACTGTATCGGCATCTGTCATGGGCTCTGCGGCCAGCGCTGCAACGCTCATGCTGCACAGCATCAGCGCCGTGCAGAGTGCAAACGCAACTTTCTTTTTCACATTACGCCTCTCTTTCTTAACGAACGGACCGATTCTGCTCCGGCTGCTTGCGCTCCTGCGGAGAGATCTCACGCTGAATATCATTTTGCAGCTTACGAAAATACTTTTGCAGGCTGTCTACCACGCCGCGGCGATCCTGCACCTCCATGCCGTCAAACACCTGCCCCACGCGGCTCACATCGGGCTGCGGGGTCTCCACACCGAAATTGCGGCAGAGCATATAGCTGACGCTCTCGGCGTCCATGGCGCAGTCCTCACGGGTATAGTAGGGATAGCGCCCGTGGTCATGGATGCCGGCGTGGACGATCTCACGGGAGAGCGCCGCAAAGATCTTGCTGTCGATCAGGCGGCTGGATACCGTAATGCTCTGCGTCTTAGGATCATAAACGGCGTCCTGATACATGGTGCTGCTGGTGACCACGGGAACGGGGGAGCTGTCCAGCAATCGGCGCAGGGCGGCGTCCATTTCCGGTGTATTGTCTTTCAGGCTCAGCGCCGGAACACCGGCCTTGCCGTGGGTCTGCGTCACATCAAAAACACGCCCGATCTTATAGCCGTGATACTCCCTTCCGTCCTTCACATAGGTGTCTGACACGCGGATCTTCATGCCGTTCTCATCACGATTGACGCTGCGCCCCAGCCGGTTCCACACCTCCAGACTGTTGATGTAGGTGATGTCCGGGTTCTGCGCCATCGCCAGCATCACATTTGATGCGCTGTATCGCGGGTTGATGGCCTGCGTGTCCAGATAGTGGAGGTATGCGCCGGGTTCGCTGGTGACGCGCATGACCGCATCGTCGGATAGCTGTCCCAATTCCTCGCGCTCCGCTGTTTTCTTTGCCTTCCAGTCCTCGTCCCTCTGCTGCTTCTGCTGGATCAAATCGTCTAACTTTGCCATGTTCGTTTCTCCTTCTCAAAATCAATTTATTCCCGCGTAGGCATAGCCTTTTGAATGGCTTCCCGCACGGTGTCCTTGGTGGGAGCTGTGCCGTCCCGCTCCGCCGCAGCTTGCAGTGCCATCAGGCGGCTGCGGACAGAGGGGCGGGCATCAGCTTTCTCCGCAGCCGGTTCCGTAGACACTCTCGCACCAGTCCCGCGCTCCTTGGAGCTGTTCTCGGACGGAGCGCGGGCGTTCTCTTTTTTTGCGGCAGTATCCTCCTTCACCGGGGCGGGATAGCCCATGCGTTCAAAAATGCGGTTGATCTGCTTGGCGTCCTTGGCTTTTGCCATAATTTCTACCGTCCTGGTCTTTTCCACCTTATTGACGATGGGGTAAAACAGGACGCCATAGCGTTTGGCCTCCATCTGAAAGCCCTTCAAGTCCTCCTGCTTGACGGAAAAGATCGTCAGCTCCTCGCCGTCGTGGATCAGGCGCTTGAGGTTGGTCTTACCGGCGAGCTTCTGGTTGTCATTGGCAAGGGCGATCAGAAGGGCGGCAAGATTTTTCGCCCCCAGCCCTGCCAGCTTGAGGGCACTCTCGGTGATCTGGATGCCCTCACGCACCATCAGGTCGGCGGTTTCACCGTTGGTACTCATGCTCGTGTTCCTCCTTGTTCTTTAGATTTTCCTGCCGTTCAGCCTGCGCCTGCTGGCACTGCTGGGATACCCTCGGAATGTCTGCCTGTATCCTGCGGCACAGACGCACTTCCCGGCGTTTCTCCCGCAAGGCGGCAGTCTGCTGTTGGATCTCCGCGCTGTACTTGGCTTGTGTTTCTTCATCGCTGGTGTTCCTCCTTTCCTGATAAAGTGGTTTTCTCTGTTCCTCCAACAAGCGAATGTCCCACTCCAGCAAGCGGATACGCTGCTCCAATTCCGTTTCGGTGGTAATTCCGCTTGATAAAAGGTATTTGAATTGCTGCTCATACCGCTCCAAATGAATGACCTCCCGCTTGACGGAAAAGGGCAGCTTGGGCGGCAGCTTCTTCCGCCTGCCCCCACGCAGCAGATAGAGGTAGCGGAGATAGAGTGCGTGAAAGCCAGTAATTTTCTTTTTTCGGACGGTGGACAGCTTGCCCTTTATTCGGTAACGCTTGACGGCATGGGTGACGGTCGGCGGGGCCATGCCGCCGTGCCGTTGCTTGGAAAGTCGCGCCATAATATCCGCTTCGGTGTAGCCCTCGCCCAAGCTGTCCAGGCGAATCGCCCGCTTTGCGCCGGGGGGCTTGACCGTTGTGTATTTCCGATTGGGGCTACGCCGCACCTCGTAGCCGTTTCGTCGCAGGAGCATGAGAAAGGAATCGTAGGTGTAGGCTTGGTGGATGATGGCGTCAATGTCGGCGCGGATCACGCCGCGCACGGTGGGCTTGCCGCCCTGCTCTGCCTTCCACTCGGCGTAATGCTTGCCCTTGCCCTGCGGGGCGATGACGGATAGGTCGTTTTCCCGGCACAGTGCGTCTGAGGTACCGCGCACATCGTTGTAGTAGCTCTCCGGGCTGGAATGATACTTGTGGCCGTCCGTGCGGGAGACAGAATTGACCACGATGTGATTATGGGGATGGGCCTTGTCCAAATGGGTCCCGATGACGGCTTCAAAATCCTCACCAAATAATCGCCGCGCAAACTCGCACCCGATCTCATGGGCCTGCTCCGGCGTCACCTCGCCGGGTGCAAAGGATTGGATGAAGTGGTAGCCGAGAACGCCGCCCGTCTTTTTGTATTTCTTTTTCGTTTTCTGCATGGCAGCAAAGGCGGTTTCGGCAGACCGGCAGTTCAGCGTGGTCACAAAGCGCACAGTATCGGTTTTCTCTGGGTCAGCGGTGTAGACGATCCGCTCGTCCAGCTCGGTCTTTTCCCCATTGACGGCGTACTTCACGCGGTCGTCCAGCCTTGCGCGGATGGCGAATACCTTGGTGTATGCCATGTCACAGCCGCTCCGCGATGTTCCAGATCGTTTCCTGCGCCGCCGTGATCGCTGCGATGTCCTCACCGCTGGCAAAGCCGCGGGCGTTGACCGCGCGGGCGATCTGATTGATGTTATTGCCGATGGCGGCAAGCTGGCGGCGTATTTCAGCGTATTCGTTGGGTGGCCTTGGCCGCATTTTTTCACCGGCGATCAATGTGCGAAGATAGACCTCCATGGGGAAACCGGAAATTGCCACCTGCTCCTTCAGATGCCGGTGTTCCGTTTCGTTCAAACGGAGAAGAATAGAGATAGATCGTTTTCTGATAATAGATTCCTCCTTGAAATAGGATGGGGTCTTAGGGGGCTTGCTCCCCTAACAAGCGCATTTGGATAGCCAAATGCTATGCTTGCGACTGCAAAGCAGCCGCAGGCCGCTTGCAGTCCTAAACCAGCCGAAAAAGAAAATCAGCGCGCCTCACCGCCACGGGTCTTTACCCTGCCGCTGATTCCTTTCACAAGCCGGAGCTGGTCGTTGTAGTCCTTTCCGCGCCGTGGTGGGTTGTCGATGACCTCATACTCGGAAAGTTTCTTTTGAATGGCTGCGGATGCCGCCCGTCCCGGCCCGTCGTTATCCAGACACAGCACGATCCGCGCCACGCCGGGATTGTCCTTCAGGTATTGCTCCAGCGCCGCAGGGAATCGGATCGAGCCATCCTTCCGCGGCTGATAGATGCCGGAGAGGGACAGTGTATTGGCGGCGCGCCAATCCTGCCCGCGCAGCTTCAGCAGCGTCAGGTAAGAAAGGGCGTCTATGGCGGATTCAAACACGCAGAGGGTTTTGCCACCGGCGCAAAGGGGAACGGCAAAGGAAAACCGCTTATCGCTGCCGGAGACTTCACCGGCGAAGGTGGTTTCTGAGAGCGTCCCACGCAGTGCGCCGTAGGCAGGGATTCCATATTTGTAGCCCACAAATACGCAGTTATGATGCTCTGCATCCTCGTAAAGCTGCCCGTGCTTGATGCAGTGGTTGATAATTTCCGCATCAATGCCGCGGCTCCGAAGATATGCAAAAACACGCCGGGTGTCGGCGTGTTTGGGTGGAAGGGTAAATTCAGTTTTCGGGAGCGGTGCGGTTGGCTCTGATTTGGTCGGCACACGGGGCGGTTCCCCAAGGATACGCTGCACGGCATCCAAAAAGGAAACACCCTCCACTGTTGTCAGATAGTCCAGTGCAGTTATGCCGCCGATACCCCGCGACCACCAGCACCATTTTCCATTGGAGATTTTCAGGCTGTCGTGGGTGCGGGTGGCATAGGTATCTCCGCCGATATGTACCAGTTCCTCCGGCTCAAACCGCCGCAGATAGGTCAGCAGGTCCATCTCGCGGGCGGCAGCGATTTGATCTTTCGATAGGTAGGGCGTGATGCTCACCTCCTTGGGGCATGAGAAAAGCGCAAGCATTTTGCTTGCGCTTTCCATAAAATTATTCAGTTACTTCGGAGCAGAGCCGGTGCGAATGACGGGAAACTGCTTGACTTTTTTGCCGACGATTCGGCGCTCCAGCGCAAAAACCATATCGGGTGTCCGTTCAAAATAGCCGATGTCCTTTTTCCAGCTCATCCCACATCTGCAATGTTGCAGGCCCGGAAACTGCTGCTTCATTTTCCTGCCGCAGTTTGGGCAGGCTTTATTGCTGGCCCCCATCCGCATCCTCCTTAGACGCCTCTTTAGGAAGGACATCCTTAAGGTAGATCTTTACCTCACGATAGACTGCATCGAATGGCGGCTTATTGACGCCGCCTGCAAAACGAAACTTCTCGTAAGAATGCCGCAAATCTTCTTTCCTTTGCAGGAATCCTTGAAAATCTCCCATGGTCCTTTCACTGCATTTTAAGGTGCTGTAGATCTTCTGAACATCGAATTCAAATACTTTTGAAATATAATAGAGATCCACCACATCCTTGATTCTTCGGAACACCTTATCTGTTGATACAACCGCAACCTTATCGGCTATCATCTGCAACGGTGAAACGCCGCGAAAACAGATCCCGTCAACCTCATAGATTTGCGTCGGTGTAATCGGTCTGTTTACATCCACATCCATTGTGAACAGGATTTCATCGGTGTTGCGGTCTACTAATTCAAAGCCAGCGGATCGCTTTTCGCCATACATTCGATAAAGGCGAACTTCATAGTCCATGCCGCCTCTATTGATTGCTCGCTGTAAGGATTCCACCATTTGCTCTGCGGTGGGAGGTGTGTCTGTGTTCCAATTTGCATCAATATCTACTGTATGACGGGTCTCATCTAAAAACCCGGCCTCAAACAAACAGGCTTTCAACACCATGGAGCCCTTAAAGCTGATAGGAATGCCGCTATCGTACACAGCCTTCATGACTGAGTACATAATTCTTTCTTCCGCTGTTACATTCAAAACAAGCACCTCAGTTTTCGTAATATTCGATTGCATCGCTGGCCAAACGCTCAAACCTATCCTGATATTCCGGCGCGACAAAGAGCCCGTCAAAGCTGTCTCCATTGGAATAGAAGTATCTGCTGACCGCTTCGGTAATGCCCTGCATATCTAAAATATTTTCATTTGCAAGGGCATCATATACCGTTCTGTTAAAATCCGTATATAACAATCCGTTCCGATTCTTGATATTTTGTGCGCCGATACGGTTTCCAAGCACGACCACGCCGTTAAACTTCATAACGGAGTCATCCCCATAGACCCACACGATATATTCATCGCTGCGGCCTCCGAAGTTTCCTTGACACATAAGCGCATTGTCTAACGCAAAGACAACGGGTTCTCCAATGCAGTCACGGACAGCTTGCAGCCAGGAGAGCGCGCCCACATAGCTGCTCCGAGACGGAAGATCCTTCTTTTGAGGGTCATACTTCGGCAGGGACAAGGTCTTACGGTTGGTCAGGTCCTCCTTGATGCGCTGCTCCAACAGATCAGCGACATATTCGGGAGGCTTACGCATCCCTGTCTCCCAATTTTGCACAGTGCGAAAGGGGATATGATACCTCGCGGAAAATTCGCTTTGGGTATCTCCAAGCTGTGCTCTCATTTCACGAATGTTCATATTCATCCTCCTTTCACCTGCATTATACACCCATTGAGTGTACCAGTCAACAGGGTTCCCAGATGTCCTACGGAATATTCATAAGCGCAATTATCGCTCCGGTTCAGATTGTTTTCTTTGCGCTACAGGCTTTTCCTTGCTGCGCTCCGGCTTGGCAAGCTGCTCCATTGCGGCATTGATCACGCACGAGTGATTGTCCACAGCGTAAACATCTGTGTGCCCACCCATCTGCTTTTGGAGCGCCGCAAAGCGGCCTGCGGCCTGACGCGCCGGTGGGTAGAATCGCTCATCTCCCGTGCGCTGCCGCATGGTGCAGGCCAGCACGAACATACAGCGATCCTTGCCGTAGGTGTTTGTCCACTCCTTCAAAAAAGCAGACAGCTTTCCATCGTTGTAGGCGTTGGTCGCGTCCTTCTCAAAGGTTCCCGCACAGGTCAGCGTCCGATCCCGGCTGGCCATCCACTCAAAGACCTCTCCGCGAGCCATGGCTTCCGAACGGGTGTTAGGGTATATGGGCTGCGCGGGATCTCGATATTTTTCTTCGACTCTTTTCCGCAGAATATCATCCGCACAGCACGCAATGCTGTCTCGAAAGGCATCCATCTCATCCGTATCGCGGGAGAGCCAGTCTGTATAAAGCTGTGACAGGGGATGCTCAAACTCGTTCAGCACCGTAAGCTGCCGCTCGGAGAGGCTTGTTTCATCCTCAAAAAGTATCAGCAGGTTGTCCCGGCAGGCAATTTCATAGGCATGAGAAATGATCTCATCCACAGGCTTTGCTTTCAGATCGGTCAGAAACGTCTCGTTTTCCGCGGACATACGCTCATAGAGTTTATTTTCCAACTGTTCCTTTGTCATGGTAAACCTCCCTTCATCTCGCCAGCCCCGCCCGCATCCGGTGGGCGTAATTAGCGACGCTGTATCGCTTCATGTAGGCGTTTTCGCTGGGGGCCGGACTGTCAAAGTCCAGCCCCTCCATGCGGGGATCGTCGGTGCCGTCCAGCACCTCCTCCACCGGAATGACGCGGAGCCTGCCGGAGCATTTCAGCTCGCCGCCAAATACACCAGCGGCACAGTGGAATCCACGGTCACCGCATACCCACAGCAGCTTCTTCCCGGCAGGAATATCCCCAAAGGGCTGTTTCAAAACAATGACAGAACAGGGTTCCGCCCCGGCCACCTCATAGTAGCCGGACTGCTCCGCCTTTTCATAAGCGCGGATCAGCTTTTCAAACTTGCGCTGCGGCTCGATATAGAGCCAGCTTTCCTGATAACCCATAATTTCCTCCAATTTCTATTGGTTTTACCGCTCCAACTGCGGTCTGCGGCGCTCCGGCGGCCTTTGATCCTCGTCCGGCTCGGCGTCTACGATCTCCGGCTCCTTGTGGTCTAAATTCAGCAGGGAATTCAGTTCCTCCAGCCGTGCCGTTTTGGTGTTCAGCTCTGCCTCGCGGGGAAACGGCTTTTGTACCTCTGCCTTTGCGGTTTCCAACTGCGTTTGTAGATTGGAAAGCTGCTCCCGGCAAGCCTGCTCCTTGATGGGCAGCCCCTCCAGCGCATTGTCCATGCGCTGTAAATTGCCGAACACATCGGTTCCCAGCGTGACCGTGTGGCGGAGCTGCCCGATCATAGTCAGGCGGTACTCCCGCGCGAAGGTATCAAAGGACAGCTCCAGCGTCAGGCCGCGATAACTGCCGACCTGTGTCGCCTCCGGGGAGAGCATCGTTTGGCACATGGTCAGCAGCGCCGCGCCAGCCTCCTTCTTGTCGGCGTAGGTGACGCCCGCCAGTGTAAGCGGAGAGAAGCCGTCCCCATTGGGATGGGTATTCTCCTTGACCGTGGCAATATCCGCGCCATACCCGGCGATTCGCACCTGCGTTTCTGCGATTTGCTTCGGGAAATCCTTACTGATGGCATCCTCCAGCGCGTATTTCTGAGAAAGATGGTTGGCTTTCAGCAGCTTCAGCTTGGACACCTCAATGTCCAGATCCATCTTTTCCTTGATCATGGGGTTGCCGCTGGCCAGTGCCTTGATCTCGGCATAAGAAAGCGCCTGCTCGTCTACATCTTCGGCAGAACGAACAGGCGATTTGCTGGTCATGATTTGCGATATGAATTTCTGTTTGCTCTCCACAAGCTGGTAAAGGTAGGCGTCAAAGGTGCCTTCGGTGACGTAGCTGTAAATGTCCACTTCCTTATTTTCATTGCCCTGACGAATGATGCGCCCTTCGCGCTGCTGGAGATCAGACGGACGCCACGGGCAATCCAGATGATGCAAAGCGACGAGCTTTTGCTGACAATTCGTTCCCGCGCCCATGCGCTGGGTGCTGCCCAGCAGGATACGCACCTGACCGCTCCGCACTTTGCCGAACAGATCTTTCTTCTGTACCTCGCTCTTGGCGTTGTGGATGAAGGCGATCTCGTTTTCGGGAATACCCAATTCCAGCAATTTTGCGTGAATATCATCATAAACGCTGAATGTGCCGTCATCCTTCGGTGTGCTGAGGTCGCAAAAGATCATTTGGGTGGAGCGTTGGCCAGCGGTGCGCTGCCAGATCTCAAACACATTTTCCGCGCACTTGGCGGCTTTGCTGTTGGGATCGCTGGGGAGCATGGGGTTGACCAGCCGCTGATCCAACGCCAGCTTGCGGCCATCGTTGGTGATGAGCAGCATATTGTCCACGCTGCTGTCCACCTCGCGGTTGCGAACCTTCTCGGCCCGCTCCGCCAGCGACGCCACGATCTCTTTCTGGTACTCCGATGGCTTCAAGGCGATGTTGTGGTAATGTGCCTCCGGCACCGGCAGCCTGAGCATATCCGCCGTCTGAATGTCCGCCACATTTTTGAATACGCTCATCAGCTCCGGTAGGTTATAAAACTTGGCAAAGCGGGTCTTTGCCCGGTAGCCGGTTCCCTCCGGGGACAACTCAATGGCGGTGACGGTTTCCCCGTAGTTCGCTGCCCAGCTATCGAAGTGCTGTAGGCCCTGCTCCTCCAATGCCGACATCTGCAAGTAACGCTGGATGGTGTAAAGCTCCACCATGCTGTTGGAAATGGGGGTGCCGGTGGCAAAGATAATACCGCGCCCTCCGGTGATTTCATCCAAATAGCGGCACTTCATAAAGAGGTCTGAGCTTTTCTGCGCCTCGGTCTGGGCAATACCGCCCACATTCCGCATTTTTGTGTACAAAAAGAGGTTCTTAAAATAATGTGACTCGTCAATGAAGATACGGTCAACGCCCAATTCCTCAAAGGTGACCACATCGTCCTTACGGCTTTGGTCGTTCAGCTTGTCGATCTTGGCTTGCAGGCCCTTTTGGGTTTTCATCATCTGTTTGATGGTGAAATTCTCTGCTTTTTCTCGCTTGGCTTCGGAAATGCCCATCATGATCTCGTCAATCTGCTGTTCCAGAATGGCCCGCTGGCGCTCTACACTCATGGGGATCTTCTCAAACTGGCTATGCCCGATGATAACGGCGTCATAGTCGCCGGTGGCGATCCTGCCGCAGAATTTCTTGCGGTTCTTGGTTTCAAAATCCTTACGGGTAGCGACAAGGATGTTCGCTGCCGGATAGAGTTGCAAAAACTCAGTGGCCCACTGCTCTGTCAGGTGGTTGGGCACCACAAAGAGAGATTTTTGACACAGGCCCAGCCGCTTTGACTCCATCGCCGCCGCGACCATTTCAAATGTCTTACCGGCGCCCACTACATGGGCAAGCAAGGTATTTCCACCGTACAAAATGTGCGCGATGGCGTTGACCTGGTGCTTGCGGAGTGTGATCTCCGGGTTCATGCCTGAAAAGCTGATGTGACTGCCATCATACTCACGGGGACGGTTGCTGTTGAACAGAATATTATAGGTCTTACAGATAGCCTCGCGCCGGTCAGGGTCTTTCCAAATCCACTCAGCAAAAGCGTCTTTAATGAGTTCCTGCTTACTCTGGGCGATGGCGGTTTCCTTCTTGTTGAGGACAGCGGTTTTCCTGCCATCGGCATCGTACACATAATCAAAAATGCGGACATCTTTCAGGTTCAAAGTGTCCTCGATGATTTCATAGGCGTTGATGCGTTTGGTGCCGTAGGTACTGATGGCCTTGACATTGCCGCGATCCTTGCTCTTGCCCTCAATACGCCACTCGCCGGTGATGCCGGAATAGTGGACCTTCATACCCCATTGCGCGCTGCGGGGTGTTCCCAGCGTTTCAAAAATAAACCGGCGGACATATTCGGTGTCCAGCCATGTAGCGCCCAGCCGGACGGAGATCTCGCTGGCGGTGAGGTCGGTGGGCTGCACCTGCGCGAGCGCATCAGCGTTGGTCTGATACTGCGGGTCCTGTTCCGCCTTGCCTTGGGCAACCGTCAATTTCTGACGCACATTGCCGGAAAGATACTCGTCAGCGGGCAGGTATTTCTCATGCCCGTCGTTCTCGCCGGTGTAAGCGGGGTTTAGGAACACCACGCCGGTCAACTCAGAAAACAGCGTTTCTTCGTCCTTGCCGGTGAGCCTGCTCATATAGTCCATATCCACATGAGCCTTTTCGCCAATGGACAGCGCCAGCGCCTCCACTGCCGTATCTACCTTTTCGGCGGGTTTGTGGCTGCGGATGGTGCGCTTGGTGAACAGGTCCGCCTTTCTTTTTAGGTTCCGGGCCTCGTCCAGAATTTCCAGTGAACACAGCAGGAAGTAAGAGCTGTCCTGGTCAAACGCGATGGCGTTACCGCGGGAATTAATGAGTCCATATTTCCGGGTGAAGGCGTCGTAGAGGGTATTCAGCTTGGCTTGCTGCGCCTTGATTTCTTCATTGGGATAGTCCTCGGTCTGATATTCCAGCAGCGTCCGCACACAGTCCCGCAGCTCGATCATGCCGCGGATTCTGCTCTCTGCCGTCTTGGATACCTCCACCGGGTTCATGCGGCTGTTTTCACGGTAGTAGATCTGGCCCGCTACCAGCGTATAGGAGAAGTTGCGGACAGCGGGGTCGGCCTCGATGGAATGATCCTCGCCCTCCAATTCTTCCTCCCGGTCATAGGCGGCGATCTCGCCGTGGATATTTTGAACGGCCTCCGCCAGCAGTGCTTCCAACGGCTGCTCCGGGTACGGCTCACAGGTGGGCGTGGGGCCGAACGGCCCGGACACCATCTTCATCTCGCCCAGCACCATGTCGGGGTGGTCGATGAAGTAGCTGTTCATCTGGATGCCGTCCTCGTTGGTGGCAAGGTGTACCCATTCGGGTTCTATATCCACCATGCGCTCACGCTTTTGCAAAAACAGAATGTCTGAAACCACCTCCGTGCCCGCCGCGGCCTTGAACGCATTGTTGGGTAGCCGAATCGCCCCCAGCAGTTCCGCTCGCTGCGCGATGTATTTTCGCGCGCTGGCGGTGCGCTTGTCCATGGTGTAGCTGGAGGTCACAACGGCAATAACACCGCCCGGTCTGACCTGATCCAGCGCCTTGGCGATGAAATACTCATGAATGGGAAAGTTCAGCCGGTCATAGCGTTTATCCGCTACATGGAACTGTCCAAAGGGGACATTGCCGATGGCAACATCAAAAAAGTTATCCGGGAAGGCGGTTTTCTCATAGCCCTGCACCGCAATACTGCTTTTCTGATAAAGCTGGCGGGCGATGCGTCCGGAGAGATCGTCCAGCTCCACGCCGTAGAGCTTGCTGCCGCTCATGCTTTCCGGCAGCATACCAAGAAAATTACCAATGCCGCAGGACGGTTCCAAAATGTTGCCCTGCGTGAAGCCCATCTGCCCCAGGGCGGCATAGATGCCGCGGATGACCACAGGCGGCGTAAAGAACGCCGTCAACGTAGATTCGCGGGCGGCGGCGTATTCGGCGTCCGTCAGCAGGTCTTTCAGTTCACCGTACCGGGCGTTTTTTTCATCAAAAAAGTCGGCAAGACCACCCCAGCCCACATACTGTGCCAGCACAGCCTGTTCCTCCGCTGTGGCGGTGCGGTTCTCCGCTTCTATGGCCTTCAGGGTGCGGATCGCGTCCAGATTGCGCTGAAAACGCTCCAACGGTGCGCCCTCTCCAATATGGTCATCGGTGATGCGGTAGTTCCGGCCATCCGCGTCCAGCGGATAGGCAAGCGCGTTTTGCTTTTTCTTTTTCGGCGGGGTGAGCGCCGCAGGCGGCTCGTCCGTCTGCGGCTGCGGCGGGGCCAGCGCAGCGGGGTCCGCCTGCTCCACAATTTTCCGAACAAAGGAGATCGGCTCCGTGCGGAAGATGGGAAAGCCGACCTTTTGGACAAAGGTGATGTCTTGAAAGTTGACAACGCCGTGCGCGGTATCCACGCGATCCACAAGGAAGGTCCTGCCTTCAATCTCAAAGACTGTTTCGCCGGGAACAAGATTTTGTGCGGCAAATTCCTCATCGGTGAGGGCAGCTGGTGTAGACAGTTCGTCCGGCTTCATTGTGCCAGTATCCGACTCTCCTTGCGTCGGTGCTGCCGTATCTGGTGCTGTCTGTACTGCTGTGTTTTGTTCTACCGCCTTTACAAGCTGTGCGTCATGCCGGTGGTTGAACAGGCTGAAGGTGCCGTCCACATATTCGGAAAGCTGCTCCTTTGCGCGCCGAACGGAGCCATAATAGCGATCATCCTCCGGCAAGCCGTCCAGCCGGGAAGTCAGCGCCGCCAGCATTTCCGCAGCCTTGTCCTCATCTTGCAGCTGCTCCTCGATCATGGGAAGCGCATCGTAATAATCCGTGCCCTTGGGATAGGGACGCGGCACATCGTCAGGCGCATTGTAAAAACCGTTATAGACGATTCGAGCCAACCGCCCGCGCTCATACTCCGGGATCTTTGCGATAGCCTCCTCGCCGGGGAAGCGTTTCTGCGCGATCAGGCGCTCATACTCCTTGACCACATTGGGGATGGTCAGATGGACGGTATCATATTTCTTGAAATTATAGTCGCGCTCATACTCCAGTCCTTTTGATGTTTTCGTGTGCTGGTATCCGGCACGGCCACCGCCGCTGTACTCACCAAAGCTGCCCTTGATAAATTTCTGATGCTCCTCCGGCGTGTGGGGGTAGCAGAAGTGAGAATATACGGCCAGTCGGCTATCCAGATGGTCACAGAGGAAAAAACCGTCGATCTCGTCTTGTGTGATGAACATTTTGCATTGCCGCAGGAAGCTGGGCTGGGCGGTGAAGCTACGTTCCGGGTAGGAGAGGCCATCCAGCACAACACCGATCCGGTGCGTGTTATAGCCGCTGATGCGGAAACGCATAATGTCCGGGGCCGCGGCATAAGCGTCAAGGAAGGCATGATATTCCTGTGCCAGAGTTTGCAGTCCACCCTCAGTCTTTGCGAACGCCACCATATCCTCGTCCAGTTCAGGGTAGCCCTTGTGCTGGTCGTGGATCGCCAATGTCTGTGGGAAAAGGCCCTGCCCGCGGCCTTCTTCATTCAGGTCACGGGCCGTCATCAAAAGCGCGTCCATTGCTTCGTGCAGCACCTTGTCCGGGGCCTGCGCCAGCTCGGACGCAGAGAGATAAGTCCCCGCCTCCAGCAGCTCCAGAATGCGAGCCGATGCCTGCTCCCATGTGACCATGGTCTTGCTGTACCCGGTGCGAATGCTGTTCCCTTGGGCGAGGTGGATGCCGTCCTCCAGAAACCACACGGCGTATTTGCGGCCTTCGTATTCAATGCCGCGCCCGTTCGCCCTACCGAACTCCCGGCGCAGAAATGAGATATTTTCCTGCCCTGACCGCTCCCGCATATAGAACACTGCGATGCGCTCCGCGCTGTTGGGTTCATTGCCGCCCGTGCAGAGCGCCAGATCAATGACCGCCTGCGGCACCGTGCGGGCCGGGGCCAGAATGCCAGAGGGCGCGTCTGCCGGAGCCTCGTACACCGGGGCGTCGCCGCCCATGTCGAATAGGGCAAGCTGCTCCGCGACGATTGGGGCATTTTGCAGGCCCAGCTTGATCTTGTACTCGCCGCGCTCGATCAGGCCCTCGGTCATTTCGGTGATGACCGACCATGAAAAAACGGACTCCGAGGTGCGGGAGAGGTAGCTGCCCTCCCACATCAAAAGTCCGTCTTTCTCGGCATGGTAGCCTATCCGAACGCCGTCGGTCAGTACTTCCACCCATATATCGTTGTAGCAGGTTTTTAAGAATTCCGTCCGTTCCGCAAGGCCCTTGTGCGCTTGAAAGTATTCAAAGATCTCCTGCCGCTTGTGCTTGCGCCCGCCGTCGTCCAGCAGATTCGCTTCAATGAGGTGCATATTCAAAAAGGCGGGCAGCTCTGCGGTGTTTTGCCGTGCGGTGTCATGCTCCAGCGCAAAGGCTGCGGCCTGTTCCCACGCTTTTTCGTCCGGATAATCACCGTAGACACGGAGACACTTGTGTGTTTCGGCGTCATAGACGGCAGCGCCGTCGTATGCAAAGCCATCTTCCTCCATCGTACCGGCAACATAGCCCTGCGCTGCGGCCTCCGCTTCCTCCAGCGTTTGATAGTCCAGCTTATCGTCAAAGCCGTTTTCAATATGGTGATAAGCAGCGACCTGATAGGGCGCGGCCATCTGCGCGGCGTAGCGGTCAATGGCTTCTGCGGTCAGCCATTCCGGCTTTTCTGCGAGGGCGTCATATAGCTCCCGCATTTTCTTGATTTGCGCGTGGACATTACCTGCCCACAGGTGCTTTTCACTTCGCCCGCCAGCGCCGAGGAAATAATCACAATCGGCGCGTAGACGATCCAGCAGCACATAATCCCCGCTGTGATCGACAAAGGCAGGAAGCTCATCACTTCCTGCCTCTGTGGGTTCTTGGGTTGTCAGGCGTAGATCAGGTCGGTCAGCACCAGTTCCTCCGCGCTGTGCCGGAGATTGTTCATCAGGCCCGTCCAGCGCAGGGGATCGGTCGCCTTCAGTGCCTCCGTCACGCCCTCGGCCTGTGCCATCCGCGCCACTGTCTGCTCCATCATCTTCTGCGCGGCCTGCTCGATCTCCGAGAGATGTTCCGTCAGCTTGCCGCTGGTTTTCAGGTTGGTGTAAAGCACTCTGCGGTGCTTTTTCAGGTACTCTCTCCGCAGCTCCGCGTACTTGCCCAGATGCGCCTCCGGCGTCTGCGGCATCAGCAGGTTCGGCACCTGATAGCCGTTCTGCATCCTGTAAGTGACCTCCATGCTGTTCGCTCCTTTCATGGGGTGTTTCGTGTTGTTCTGTGCGGCCATCATAACCGATTCTCGTGCGGTTTGCAAAAAACTGATCCCGCTGCGCCTGCATGACCGTTCGGCTGATCTCCCGCAGGCCCATCTCTGCGATGTCGCTGGTGGCGATGCCCAGAGCGTTGATGGTGGGCGGTGTGTTGAATTCGTAGACATGGGAGAACTCATCGGGAGAAAAATAATCGTCTGCCCGCAGGCCCAGCCGGGTCATCAGCATATAGGCCACGCTGACCTCCAGCGCGTCCCGGTAGAACGCCTCTAAATTGAGGTCGTCCAGTTCCTCCAGCAGGCTGTCCTCCCGACACTCCCGCAGGTCTTGCAGGTAGTCCGTGAAGTTATCCGCCACGGCGTTGTGGCAGGCGGAGCGCACCGCGTCCGCCAGATTTTCTTTTTCGGCAAGGTTGCCGAAGGTGGCCTCCAGCGTTTCGATGACCTCCGGTTCAAAGGCCGGGTGCATCGTCCAGATAGGCAGCGGACGGGCAAAACGGGACGCATGGGTATCCGACACGTCGAAGTAGAGCTTCAGACAGTTTTGCCCGTCATCACCAAATACGGCAATGCTCTTGGCCCCGCGATTGACCCAGCGGCCAAACTGACGATTCCAGCGCTCCATCTCAAGGACCGCCGTGGCGTCCGGGCGCTGGGCGTAGATCAGAATTTGATCATCAAAGGGACATTTGTAGTTATAGCAGGCCGCGCGGAGAAAGCCTGTCCAGCTTTGATAGCTGCCGGTAACGCTCTGCACAGTCTGGTCATACAGCTCTGTGATAAGCTGAAATTTGGTTGGCAAGGCTCGCACCTCCTATCTCTCCGGCTCCGCCCGCTTTTTTACTGCAAGCCGGTCATTCTTTTGCTGTTCTTTTTGCGCCTCTTCAAATGGCTTCCGCTGATAGCAATAAATATAAAACTGGTAATCACCTTTAACTGGCGTACAGCGGAGCATATACACATACCGCTTTGTTTTTACCATGAAGCCGCAAGAGGAAAGCAACGCACCCTTGATGGCGCAGATCTGCTCATACCGGTTGCAGTAGCGGTTCATGCTGTCGAAGTCCCGCAGCGGGGAGTCCGGCTGCTCCCGCAGCCAGTTTACGGTACGGTCAATATCGGTCTTAAACTCCGGCGTGTTCAGCCTGTCTGCCTGGTGAGGCCACCATGTTGTATAAAACTGCTTGCCGCTGCCAAAATCACCCCGCAGGTGTCCCACACAGCCCGCAGACTTGTCCTGTTCCTCGCTGCGAGAGAAATAGAGAGCGTGCAGCGCAGGCTCATTGACGCTGTAAAAGTCAATGACATCTTTCTCACTGGCGGGATACTTCTGCTGAAATTCCGCAAGGGTGCGGCATCCGTCATCTTGAAAGGAAAGGCTGCCGCTCTCCAGCGGAATCCACCCATCAATGGGAAGCTGGAACGGCTCACGAGTGAGGACAGTGCCATAGAAATTGACCATGAGGTTTCGGGCCAACTCCCTCGGTTCTCCCCAATCCTCATCCCCGTGGCGCAGCTCGTAGCGATATACGCCCTCCGGCACGGTGGCCCGATCAATGCGGCATTCTGTAAACAATGCCGGTCGGTCAAAAAGCGTGACCTCCTGGTAGGTCACCTTCTGCGCGTCATAGCTCATCTGGCTTCACCTCGTTCTTTGTGTTTCTTTTGTGTCCTCTG
>ERZ779869.1812-NODE-1812-length-18939-cov-3.339441_pt1 | contig 18939 bp, 13 predicted proteins | sample MGYA00511557_ERZ779869 | MGnify/ENA primary metagenome ERZ779869 (study PRJEB29588, sample SAMEA2154620) | human gut metagenome | biome: human gut; feature: human-associated habitat; material: faeces | place: Denmark | collected 2008/2010 ...
GCAGACCTATCGCCTTTGCCGAAAAGATCAGCAGCAGCGCCGCAAGCGTGCCAAATCCGGCGGCATAAAGGAGCGCGCGCCTGAGCGCCGCTCTTGCGTTACCGCCTCCGCGCTCCTCGCCCGCCCCCAGCGCCTGTGCGACGGTACGTGTGGCTGCCAGATTGACGCCTGAGGTTGCAAGCGTCAGCGCAAATCCCCACACGCCGGTGCAGAGCGAGTAAAGCCCCATTACCTCCGCCCCGACGCGGTTGGATATCCATACACTGAAGCTGACTCCGACCGCGCGCATCAGTATTGCCGCCGCGGACAAAAGGAGCGAATTGTATATCAGCGATCTTGCGCGGCTCTGCGCTTTTTCGGGCATCGGCGTTTCCTCTCTCTCGGTATGCTTGACTTCTTTAATGATTTTATGCTTGAGGAAAAGGAAAAATAACGCGCATCTGTCTTATCCGCCGAACACAAAACGTCGAAGCAGATCGCACACCGGGTGTATTATAAATCCAAGCAGAAACCACAAAAGCGAAAACGGCAGACATATCTGCCCCCAGAGCGACAGCGGGAGTCTGCTATAATCCCACACCTCAAGCCCCAGACCGAGGTTGACAATACACCCCGTTATAAGCTCAGCCGCAGTTATGATAATCGCGCCAAACAGTGCGCGAAGCACCAGCGGAAGCGCACTGTATTTTTCTGTCCTCTGAAGCTCATACATAATAAGAAAACACACTCCGCCGCATATTGCCATTGATATGTGTGTTCTGCCGCGCCAAAGTACCTCCAGGGCGCAGTACACCACCCCGCCGAAAAACAGAACCAACAGCACCTCGGCAATGTGTGAAGAAAAGAATGCACCCGCTGCGACGGGAGCTTTTTTTGTTTGTCCGACTTCCATTATATTTCCACCCTTCGAGATCAACTGACAGATGATTTTTTGCCCGCGCCGGGGAATTTGATACGGAAAAAGTGAAAAAATCATGTTCAAAAGCGATTAAAAGCCCTTTTTTTATTGCAACCCGGGAGGATATGAGGTATAATAAACATACAAGTATTGAAAGGTCGGTATTTATTTATGAATGATAAACTGATTTACGAAAACGCACGTGAGCGCTATGCCGCTCTTGGCGTTGACACGGAAAAAGCAATTGAAACGATTCTCAGCACACCGATATCAATGCACTGCTGGCAGGGCGACGATGTACGCGGCTTTGAAGGCGCGCGCTCACTTGACGGCGGCATACAGGCGACGGGAAACTATCCCGGAGCCGCACGGACGCCCGACGAGCTTATGAGCGACATTGACGCGGCGCTTGCGCTGATCCCCGGTAAGCACCGGATAAACATTCACGCCTCATATGCGATCTTTGACGGGACAGAAAAGGCTGACCGCGACGCTCTGCGCCCCGAACACTTTGCCGCATGGGTGAAGTTTGCCAATGAGCGCGACCTCGGCATTGATTTCAACCCCACATTTTTCTCACATCCTATGGCGGCGTCGGGACTGACGCTTTCAAGCCCCGACGACAATGTACGCGAGTTCTGGATCCGTCACGGTATCGCCTGCCTGCGTATATCCGAATACTTCGCGCGCGAGACCGGCAAGCAGTGCCTTATGAACATCTGGATCCCCGACGGCTACAAGGATGTTCCCGCCGACCGGATGGGTCCGCGCCGCCGCTTTGCTGACTCTCTTGACCGCATCTTGGGTGCAGGCTACGACAAGGATCTTGTAGCCGTCTCGCTGGAGTCAAAGGTCTTTGGAATAGGTGTGGAGTCATACACTGTCGGCTCGGCTGAGTTCTGCCTTGAATACAGCGCCGCGCACGGTCTTGTGCCGCTTATGGACAACGGGCACTATCATCCCACCGAGGTTGTCAGCGACAAAATATCCTCGATGCTGCTTTTCTCCGACCGCATTGCCCTGCACGTCACCCGCGGCGTCCGCTGGGACAGCGACCATGTAGTGCTGTTTGACGATGAAACCCGCGAGATCGCCAAAGAGGTCGTTCGCTGCAACGCACTTGACCGCACATTTCTGGCGCTTGACTACTTTGACGCCAGCATAAACCGCATTGCGGCATGGGTCACAGGTATGCGCAATCTTGAAAAATCACTGCTCTTTGCCCTGCTTATGCCTCATGAGCAGATGCGCGCACTTCAGGACAGCGGTCGCTTCACCGAGCTGCTTGTCATGAGTGAGGAGCTTAAGACCCTTCCCGTGGGTGCGGTATGGGAGGAGCTTTGCCGCCGCGCCGGAGTTCCGTCAGACGGAAGCTGGCTTGACAATGTAAAGCAGTACGAAAAAGAGGTCCTTGCTGCGCGCGCATAAGCCGCCGCGTAACTGAATACATAACTTCTTTGATTTAACGATTACTCCACAAATCAAGAAAGGTAGAATTGAAATGCTTTATCCGAAAAATCAAAGCCCGGAGCTGTCACGTGAGCTTTTCAAGGCTCCGACCTCAGAGTACCGCGGCGCGCCCTTCTGGTCATGGAACTGCCGTCTTGACAAGGACGAGCTGATGCGTCAGGCAGACATTCTCGGACAAATGGGATTTGGCGGCTATCATATGCACGTCCGTTCGGGCATGGATACGCCATACCTCGGGGATGAGTTCATGTCCTGCATCCGCGCCTGCGTTGACAAGGCGGAAAAGAACGGTATGCTTGCATGGCTTTACGATGAGGATCGCTGGCCCTCCGGCTTTGCGGGCGGTCTTGTCACAAAGGACGAAAAATACCGCATACGCTACCTGCTTTTCACACCGTTCTCTTATGAGGAGGTCGCTGGGAAGATCCGCAGCGGTAACGAACAGGCAACGGCTCTGCGCAGCGGAAACGGCAAGCTTATCTGCCGCTTTTCGGTAACGCTTGACGACGACGGATGCCTTGCATCCTACCGCGTACTGGGCGACAAAGAAGAGGCTGACGAGGGCGGACGGGTATTTTACGCCTACCTTGAATCTCCGCACACCTCGCCGCGCTACAACGGCTATACATATGTAAACACAATGGACAAAGCCGCCATTGAACGCTTTATCGAGATAACGCATGAGGCGTATTTCCGTGAGGTCGGCGACCGTTTCGGCAATACCGTCCCAGCCATATTCACCGACGAGCCGCAGTTCACGCACAAACAGACGCTGAAGTTTGCCTCATCTCTTGAGGATGTGGCTCTCCCGTGGACCGATGATTTTGACGACACGTATCGCGCCGCCTACGGAGAGTCGATACTTGCGCGTCTGCCCGAGCTTATCTGGGAGCTTCACGGGGGCGTTTCGGACGCACGGTATCATTATCACGACCACGCCTGCGAGCGCTTTGCCACCGCCTTTGCCGACACCATAGGCAATTGGTGCGACGCGCACGGACTGGCGCTTACGGGACATATGATGAAAGAACCTACGCTGGGAACGCAGACCTCCGCAGTAGGCGAGGCAATGCGCTCGCTGCGCGCCTTTGCTCTGCCGGGAATCGACATGCTTGCCAACCGCCGCGAGCTTAACACCGCAAAGCAGGCGGCGTCGGTGGCTCATCAGTACGGTCGTGAGGGCGTTATGAGCGAGCTTTACGGCGTTACCGACTGGGACTATGACTTCCGCGGTCACAAGCTGCAGGGAGACTGGCAGGCGGCGTTGGGTGTTACCGTGCGCGTTCCGCATCTTTCATGGGTGTCAATGGAGGGAGAATCCAAGCGCGATTATCCCGCGTCAATAAACTATCAGTCCCCGTGGTATGCAAAATATCCGCTTGTTGAGGATCATTTTGCCCGCCTTAACACCGCGCTGACACGCGGCACGCCTGAGATACGGACAGCGGTAATACATCCGGTGGAATCCTACTGGCTGCACTGGGGACCTGCCGAGCAGACCGCGCTTGCGCGCGATACACTTGATTCCAATTTCCAGAACGTAACCAACTGGCTGCTTTACGGCTCGGTTGATTTCGACTTTATTTCCGAATCCCTGCTGCCCTCACTCTGCGGGCAGGGCGGAGCGCCGCTGAAGGTCGGGAAAATGGAGTATGACGTCATTATCGTTCCAGGCTGTGAAACACTGCGCTCGACCACCTGTGAACGTCTTGAAGCCTTCAGGAAGGCTGGCGGCAGACTTATCTTCATGGGCAGCGCGCCGAAATACCTTGACGCGCATCCCTCGGACATTCCCGGCAAGCTGTATGAAAGCTCAGAGCACATCGGATTTACACGCGGCGAGCTGCTGAGCGCCCTTGCCGCCGACCGCACCGTTGAGCTACGTCAAATGAGTGGCGAGCTGACGAATAATCTATTCCATCAGTTAAGACGCGACGGGAACGGTATGTGGCTCTTTATCGCACAGGCGGACGAGCCGTACAACAAGGATATATCAAGGCGTCAGCGGATAAAGATCACCGTAAATGGCATATGGAAAGCTACGCTTTACGACACAATGACAGGCGAGGTAAAGCCCTTTGAGTTCAGGCACGAGCGCGGACGCACGGTAATACCGGCGGGACTGTGGCTGCATGACAGTCTGCTTTTACGCCTTGACCCATGCCAAGAGTGCGAGTCGTACAAGCCCGCCCCTGCACCCGCCACAACGGAGACGCCCATCCGCATCCCTTACAGTGTTCCCTTCTCACTCTCAGAGCCGAACGCACTGCTGCTTGACAAAGCGGAATTTGCCCTCGACGGCGGCGAATTTGAGCCGCGTGAGGAGCTTCTGAGGGTCGACACACTGCTTCGCCGCCGACTTGGTTGGGATCCGTGGGGAGGCAGCGCAAATCAGCCGTGGTGCATTCCCGCCGAGCCGACAGAGCATACCGTGCGGCTGCGCTTCAGGATCGAAAGCAGAATTCCGCTGGTTGGTACTCATCTTGCGCTTGAGGCGGCGAAGAACACAAAAATCACGCTCAACGGTGTCACTGTTCCGTCAGATACCGACGGTTATTACGTTGACAAGGCGATAAGCACCGTCCCGATGCCGGATATTCCCGCCGGTGTGTCGGTGCTTGAGCTGGAAGCCCCGTTTGGAAAACGGACTGCGATCGAATGGTGCTATCTGCTTGGTGACTTCGGCGTAAGCGTCCACGGCGCCTGCACCGTAGTTGAGGAGCTGCCAAAGCTTCTCGCCTTTGAGACGATAACCACTCAGGGACTGCCCTTTTACAGCGGAGCCGTAAGCTACCGCTTCGACATAGCCACCAACGGCGGAGAGCTTTCACTGCGCTTGCCGCAGTACCGCGCAGCGGTTTACGAATGCACCCTTGACGGCGAGCGCACCGTCACAGGCGCTTTCTCACCCTACTCGGTCGTCTGGCACGATGTTCCGGCAGGAAATCACACCGTGGAAGTCAAGCTCTACATTTCGCGCACCAACGGCTTCGGACATCTCCACTGCGCCGACAGAATGCTCTCTTATCCCTCCCCCGGAGCATGGCGCACCTCAGGGGACGCATGGTGTCGTGAATACAGGCTTCACGAGGAAGGACTTATCGCCTCGCCCCTGTTTTCGGAGCTTTTCCCCCGCTGAGGACATTATTTAAGCGATAAAAATCGAAAAATTTAAAAAAAGTAAAAAAAGGTCTTGCATTTTCTCTCCGGATGTGATATAATAGTCGACGTTGAACGGAGGCATAGCTCAGCTGGTTAGAGTACATGCTTGACATGCATGGGGTCATTGGTTCGATTCCAATTGTCTCCACCAGAAAAAGTCCATCTTGCATCGCAAGATGGACTTTTTCAATGAAGCGCGCCTGCGGCGCATGAAGAATGAAGCATGGCTTCGCCATGTGAAGCGTGCCTTCGGCACACGGAGAGGAAAATACGCGCACGGCAACAGGCATCGGTAATGCCAATCCATGCAAAAGCCCCGGAATATCCGTTAAGTAGCGGATATTCCGGGGCTTTATTTATTTGCGTAAGCTTACAGCTTACCGCTCCTCGCGGAAATAAGAGCTGCCGAGGGCTGCAGGCGGCTGATTTTCGCGTTTTTTGCGCATACTTATTACAACAAGCACGATGATGGTCACCAAGTACGGGAGCATTTTGAACAGCTCCTGAGTGCTGAGAGCCAGACCGGGAATGTAATTGTAAACGATATAAAGTCCGCCGAACAGGAACGAGCCGAGTATTCCGGAATCCGGCTTCCAAAGGGCGAATATGACCAGCGCTATGGCAAGCCAGCCGCGGTCGCCAAATCCCTCGTTTGACCAAACGCCGGTTGCGTAGTCCATAACATAGTAAAGTCCGCCAAGACCCGCAATAACACTTCCGATGCAGGTTGCAACGTATTTATAGCGGTTCACGTTGATACCGGCGGCGTCGGCGGTAGCGGGGCTTTCGCCCACTGCGCGGAGCTGAAGTCCCACGCGGGTACGCTTCAGCACATAGGCGGCAACAAGGGCGATTATTATGGCAAGATAGGTCATAAAGCCGTATGAGAGGAACACCTTTCCGAACCAGCCACATTTATCGGCAAAGGGCAGCGACTTTGTGAAGAACTGACTGGTGTTGGTAAGCGCCACCGAGGGTATCTCGCTCTTTGTCAGCTTGACAATGGATGCGCCGAAAAAGTTGCCGAATCCAACTCCGAAGGTGGTGATGGCAAGACCGGTAACATTCTGATTTGCGCGCAGTGTAACGGTAAGGAAGCAGTAAAGCAAGCCCATCAGAAGCGAGCCGACGATCGTACACACAAGCGGAATGAGCACCGCAGGCAGTGCGCGGATATCGGTGCGCTCGGCAAGCGAGTTTTCGTAAATGAACGAGCCGATAACGCCGCTTATGCCGCCGACATACATAATACCGGGGATACCGAGGTTAAGGTTGCCCGATTTTTCGGTAAGTATCTCACCGGTAGAGCCGAAAAGCAGCGGAATGCTCTGAACTATGGCACGTTGAATAAAGGTGATAACAAGAGTTGCCGAAAGCATCTTACTCACTCCTTTCTGCGTGTGACGGTGTGGCGGAACTTTATCTCGTAATTGATAAAGAACTCACATCCGATTATGAAAAACAAAATAATTCCGGTAAGTATATCCGAGAATGACTGATTAAGCCGATAAACCGTGGAGATCTCATTTGCGCCCTTTTCAAGGAAGATCAACAGGAATGACGTCATCACCATATAGATAGGATTGAACTTTGCCAGCCATGAGACCATGATGGCGGTAAATCCGCGTCCTCCGGCTATCGTGGTGGTTATCGTGTGGTTTGTCGAACCTACAAGAAGCAGTCCCGCCACGCCGCACAGAGCACCGGAAAGCAGCATGGTTCTGATGATTACCTTTTTTACGTTGATACCGATGTATCTTGCGGTATTTTCGCTTTCGCCGACGACGGCTATCTCATAGCCGTGCTTGCTGTATCTGAGGTAAACATAAAGCAAAACCGTAAGTACAAACACGATGATGATATTAAGCAGATAGTCGTTGTCGCCTATCGTCGGGAACCAGCCGTCACGGGTCGCCTGATTGATAATACCGACCTTACCCGAACCCTTCGGTACTTCCCACACCATAACGAAGTACGAAACCAGCTGAATGCCAACGTAGTTCATCATCAGGGTGAAAAGCGTTTCGTTTGTTCCCCAGTTTGCCTTGAATATGGCGGGAATGACCGCCCATATGGCGCCCGCGACAATTGAAGCTACGGTCATAACGATAATAAGGAGCCAGTTGGGCATTTTGCCGCCCAGAAGGATCATGCAAGCCGCCGCCGCAAGACCGCCGATAAGCACCTGTCCCTCTGCCCCGATGTTCCAGAAGCGCATTTTGAAGGCGGGCGTTACAGCCAGCGACACGCAAAGCAGCATGGCAAGCCCCTGAAGCATAGTCCAGATGCGTGAGGGAGTTGCAAACGAGCCGCGGAACATGGTCGTATAAACCGCAATGGGGTTCTTTTTTGTCAGCAACATTGTGACAATGGCGCTGACTATCAACGCGGCGACAATTGCAAGCCCGCGTATCATCCACGCGCGATACCACGGGATGGCGTCTCTTTTGACTATATGAAACAGCGGCTCTCGCGCCGTTTTTTCCGCCGGAGCGCGGTTACGATGCTTCTCGTTATTCATTTTCCTCCCCCTTTCGGTGGGTCTTGGTCATAAGCAGTCCAAGCTGCTCCTTTGTGGCGGTCCTGCCGTCAACGATTCCTGTGATCCTTCCGTCGGCAACCACCATTATGCGGTCGCAAAGCTCGACCAGAACGTCAAGATCCTCGCCGACAAAAATCACGGCAACACCTTCTTCCTTTTCTTTTGAAAGCAGATTATAGATAGTGTAAGAGGAGTTGATGTCAAGTCCGCGCACCGGGTACGCCGCCATAAGCACGGTGGGGCGTGAGGATATTTCGCGTCCGACAAGTATTTTCTGCACGTTGCCGCCCGAAAGTCGTCTTACCGGGGTAGACGTACCGGGAGTCACTACATCAAGATCATGTATTATCTGCTCGGCAAGGTCGTGCGGTTTTTTTCTTTCAAGGAAAATTGATTTTCCGCGGCGGTAGCTGCGAAGCATCATGTTATCGGTAATGTCCATATTTCCGACAAGTCCCATTCCGAGTCTGTCCTCGGGAACGAAGGAAAGGCGGACACCTAAATTTCTTATCTGAAGCGGAGTTTTGTCACGGAGGTTATCCGTTTCTCCGGTTTTGGGGTTGTTATAGAGGATCTCCCCGCCATCAAGCGTCTGAAGACCGGCTATCGACTCAAGCAGCTCACGCTGACCGCTGCCTGCAATTCCCGCGATTCCGAGTATCTCGCCTGCGCGGGCGGTAAATGAAACGTCATCAAGAACACGCATACCCTCAGCATCGCGGCAGTTCAGCCCGCGCACCACCAAACGGTCCTCGGTGTTCTTGGGTTCTTTTCTTTCAATATTGAGGCTTATCTTCTTGCCAACCATCATTTCGGTAAGCGAAGCCTCGGTCGCCTCCGCTGTGTTGACAGTGCCTATGTATTCGCCCTTGCGAAGGACAGCCACACGGTCTGAAAGCGACAGCACCTCGTGCAGCTTGTGTGTGATTATAATTATCGCCTTTCCGTCCGAACGCATACGACGCAGAACGTCAAAAAGGCGTTCGGTCTCCTGCGGCGTAAGAACAGCCGTAGGCTCGTCAAGGATAAGTATATCGGCGCCGCGGTAAAGCACCTTGATTATTTCGACCGTCTGCTTTTCGGAGACGGACATCTCGTATATCTTTTTGTCGGGGTCGATGACAAAGCCGTACTTTTCGGTTATCCCGACCACCTTCTCACGCGCCTTTTTAAGGTCGAAGCTCCCGCCGTCTTTCATGCCGAGAATAATGTTTTCTGTGGCGCTGAAAACATCCACCAACTTGAAATGCTGATGGATCATTCCGATCTTGTATTTGAAGGCATCCTTTGGCGAGCTTATGACGACCTCTTTGCCGTCAACAAGTATCTCCCCCTCGTCCGGAAAGTAAATACCGGATATCATGTTCATAAGAGTGGTCTTGCCGCTTCCGTTTTCGCCGAGAACTGCAAGTATCTCGCCCTTTCTCACCTGAAGGTTCACATCCTTGTTTGCGATGACGTGACCGAACCTTTTTGTGACGCCTCTTAACTCAATGGCAATATTATTTTCCACGGGAATCCTCCGATAAAAAGCGTTTTGCGGCGATTTCGCGCCGCATAAAACGAACCAATGGGGGGCTGTCGCGCTTTTGGCGCGGCAGCCCGGCCCCCGATCCGGAATTAAATACTTATATTAGCCGTAGTTTCTGTCGAGCAGCGTGATGCCGTCGATCTCAACATTGAAGTAAGGAGCGGAACGGAACTTGGACTCCGCAAACGCACCGTCGGTAATGACCTCGGTATCAGGCTCATAAGCGGCGTCAGTGTTTACGTCAGCCATGTAGGAGGTGAGGGCCTTGCCTCCTACGGTAAATGTAGCGGTATCGAATACCTTGAGAGAACCGTCAACCAGCTTTGCCTTGGCAGCGTCGATAGCAGCCTGAGTTCCCGCTGCGGCCGCCTGCTCGTTGACCTCGGTCAGCAGAACAGACTCGGTGGCGATCGTACCAGTCCAGTCGGTGTCTATCTTCTTGCCGTCGCGTACAGCCTCAATGGCGTACTTGAAGTAAGGAGCCCAGTTGATTCTGGAGGAAACAATGAAGGTATTGGGGCAGGCAACCTTGGTGCTGCCGTTGTAGGAAACGTTGGGGATGCCGGCGGATTCGCAGGCGGTAGGAGCACCCAGAGAGTCAGCGTGCTGGCTGATGAGCTTGCAGCCGTTGGCGATAAGTCTGTTGGCGGCTTCCTTTTCAGCGGACTCATTGTACCATGAGCCGGTGAAGGTGACTTCCATTGTCACGGACTTGCATACGGAGCGGGCGCCAAGGAAGAAGGAGGTGTAACCGGAAATAACCTCAGCGTATGTGAAAGCGCCGACGTATCCGATCTTCGCTTCTTCGGCAGTGAATTTACCGGCGGCAATCAGCTCGTTGAGCTTCATTCCTGCGGCGATACCGGCAAGGTAACGACCCTCATAGATGGAAGCAAAGGCGTTATGGTAGTTGTCAAGTCCCTCGGTGTGTGCGCGGGTGCCTGTGGCGTGGCAGAACTGAACCTGAGGATACTTCTTGGCGGCTTCGATCATGTAGTCCTCGTGTCCGAAGCTGTCTGCAAAGATAACTGTGCAGCCCTGCTCCACAAGGTCCTTGGCAGCCTCATAGCATTCGGCGCCTTCGGGAACATTGGTCTTGTAGATGAACTGGTCCTCGGAGAAGCCGAGAGCCTCGCGGACTTCGTCAGCCGCTTTGATGAAGTTAAGGTCGTAGGTGGAGTTTTCGTCATGCAGGAAGATAAATCCGGCTTTGAAGTTAGCGTCTGCTTTGTCCTGGCAGGATGCGAGAGCAACGCAGGTGCCAAGCAGCATAACAAGCGCGAGGAGAACCGATAAAGACTTGCGAATCATTTTGATTCCTCCGATAAAATTAATAATTATTTATTTACAACGCGCTATGCGCATTGAAATCAGATATTTTTTCGTTTTGCAAACAAAAAAGAGCGGCGCTGCCGCTCGTATATCCGGTATTTGAAATAATTGATCAGATAGCAGAAAACAGTTTCCCCGTCGGCTGATTGCGCGCGGCGGTATTTTTGTTTTTCTTATAGTCGGATTATTTACGGTGATCCGGTAGAGACTTTCTGACCTTATTTCAGAGGATATATAAGCAAAACAGTTTGATCGGTTACATGAATATTATATCAAACAACCTTCACATTGTCAACACATTTCGCCGATTTTTGTCACATTTGTGCTTTTTGCGCGGGCAAAGTCCGCAGCTTTGTCTAAAGTTCATATTTAGACTTCGTCACTCAGCCCTGACCTCTCCAGAGCTGTGGGCATACCGTCAGCCTGATTTTTCCGACGTCCGCCGCCCCGCCCTCAATAACGGCGTACGCCGCAGCCCCGGAACAGAAGACCGCCTCGTCAACCCCGTCGCCAAGCACGACCGGGGAGGCGCTTTTTATCACCGGACCGTGTGAGCCGAAGATGACAGTTCCGCTTCCGACGCCGCCGGCGCAGGTCGGCGCTTCCCACGCCGAGCTTCCTATGTACTCGACACTTCCCTGCTCTCCGACATAGACCGTAAGCCTTATTACCGGATGTGTGGAACGCTCTATCGTGACAGGTCCGGAGGAAACTATCGCCGCGTCGCCGAAGCATATCATTGCCTCGCCCGGATAATAGACAGCGCATTCGACACCCTCGCGGCTTGCGGCTTCAGATATCCGCGCCATAATTCCCGCGTCCCTTGAGTTTTGCGGATACGGCATCCACACGCGCCGCACTTTTTCGCGCTTCATAAGTCTTTCGGCGCTTGCGGTGTGGCGCTGATGATAATGCGTAAGCACAAGCGCTTCTATCTCGGTGGCTCCGTTTGCCTCCGCCGCGTCGACTGCCGAGCGCCAAGAGCCGTACGAGCCGTCTCCGATGTCCACGATGACAGCTCCGCCTGCCGAGGTAAGTATCAGCGCCTCGGAGCTTCCGTTGCTGAGGCATTCCACGCTCACCGGATTTGTATTCGCTCCTCCAAGAAACAGGCAAAGGGCAAATGCCGACGCGGCGGCAAGGGGCGGAAGAAAAACAAGCAGCTTGCGTCTCAGCCGCACCGCCAGCATTACAAGCATGAAAAGAGCGGCAAAAATAAGAATATACGGCGTAAAATCATACTCGAGTGAAATGACCGCTCCCCGTATATCCGATATCCACGCACAGGAGCGCAGCATTATATCCGCAATGAGGCGCACAGCGGCAGCCACCGCCTTTCCGAACACGGGCACACCGTCAAGGGGCAGATATACCATCGACAGCGCAAGAAAAGGTCCGGCAAGCGGAGTAAGCAGAAGATTAGTGAGCGGCGCGGCAAGCGGAGCAGCGCCGAATAGCGACCATATTATAATAAGCGTAAAGCAGTTTGCCGAAAGCCCGGTCAGAAGCAGCGCGCCCGCGCCGATGTAAAATCTTGCCGCGCAGATGCGTACCTTGCCCGCGCTCTGCCTGAGCGCCGTGAGCTTTTTTGACGACCACTTGGTATACACCGGAAGAAATACTGCTATTCCAAACGCGGCGGAAAAGGAAAGCATAAATCCCGCGTCGACAATAGCTGCGGGAGAAACAATAAGAATCAGCACCGCTGCAAGAAATACCGAGCTGACTCCGTCGCTGTCAGCGCCGGAATAATACGCTCCCCAAACCATAAGAAGCATCACTGCGGCTCTGACGGTTGAAAGCAAAAATCCGGTCAGGGCAAGATAAAACAGCACGAACCCGGCAAGAAGCAGGGTCTTTAGGGGCTTGGGCATGCGCAGACGCGACAGAAGCCATCCGACTGCTCCCGCAATAACGGACAGATGCAACCCGCTCAGCGCAAGCAGATGCGAGACTCCCGCGCGCGAAAAATCGCGCTCGACCGAATCGTCGATACCGCCACGGTCGCCAAGCAGCATTGCCGCCGCAAACGCCCCCGCGTCGCCTCCTACGCCCTCGGAAAGCGCAAACGACAGCTTTGCGTTCAGACGCAGCATAGCTCCCCGCAGCCCCGGCAGTGCCTCATCCGACAGGACCGCACAGTTTTCCTCGCTCTCAAGCGTAATGCCGAGCATATACCCCTGCGAAAGCGCCGCCCTTTCGCCGTCATAAAGTGCGGTCTTTTCGAACGGCTCAGGTACGGCGCAAAAGCCGATCAGAGTCCCCGGCTGGTATGAGGCGGCATATTCACAGCTTATCCATGCGCGGCAATCCGTGCTCTCGCCGTCAATGCTTTCAATTTCAGCCTCGAATCTTTCCGAATAAGCGCCCGACGCACTTCGCTTGATCATGCGGGCGGTAAACTCATGCTCGTCTCCGCAAAGGCGCGTCATTCCGAGATACCTGCAATCAAAATAAAAATACGCGCGCAAAAGCACGCATACCGAGACAAGGCAGACAATTATTCCCGTGACAAAATTTCTGCGGCAGATGCGTCCGCAGGAGACAAGACATATAAGAAGCAGAAAGAGAAGGCAGACCGCCGCGGCAACGAGCAGCTTTGCCCAACCGGAAAGATACCAGCCAAGCAGGGCGCAGACAAGCGCGGCTGTTCCGATAAACGCCATCGGACGACCTTTGAACAGCTCCATCCTTCCCTCCGTTTTTGATACTTAAATCAGTTACATTTCCGCGCGCTGAACCGGCTCGGCATCATCATCGCTGTAAACCAGAATATCCTCCACGCGGCAGTCAAGTATTCGGCACAGATCGTTCAGCGTGACCGTGCTTATCGGTCGGTTGTGTTTAAGCCTGTCAAGCAGACTGCGGCTGACATTGTACTGTGTGACCAGCTTGTAGGTCGTTATGTTTCTGGCTTTCATGGTGCGGTAAAGCGGATCGTAAGATATCATTTTGAAATTCACCTTTTATCGTTGCCTTAATTATAAATTATACTCCGTTTTATGACAATTGTCTTTTTGTAGAGCATATATATATAACGACAAGATAAAAGCGCACCGCCGTTTTTGCGACATAGAATTATCCGCCCCCTTTTACACAAAATGATAACAAGTTTATGTATTAATTTTAATATTTCGGAGCTATAATATTTCCTGTAATAATATGACCTTAAAGAAAGGAACGTGATTTTTTATGTCTGATGAAAAAGAAAACAACGTCGACAGCTCCGATAACGGCTCACGGCGCGGCGGAATATCGGTCGAAACACAGCATATATTCCCGATAATCAAAAAATGGCTATACTCCGACAAGGATATCTTCATGCGCGAAATAGTCTCCAACGCGTCTGACGCGGTAACAAAGCTGCGCCGTCTTGAATCGCTGGGACACGCCGACACAGGAGAGACCGACTGGCGTATCACCGTGCGTCTTGACAAGAACGCCGGAACGATCTCGGTTGAGGACAACGGTATCGGTATGACGCGCGAGGAGGTTGAAAAGTATATCTGCTCGATAGCGCTTTCCGGCGCGCTTGATTTTGTTGCCAAGTACGAAAACGGCGACAACTCAAACGGAATTATAGGTCACTTCGGACTCGGCTTTTACTCCTCCTTCATGGTAAGCGATACGGTTGAGATAAACACCCGCTCATATACCGGCGCACCCGCCGTTCATTGGGTCTGCACCGAAGCCGGAGAATATGAGATCTCCGACGGCGACCGCGAAGCGCGCGGCACAGAGGTTATAATGCACATTTCGGAGGATGAAAAGGAATACCTTGACGCCTCGAAGCTGCGCACAGTGCTTAACCGCTATTGCTCCTTTATGCCCGTGGCAATTTACTTTGACGACGGCGAGGAACACAAGGACGAGCATGAGCATGAGCATGAGCACGCCGAGGGTGAGCCCTGCGAGTGTGAGCATGAGGACGCGCCGAAGCCCATAAACGATACCACTCCTCTCTGGGCAAAAAAGCCGTCCGATATCACTCCCGAACAGTACATCGAATTTTATCACAAGCTGTTTCTTGACGCCAACGACCCGCTGTTCTGGGTACACATCAACGCCGACTATCCGCTGAACTTCAAGGGTATCCTGTTCTTCCCCAAGATAAACAGCGAATATCAGAGCCTTGAAGGTCAGGTCAAGCTCTACTACAATCAGGTCTTTGTCGCCGACAACATAAAAGAGGTCATACCTGAATACCTGCTTATGCTCCGCGGCGCGATCGACTGCCCCGAGCTGCCGCTCAATGTCTCGCGCAGTTACCTTCAGGACAACGCATACGTTAAAAAGGTGTCGGCGCACATCGTCAAAAAGGTCGCAGACAAGCTCTGCTCACTTGCCAACACCGAGCGCGAAAAGTACGAAAAGGTATATCCCGACATCCGCATATTCATTGAGTATGCCTGCCTGCGCGACCGCAAGTTCTTTGACCGCGTAAAGGATACGCTGCTCATCCGCCTGAGCGAAGGCTCTCCGGTGACATTTGCCGAGTATCTTGAAAAAGCCAAGGAAAAGCACGAGGGTAAGATATATTACACCTCCGACACCGCGCTTCAGGCGCAGTACATTTCAATGTTCCGTGCCGAAGGCATCGACGTGGCAGTATACGACCTCGCCATTGACACGCAGTTCATGGCGTCGGTCGAGCAGTACCGCGGCGACGTGAAATTTGTGCGCGTGGACGCAGGTATCGACGACGCGCTGAAAGCGGAAAAGACCGATGAGGGCGACAAGGAATCGGACAAGCTGCCCGACGATGACCCGCTGACCGTGCTGTTCCGCAAGGTTTCGGGGGACGAAAAGCTGACAGTAAAAACCGCTCAGCTAAAAAACGCCGAGGTTCCCGCGCTGCTCACCGTCAGCGAGGAATCCCGCAGGTTTGCGGATATGATGAAGCTCTATTCCGCTCCCGGTGAGGAGATGCCTGACTTCCCGGTTGAATACACCCTCTCTCTCAATCTCGCCTCACACGCATACGCAAGACTTAAAGAGCTGATGGCGGCATCCGACACAGACACGGAAAAAGCTGACGCTTACGCCGCATATATCTACCGCCTTGCGCTGATAGCACAGAAAAAGCTGACAGCAAAAGAGCTTGAAGCCTTCCTTACCGACAGCTACCGTCTGCTCGGAATGATATAAACAATAAAAAACCACCCAAAGGAGGACCTCCCATGGACCACATAAGCTACAAGACCCACGGAACCTGCTCCCGGGCAATCGAAATTGACATTGACACCGAAAAAGGAATAATTGCTGACGCCGCTTTTGTAGGCGGATGCTCCGGCAACACACAGGGCGTTGCCCGCCTGATCGATGGTATGGATATTGACGAGGCAATCTCCCGCATCGAAGGCATCCAGTGCGGCTTCCGCCCAACTTCCTGCCCGGATCAGCTGGCACAGGCGTTGAAGGAGTATAAGGCGAACGTGAAATAAGTATCTTTTGGTCGATTCTTTCAGACCCGTCGGCATAGTGAAAAACCATTTTAAAACCCCCACCTGAAAACATCTGGAATTTTGAATAAGAAATTCCTGGATGATTGCAGGTGGGGGTATTTATGTGATCGCTTTTTTCATACTATTTCGTGTTGCAAATATAAATTTAGTAACACTGTCCCCGTTTAGAATTAGTCGCCGTATTCAGTGATTTTGATTCCCTCTGTTTTTGTCATAAAGGACTGTCCTTTTCCATTGACCTCTACATAATGAACGCCAACTACTCGATAATAATATCCCGTTTTCTGGTTTTTCACTGTAAAATCATTCGACATTCCTGATAAATCTTCCGTTGGAAAATCCTCTTTGCTAGCATCATATATATATCTAGAAACTTCTACCCATTTACCATCCTCTTCTCTTTGCAGAACTGCAATATTTTTTATTTTATCACACTCTACATGAGCTACTGTCTGAATAAGGATTCCAATATCTCCTTTTCCTAAATTACTAATTCTTGTTAATGCCGTATCAATAATACTTCCCCTTGGTTCTATTCCCCTCGCAATTCCCTCCGAAACATTTTCATTTAATAAACAAGCATTGCTATAGTCCGCCTCTTCAACCGAAACTCCATTAATATACTGTGTGTCTGCTGCATAAACTTGCATCATACTCGCTACTATAATCATTCCTGCACATATCAGTGTATATAATTTTTTTCTCATATAAAATTTCCCCCTAATAATTTTCTAAAAATAAATTTTCAACAATCTTTTTAAACTCTTTTTTAGGAATTATCCCTGAAATTTGATAGTATGTATCCCCTTTTACAATATTAGCACTATATTCAAATTTCCCATCTGAAAGCTCTGATTTTTCAAAATAAATATTTTCTTTTAACAAATCATTATAAATATACTCTTCTTTTTTTCTATCAGATATAACATTCGTAGAATTACCAGTACCACCTACTTCTTCTAATATCTTTACACGATATTTCCCATAAGAAAAATACATTATAACCCACGTTTCCCCTATATCTGCTTTTACATACTTCATCTTTTTAGGCATATACGCAAGTTTCAACGGACGAACCTTTGTTTTTTTAGTTATTTCTATGTATGCTTTATCTAATTCATCCTCTCCTGGAATAGCCTCAACATTATTTAAAACAATCTCATTTCGCACACTATCTTTTTCCCGCACCACATACCGATACTCCCTCTTCGCCCCAGCCGAAATCCCCATCGCCACAACCATCACTGCGATAGCGGCGGCAGCTACAGAGACTTTCACAATCGTTTTCAACCGGCGTGGTTTGCGAACTTCTTCGTGCAGTTTGACAATGTTCTCGCTGGATGATTCTTTTTCACTTTCCGGGCTTGTTCCCACCTCCGCTTCTAACTTTGCCATCAACCTCTCAAAGCCATCTTCTGATTCTGGAGGTATGTCGCTGTCTTTTACTTCCGTCTGTGCAAGGATAAAATCCTTCAACAGCTGATCTTCGCTGACTCCTAACGCTTCCTGCAGCAGGCGCTCTGCATCTTCTCCAGCTTTTTTTCCGCGCCGCCTTCTGCTCACTTTTTATCCCTCCTATCTGTCCTCCCTCTAACTTTTAGGTTGACTTTTCTTTTTTTCCGTTTACTATACTAAATGTAACCCTTTGCGGGTATGATAAAGCATAAAAACAGTTGTTTTCAGGTTATGGTTGTCCCCTCACACCGTAACCAGCGGCTGATGTGTGGAGGAAACTACTATGAAAAAAATCATTCTGACCGGCGACCGTCCCACCGGCCGCCTGCATGTGGGCCACTATGTCGGTTCCCTGAAGGAGCGGGTGCGCCTGCAGAACTCCGGCGAGTACGATGAGATCTATGTGATGATCGCCGACGCACAGGCCCTGACCGACAACGCCGACAACCCGGAGAAGGTGCGCCAGAACATCCTGCAGGTGGCGCTGGATTATCTGGCCTGCGGCATCGACCCCGCCAAGACCCATATTTTCATCCAGTCCATGGTGCCGGAATTGACTGAGCTGAGCTTCTACTATATGAACCTCGTCACCGTGAGCCGCCTGCAGCGCAACCCCACCGTCAAGAGCGAGATCCATATGCGCAACTTTGAGACCAGCATCCCGGTGGGCTTCTTCTGCTACCCCATCAGTCAGGCTGCGGACATCACCGCCTTCAAGGCCACCACGGTGCCCGCCGGTGAGGACCAGAAGCCCATGATCGAGCAGTGCTGCGAGATCGTGCACAAGTTCAATTCCGTCTACGGCGAAACGCTGGTAGAGCCCCAGATCGTTCTGCCCCAGAACGCCGCCTGCCTGCGTCTGCCCGGCATTGACGGCAAGGCCAAGATGAGCAAGAGCCTTGGCAACTGCATCTATCTGTCCGAGGAGCCGGAGGAGATCGAGAAGAAGGTCAAGTCCATGTTTACCGACCCCAACCACCTGCGTGTGCAGGACCCCGGCAAGGTGGAGGGCAACCCGGTGTTCATCTATCTGGATGCCTTCTGCCGCCCCGAGCACTTTGCCGAGGTCTGGCCGGAGTACCCG